>Ga0207433_10007650_pt1 | contig 17952 bp, 21 predicted proteins | sample YelNatPaOPGAMG01_FD_187559 | JGI IMG/M metagenome (GOLD analysis project Ga0207433, IMG submission 187559) | Hot spring thermophilic microbial communities from Obsidian Pool, Yellowstone National Park, USA - OP-RAMG-01 (SPAdes) (version 3) | ecosystem: Environmental > Aquatic > Thermal springs... | reverse complement strand
GCCTCAAGGCCGAGTTCGAGCCCGTTACCATCAAACTTATACCTCTCTAAGACCTTTGGCTGAAAAACCCTCAATATCCTTACGAGCCCGTCGAGCAGCGATTCTAATTGCCCTCCTTAACGCGCTCCCCAACCCTGCGGTACAGGACCACCTTGCCCTTCTTAAGGGTCTCAGGAACCTTGAAAACCCTCTTCGCATCCAAGCAAGCCATATCATAGTCAATCTCAGCGATGCTTTTATTCAAATACTCCTCCTTGCGCTTGATCTTCCTCGAGATCCTCCTATAAATCTCGTTCGAGGTTAGGTTGGAATAATCTTCGAAGAAACCCATCTTGCGAAGATACTCGATTGAATCTATGAGCCTCTTCCTTAACTCAGGTTTCATCCATAATAGCAATGTAGATGAGGACTTAAAAGCGTAACGTATTTCACGCAATGTGATGAACTCCAGCGATATTTATATTTAATGCAACATACCATTCGAACTTTAATGAGCAACTTATTTCATGTCCTCATCATGGTAAAAATATCCATTTAAATGCTCCGACCGGGATTTGAACCCGGGCCCCCAGCTCGAAAGGCTGGTATGCTTGACCGGGCTACACCATCGGAGCCCGAGGAAAAACCCTTTAGGGGGAAATAAATCTTTTTTCAAACAGCTATTCTCATTCCGCCGTGGGGCTCGCAGAATTCTACAGTGCGCTTTTACTGCTTTCTACTCACTTGACTATTCTAATATATATTTTTTCCCCCTCCACGTCGTACTCCTTTAATGTGCTCTTATCGCTTGGAGGCTCTTTTTCAACCTCCACTTTCTCTGCTCTAACTAGGCTTGACAGTTCTTTCAACAGAGGTTTCAGCCTAATGTAGCCTTCCTCGCCGACGCCGTATACGGTTACGCTTCTCAGAATATCCGTCGGGTTTAAGCCGAGTTCCTTCCTATATGCCTGTATTCTTCTTGCAACATCTCTCATGTATCCTTCTGCAACAAGCTCGGGAGTTCTTACCGTATCCAGTATCACGCAGCCTGGTTTACCTGTGGCTAACACATGGTTCGCAGGCGGCTCCTGGTCGAAAATAAGGTCTCCGGCAATCAGTTCAAAGGTTTCTCCGTCTGCTTCAACAACGTATCTTCCCTCTTTCTCGATGCTTCTCCTTACTTCCTCAGGCCTTGTTGAAACAAGGCTGGCTATTTTTCCAGCTTTACCCCTGAACTTTGGACCCGCTGTAGAATAGTTTATTCTTACCCTTGTCTTGACACCCGCTTCCTCCAGGCTGTTTTTCAAAGAAACCTCTTTAACGTTAATCATCTCGCGGAACAGATTCATGTTTCTACCGACACTTTCAGAATACTCTTCGTTAAGAACAAGTATTGCTCTTTTCAGCGGCCATCTTCTTTTCACCCCAGCCTTCATCCTGGCCCAGTTCACCATGCTGACCACTTCATCAATCCTTTCGAAATCCTTCTCAAGCTTCTCGTTTAGAAGGCTCCTGTCGGGGGCTGGCCATTGCTCAAGGTTAACGGACTCAGCCGTGTTCCTACTGAACCTTCTAACAACCCCTTGATGCATGGCTTCAGCAAGGAAAGGCGTCAACGGGTTCATAAGCCTGTTAACAATGTTCAACACATGGAAGAGTACAGCGTATATCGTCATTCTCCGCTCAAGGTCCTCCGGCGCGTCGCTCCACAGATCCTTCCTAACCATGGGTACGTATTGTCTGCTAAGCGTTTCAACGATGAATTTCTCCAGGGCTCTTGCAGACTCGTGTATCCTCATGTTTTCAAAGCCTTCTGTCACTTTTTCCACAAGCCTCTGGAGACATGAGAGAAGCCATTTCTCCGAGTCTTTGACAACCCCCTTCTTCAAAGCCCATTCAAGGCTGTACGCGTCATAGTTGAACCCGTCGTACTCAGCGTTCTGTTTAAGCAGCTTCCCCAGGTTGAAGAACGTGTTTAAAACCTGGAATGGTCTCTCCATCATCTCTTTAAAGCTGAAGTTAATGTTTTCAAGCGGGTTCGTCTTCCAGAGAAGGTAGAACCTGCAGAGGTCGGCTGAATACTTTGTCACCACGTCTTCAGTGTTTATAACGTTGCCAAGGCTCTTGCTCATCTTATTACCATTCTCATCCAGAACTTGACCATAGAACAGGAACGCCTTGTAGGGTGCTTCCGCCTTATTCCTCAAGATTACGTTTTCAGCCAGCAGCGACCATGCCCATCCACGGGTCTGGTCTATGGATTCAACTAGGAAATCTACAGGTACGAATTCTTCGAACTCTTCATCAGTCAAACTAGCGTATGGTGCAGCCCCACTATTATGCCAAGTGTCGAGAACAAATGGAACTCTATGCATGATTCCTCCGCAAACACACCTGACCTTTACCTTGTCTATCCAAGGCTTATGAAGCTCGAAGCTCTCCCCGTCTGGTAGGCTTACAGCACGTTCAACGATCTTCTTCCTCGAAGCAAGAAGCTCCTCCCTACCGCACTTCTCGCAGACGAATATCGGCAGCGGTGTCCCCCAGACCCTCTCCCTAGATATGCACCAAGGCTTCCCCTCCTTTAGAAAGGATAAAAACCTGTTTTTAGGAGGATTATAGAAATACTCTACTTTAGACGCTGCTTCCAATAGTTTATCGATAATCCTGTCAAGCCAGTAGAAGTATTCCGTCCTCGCAAGCCATAGTAGTCTATGCTTAGACCTCCAGCATAACGGGTATTCGTGGACAATTCTCTCCGCCTTGACTAAGAGGCCCTTCCTGTTTAAAACATCTAGGACAACTTGGTCTGCGTCTCTTGTGAAAAGCCCTTTGAAGAAGCCTGCATCCTCAGTGAACCTGGCCTCATCGTCGAAAGGTGAGAAAACAGGTATCCTCATCCTCTGCGCTACATCGAAATCCTCCTCACCGTTAGCAGGCGCCAAGTGGACTACTCCCGTCCCCGTGGTGACGTCGACGAAATCCGCAGTAACTATTCTATGTATCCTGCTGTCCTCCTGCTCGAGCCTCCTCTGATATGGAACCTCATCCAGCAGTGGATAAACATACTTCTTACCCTCAAGCTCAGACCCTGGGAAGGTCTCCTCAACCGTGTAGTCGGATATTCCAAGCCTATTCATGAGCGTTTCAACAAGGCCTTCAACCATTATCCATTCCTCTCCTCCAACCCTGACCCTCGCATACTCCGCCTCAGGGTTTACTGCTAGAAGCTCGTCAGTAACAATTGTGAAAGGCATTGTAGTCCATACTAAAACATATTCTCCTGTTTCAAGCCTAACCTTAAAGTATACAGACGGGTCCTCAACCATGCTGTACTCCAGGCCAACTTCAGCGTTGCTCAGAGAAGTCTGGCAGCTCGGACAGTAAGCTACAACCCTGTAACCCTTTCCGAGGAGCCCCTGTTCATAAGCCTTTTCAAGATACTTCCACTCTCTCTCAATATACTCGTCCCTGTAAGTCAGATACTCCTTCTCATAGTCCATGAACATGCCGAACCTCCTGTCAACCCTTCTCCAGTCATCATGATACTTCTTCAGAATCTTCTTAATCTCGGCGACAAACCTTTCCTCGCCAAGCCTTTCAAGAGCCTCCCTCTTGTTCGAGAAGCCAAGCTCCTTCTCAGCCTCGATCTCAACTGGTAATCCCTGCGTATCCCAGCCTGCTCTGAAAAGCACGTAATAACCCTGCATCGACCTCCACCTGTACCATAAATCCTTTATCGCCCGGCCCCATGAATGCCCCACATGGCAGCGACCGTTTAGAGTCGGCGGCCCCTCAACGTATCCAAGTTTCCCTATGTTTCTCTCTAGCCTCAGCTTCCTGAGTTTCTCAGGTATCTGGTTCTCCTCCCAGAATTCCAACACCTTGTTCTCAAGCAACTGCATCTCGTACTCGCCGTCGAACAGTTTTACAATCTCATTCTGGAGCATTCTCCACTACCCTTCGTAAACGGAGTTCATCGTTTTCTTCCTTAAAAAAGTATTCTCCCCTTGATAATGGCCGTGACGCTAAGCCGGGGAAAATGCTGCTTTCCACCCGTTTAGACGAGTCTAAACGCTGTCAAGACGGCCGCCGTGAATATCTGCTAATGCCTCCATGCAACGCTGACTAAAGGCTTCCAGGTTCCACTGGCCGCAAGGCCTCCTCCCCCTCTTGAGAAAAGCATAACCCTGACTGCACAATCCTCCCTGCGCAGTCTGCATATCGTGCCTCCTGCTTCCACCAGCTCGTCATCCGGGTGTGCTGCGAACACCAGTACTCTTTCAGTCGCCTTCAGCCATGCCTAAGTAGGTGCAACATAAATCTTTACCCTTGTTCGTTTAAACACAGCTTTTTACGATTGTTTTCAATGCTGCCGGGAAATTCAGGCTGAGGCTTAAAAGTCAGCTAACGGTGTCCAAGCGTCCCTATGAGCAGGAACAATTGTCCAGTCTGTTTCGCATACGGCTGAAACCTTTGCGGAGCCGAAAGCTTTTTAAGCGTGATGCTCGGCTTTCCCAGCACCCGAGGTGGTTAAAAACCCCATTAAAACAGCTTTTCAGCTGGGATTAGGCTGATTCTTAAGACTTTATCGATTTTAGTCAAAAAATTTAACTTTTTCCCCTAAAAAGACTTATTAATCAGTTGATTCAACCCAAATGAGGGTAATTTAAATGTCGGAGGAATTGTCCCTAGCGGCGATGTACAGGATTCTCCGGAAATCCGGAGGAGAAAGAGTAAGCGAAGAAGCTGCTGAAGAACTATCTAGAATACTTGAAGACATAGGTACGAGAATCGCCAGAGACGCGGCACAGCTCGCAGTCTTCGCTAAGAGGAAAACGATTCGCGCGGAAGACGTTAGGATGGCTGCTAAGAGATACATGTCTCAGATACCTGGTGGTTAAGCCGACACGAATCAAGCAGACATGCGTGGACCCGTGTAGATGAAGACTATGCGCTATAAATGCTCACGGCAGTGTAAGGCTTCCTGCTGTAGAAAACTTTCACCGTTTCAAGCGTAAAGATAGGGTGAACGTTAACTAGGATGTTACGGTTGCGGGAAGCGATGTTATCATTTAGGATGAACAATAATATAAAATGTAAAAGCTTTTAAGCATATGCTTTGAATTATCGGTGCAAGCCTGGTGGTGCAGTATGCCCCGCCAATTCACCGTTCACGAAAGAAAAGCCTCGTAAAAACTTTAGTATACAGGCTGGTTGTTGACCCCGTTGCTTTACTCATAACTTACATTATGACGGGCGAACTATCAGGCTCCATACTCGCAGTACTATTGATAGAAGTGTTTTCGACAGCATTCTACTATATACTTGACAGACTTATGTAGGAAGCCCAACGTTAAACTTTTTTCTTAAATAAAACAGTAAAGCATTAGAAATAAAGTTTAGTTTTAAAACGCAGCTGTAGCGCATAGCTGGCTACGCGCGCTTAAGGTCGGACCCTATATGTCTAGCAATACCTTAACCCTGGCTCCAGACGGTGATTTATCAATCTCCATATCGTGAAGAGTAACTGCCTTCACCTGCGTCCCACTCGTATGCAATTCAGGATTGAATCTTTCACCCTTCATCACGGCTTTGAGAACATACTTACCGTTCTCCCTCTCTATCTTCACGTTGAAGACTGAGAAAACCATTTGCTCAGCGTCAAGCCTGACAAGTATTGCTTCCAGCCACTTGTAGAGAAGCATCTGCAAATCCTCGGCTTCAACAGTCTCCTCAAAAGTCTGCTCAGGCCTTATTCTTGAAACGTCTGTTACGACCCCCGTTAATCCTAGGGCAGCGTTCTCGAAAGCCTCCTCCAGGCTTCTCCCGTATGCTTGAACATACACGTCTGAAGTGTGCTCAGGATAGTCATACTTCCCGGGACAGGGCTTCACGTTTAAGAAGCAGGCTTGGGAAGGGATAAATATTTCCCCCCCGTGCGCTCAGAGAACGCTTGACAAGCCCTCCTGCTCCATGTTTTCCCCTATCTTAATCCTGTGAGCACCAGTATTCTCAGGGCGAGCCCGCCTAGGACGAGGGCGAGAAAAACCTCTGAAACAGTTATGACTAGGGCTTTCCTCCAGCCGAACTCCATCACTAGGGTTGCGATCGTCGCCACGCAGGGAATGTAGAACATGCTGACGATCGTGAAAACCGTCATTTGAACCGGTGTCAGTGCTTGAGACAGGTCTGTGGTGCCAAGCAGGGTGGTGAGCATTATGAGCGCAAGCTCTTTTCTCAAAACTCCGAACAAGAGTGTTACGCCTGTTTCCACGGGAAGGCCGAGCCAGCCTACTGTGACGGGGGCCAGCAGACTTGTGAAAAAGCTCAGCATGCCAAGAGCCTCTAGAAGCTTAACCGTGAGTGTTGACACGATTATCAGCGGGAAGGCTATTTTAAGGAATTCGAGGAGCCTGAACCATGTTTGGCTTAAAACAGTCCTGAGGTGCGGCAGCCTGTAGTCAGGCATCTCCATTATAAGCCCCGTTGGCTCGCCGGGCAGTATTTTGAAGGCAAGCCTTCCTAGGAGGAAGATTATCAGCAAGTCGAGCACGTAGAGCACCAGGGCCCACTGTATTCCTATGAACCTTCCAACTAAGCCGAGTATTATGACTGTTCTTGCAGCACAGGGCACCAGGGTTGTGACGAAGGCTGCGATAAGCCTCTCCCTCTGGGTTTCCATTATTCTGCACCCTAGGCATGCGGGGACATTGCAGCCGTATCCTAGTAGCAGAGGTATGAAGGCTTTCCCGTGAAGCCCCATCCTGTGCATTATGCTGTCCATGAGAAAGGCTATTCGGCTCAAGTATCCGGAGTCCTCAAGGAAGTAGAGAACTAGGTAGAAAGGGATTACGTAGGGCAGTGCTATCGTTGCCCCAGCTATCAGTCCTTCGACAACGCCTCCCCAGAGGAGCTGCCCGATAAACCCTGTTCCGAAAAACCCTTCGAAAAACGGTTTTAAACCGTAGAGAAGACTGCTTAAAAGCTCTGAGAAAAAGTTCCCCATGGCGAAGACGAAGAGAAACATCGAGAGCAGTGTTGCAGCCATTACAAGGTATCCGGCGACCCTATGCGTAGTTACGTTGTGAAGCTTCTCGCCTAGAGTCGGCTTCACCGGCGGGATGAGCCTCTGAACCTCTCTAGCTATGCAGTTAGCAGCCTGGTAGCGTTCAGAAGTTATCAGGGTTGGGCAGGAGTGGCCGTGAAGCTTTTCAAGCTCCTCGCCGAGTCTTCTCGCGAGAGCCGCCGCCTGGGGATCCGCTTTTTCAACCTCCTCCTGAATCTCCCTGTCGCCTTCAAGGAGCTTTATCGCTACGTATCTAGCCGGATACGGGAGGCCGCTGTCTCTAACTGCTTCAGCAATCCTCTCTATTCTCTGCTCAACCTCCTCCCCGTATTTAACCGGTTTAGGCTTCGCACTAAGTTTCCCCTCGAATATTTCAACAGCTTTCTCCAGCAGTTTGAAGATTCCAACCCCCTTAACCGCGATTGTCGGAACAACTGGAACGCCCAGAATCTCCTCAAGCTTCTCCACATCTATCTGGATGCCCTTCCTACTCGCAACATCCATCTGGTTTAGGGCGATGACCATCGGTGTCTCCAGCTCCATGAGCTGCAGGGTGAAGAACAGGTTTCTTTCAAGAACAGAAGCGTCGATAACGTTTATCACCACGTCAGGCTTATCGACAGCGATAAACCTTCTCGAAATGGACTCCTCTATAGAGTATGTGGAGAGCGAGTATATGCCGGGGAGGTCGACAACGTCAATCGTGTACCCTTTAAAGTGAAGCGTCCCCTCCGCCTTCTCAACAGTCTTCCCCGGCCAGTTGCCAATATGCTGGTGCAGCCTGGTTAAGTAGTTGAATATTACTGATTTGCCGACGTTCGCGTTTCCCGCGAGAGCTATAACCAGCCTCCTCCCGTTCAAACCTGTTTCCCCTTTAAGACTCCCTGCAGCCGGCCTGCGTCTCCTCCACCCGCACGAAGATTCTCTCAGCCATCCCCCTGCCTATGGCAAGCCTATACCCTCTGACGAGGATCTCCATCGGCCCGTGGAACGGGGCTGACTTAACAACCGTGATCCTTGTTCCCGGAGTTATGCCCATGTCCATAAGCCTCTTCTTAAGCCCCCATGCTCTTCCGTACCCTGATTTCACTGAGACAACAATCCCAGTCTCCCCGTCCCTCAACATTGCCAAGGGTACTTCGCGTCCCCCAGTTTCAACGGTAGTGCTCATTTCACAACTCCCCTCACACGTATCAGCGAGGCTAGGCTGAGACTCAGCATCCCCTTCTCTCCTTCAACCTCAACTCCGACCTGCTTGTCTGACGCTGGCTTCTCAACAATCCTCACAACAGTTCCCGGAACCATTCTAAGCTTCTTTAAGCGTATAAGGAGCTCAGGCTTCTCGTCAACCACTTTAACGATTACTCCTTGCTCGCCCTCGGAAAGCTCGGAAAGTAGCCTTGTTTCCTCCTCGAAAACCTTTCCCTGCTCATTGGGAATAGGGTTTCCATGCGGACAGGTCTTCGGATAGTTTAAGGCTTTCTCCAAATGCTTAACCACCTCCTCGGTTAAACTGTGCTCCAGCCTGCAAGCTGTCTCGTGAACCCTGTCCCAGTCCATTTTCAGAATATCCACTAGAAGCCTTTCCGACAGCCTGTGTCTCCTGACCACTTGAAGGGCTATTCTGAGACCCTTCTCAGTAAGCTTAACACCCCTGTAGGAGGAGTGTTTCACGAAGCCCTCTTTCTCAAGCCGCTCCACCGTGTTAGTAACCGTGCCGGGGGCTACCTTCAGGTTTCTAACGAGGCTGCTGGTCCTGGCTACTCCCTCCTTCTCCTGAAGCCTGTATATGCATTCCAAGTATTCTTCGACAGCTGGAGTAACTTGGCTTCCTGCTTTATCCGGCAACTCGGTTTCAAATTACGACTGCTCGTACTTTTTTAAACCTTTTCCCCCGCATACACCTCCTTAAACATGCGACGTTTAACTGTTTCAGACGTTGCAGAACACGTGTAGATTTTTTTGAAAACACGGCATGTTTGAGGGAAAGGTTCTCCTAGTGATGTTAAGAGGCTGCGGCGTTATGTCTCAACTTTAAACGCTGATGATTCCCCTTGAACTAGAAGGGTTCTCCAGCCAAGGCGCTTGGATGCTTTTGTAAACCTCCTCAGGCTTTCATATCCACTCTGTTGGAACATGCTTTTTACATAGGCTTTTGCAATAAAACCTAGTCTCAACGTATGTTTCATTAACGGTTGCCAGCATGATTCCTCGCAAGCTTTATATAGGTATTACTGAAACGGGAAAAAGTAATACTGGTGGTTGAAGATGGCTTACTTCAATATCCGCGACGTCGCCTCCATAGCGCTTTTCGCAGCGCTCTGGGGTGTGTTGAACGCAACGGTTTCCCCCATAGTATTTACAATGTTCGGCATTCCTGTTTTCTGCGACATGATTGGCTTCGCATCCCTGATTCTGGCACTCTGGTGGGTAAGGAAGCTTGGGACAGCGAGCACAGTGGGTTTAGTGGCAACAATCCTGAATTTCGTTTTCAGGCCCAGTGCAACGCATTTCCTGGGCTTCACGGCAGCCAGCGTGATTTTCGACGTTTTAACCTGGGCTTTCCGCTACGGGAACTGTTTCGAGAGGAAACGCGTCGGAGCCGTGTTTCTACTGGTTGCTTCAACTGCTTCAGCCGCGGTAGCAGGCTTCATAATAGGAGTGTTCTTCATGGCTGCTCCGCAGCTAGTCAAGTGGGGCGGGGTTCTCGGCTGGGTTTTGCTGCACATGGCTGGCGGCGTAGTCGGATGGGTGATGGGTGTGTCGCTGGTTTTAAGCCTGGAGGCTAGGGGTCTGCGTAAACAGGGGGTCACGTAGGTGACAACCCGTATTCCACGTGATCTTTTAGAGAAGGCTGTTAGCCTGCACGGTCATTTAGGACCGTTTCTGGTTTTAGGCTTGAAGATGGGTTTAAAGGCTGAGAATACTATCGGCAAGCCTGTTGCCTGTGAAGTCACTACGCGATGGAGAAAGCCCTTCCTATGCGTCGTCGACGGTTTGAAGACTGTTGTCGGCTGCAGCGTTGCCTTAAAAGAGGGGGAGGGCTTATCCGTCTGGTTCAGCAACACTGAGGGGGATGAGCTTGTCCTAAGGGTTAGGGCGAGCGTTGTGGAGAAGTATGCTGATAAGTACGTGGGGGAGCCGTTGGAGGGCTGTGAGAAGGACGCGTACGAAGTCTTGGAGAGCAGTGACGAGGAGCTTTTCGAACCCTGGGCTTCCTGAGAGCCCGCTGGCTGACGGTTTATTTTTAAATGCTTCTAACTATTAGAACCGCCTCCTCCATGAACGGGGTTTTGAGACCCTTGTATCCCCGCCTTCAACCTTCTCCTCGCCGACTGTTTCCCCCGTGACCGGGTTGAGCCATTCAGCCCTGAGGCTCCCCCTCGCCCCCGAAAGGTCTACCCATATGGTTGAAGGGTATTCCCTCGGAATGTAAACCACGTATTCTTCTCCCGGGCTCGCTAGGCAATAGCCTGTTTGAGAAAGCCCCGGGCGGGGGTGAGCCCTGCGAGGTTCAATTTCTCCCGCAAGCATGCGTATGCAGCCCATTGCTCTCCGAACTGGCTCCCATCTTTGGCCAATCCTTCCAGCGTCTTTTCAACCCTAGGCCTGTGAGCCCGCCCGCGGTGTAACCGCTGTCGTAAGGATCCATGAATACAGTGTTATAGGTGGTCTGTGTCCAGGAGAACAATCTTCCCGCCGTCAGCCGGGGGCGGGTCATACTTGTAGCTGTAGCCGTTTCGGGCAGCAGGGTTTGGAGAAACCCATTCCGCCGGGCTTCTGAAAAGTTCTTCATTGCCGCCAGGCCTCCCCGGAGCCCAGGGGACAGTCATTCCAACAGGGTGCTGCCTCCCCATGGTTTTCTCAAGCCTGTGGATGAAGCTAATCATATGGTACTGCCACTCGACTGATTCGCGCTGCACGCGCGCCGGCCTTAAACCTGGCGACATTAAGACGATAGGGGACTTAAATAAAATACCGTTCGTAACTAAGCAGGAGGTCGGAGACGGCGAGGAAGCATAATGCTCCCTTCATGTCTTGCTCCGCCCTCCGCTACGCTTGGGAGGTTGAGGAATTTCTCGCTGAAAAAGAAAGCCTTGGGGAAATACTTACTGGCAGCAGCGTCTGCAGCGGGGACCTTGTTTTCTACGGTGTCCACGCCTTGGAGCAGCTTTACGTCTGCGCGGGAGGAGGCGTGGAAAGCGTGCGTAATGTTGGCGAAGAAGGGAGGGACATCGTGGTCGTAACGATGAGAGACGGGAGGAGATTCGTGCTGACAGTCTACAGGAATATCCACTACCTCTTCCATATGAGCCTCTACGGGACAAGGGGGTGGAGGGAGGTTAGGGTTGAAGACAGCGACTACTTCTACTCTAACATGCTTCGCGCATTCCTGAGAATGGTTGAAACCATGCAGCCCCCGTTCCCGCCTGAGGAGACGCTGGAGATAGTCAAGACGCTAATCCTTGCTAGGCGATCCGCTGAAAACGGAGGGGGTAGTCTTCCACCTTTAAACGGATCCGTTAAAGCCCTGCTCTGATGCTTCGACGACAAGTGCTTGAGCGCGCATAATGAGCTTAACGATTTTCACGAAAATGCCGCGAAAATACGCGTTTTAAGCGTTTACTCGCGATGCAGCGTCACGCATACTGGAGAGGATGTTTCGGCTGGAAAGCGCCGGGGAAGGGATTTGAACCCCTGCGGCCCGCATGGGCCACTGGCTCTCAAGGCCAGCGCATTACCGCTCTGCCACCCCGGCGGACAGCATTATTTCCCTCCTAGTTTAAATTAGATAAGCTTTTTTCACCCGGGTAACGTTTAAAAGCTGTTTTAAAACCGTTTCTTCAACGTGGTGATTATTGTCTGAAGACAAGGAGCTGGAGCGCATCCTGGAGGAGAAGAGGAAACGCTTGATGAACAGGCTTGCCAAGAGCAGTGAGAAAAGCAGGGAGACTACTCCTCAGAGAACGTTTGACGACGTGGATAAAACAGTTTTAAGCCTCCTGGATGATAAGGGTAGGGAGATACTGTCCCTCGCGGAGCATGATTTCCCTGAGGAAACCAAGAGGGCGAAGCTCCTGCTCTACGCGCTTGTTAAGAAGGGCTATGTGGACGGGGCTGTTGACGCCGGGGACCTCTACAGGTTTCTAAGATACCTGGGGATCCCCGTTAGGTACGAGTCGCGAATAATGGTTGCAGACGGGAGGGAGAGGAAGCCTCTTTCAGAAATACTTTCAGAGAGAATGTCTGAGCTCGAGTAGTTTTCAGAAACTCATAATAGGACCGGGGCGGCATGCCTCATAGAGGAGGATTGCAGGTTTCAATACTGCTTCCAGCATCCGTCATAGGCGTTTCAGAGGATCTGAGGATTAAAACATTCAGAGCCGGGCTCGTTGGAAGGGCTGCAGCAATATTCATGGTCGACGAGATCATTATCTATCTTGACGATCATGATTCCGAGTCGCTCCGCAACCAAAGGGTTTTCTCAAAGCTCCTCCACTACATGGTTATCCCCCAGTACTTGAGGAGACTCGTCTTCAAGAAGCAGGAGGAGCTTAGGTTCGCCGGCCTCCTCCCCCCTTTGAAAATACCCTCGCACACTGTGCCCGCTTCCCTTAAGCATGTTAAGCCCGGGAGCTTCAGGCTTGCCGCCGTGGTTAGGGCTGAGCGCGGCAGGCTTGTTCTCGAAGCCGGGCTTGAGAAGACCCTGACGGCACCAGTCCCTCAGCCGCCGCTTGAAGCCAGAGTTGGCAGCGTTGTCCTAGCTAGGGTTGAAAACCCTTTGGGGCTCTCCGCCAGCATAGTCAGCCCAGGGGAGTCACCGTTCTACCTGGGCTACTGGGTTTCAACACCCAGGAAGACGCTTGGAGAACTCCTGAAGAGCCTTGACGCTGTTAAAATAGGGACTTCAAAATATGGCGAGCCTGTTTGGAGGAGGATAGGTGAGCTTAGGAGGCTTTTCTCCGGGGGAAGGAGGATAATGGTTGCATTCGGCTCGCCTTCAATGGGTCTCAGGGAGATACTGGCTAGGGAAGGGTTGAGGGCTGAGGATGTTTTCAACATAATCGTAAACACCGTGGGGGAGCAGGGTGTTGAAACAGTGCGTACTGAGGAAGCCGTCTACATAACTCTCCCGCTGGTTACTTCTTTAGCAAGAGGATACTGGTAGACACGGGTTTACAATGGGAAAAAGCCTCCAACAGGTTTCATTCTGCAAAGGGAAAAGGTTAAAACGGGTCGCTCATTCCTTTGACAACCACGCTGATTAAAAGGGGATTACCGAGATGGGTCATAGGAAGCAAAGTGCTCCGAGACACGGTTCGCTCGCGTTCCGTCCTAGAGCACGGTTTAAAAGGCTAACCCCCCGGATAAGGTTCTGGCCGGAGGTTGACGGTGAAACAAGGCTTCTAGGCTTCGCCGGCTACCGAGTAGGTATGACGCACGGCTTCACGATAGACACCTCCGAGTCCTCTCCTTTCAAGGGGAAGGAGGTTTTCACCCCGATCACGATTATTGAAACACCGCCGTTAAGCATCGTTGGAGTAAGGCTCTACGGCAACAGTCCACAGGGTTTAAGAGTTATTTGGGAAGGATGGGCTAAAAACCTTCCTGAGAACCTTAAGAGGAGGATAAACACGCTGGGCAAAAGTGAGGAGGCGGCGGAGCCACGTGCTCCAGAAGGTATTGCTGAGAAGACAAGAGAGGTCAGGGTCATAGTGGCGACGCAGCCACATCTCGCCGGCTTAGGGAAGAAGACGCCTGAGGTTTTCGAAATAGGTGTCGGAGGCGGAAGCATGAGTGAGAGGATCAGCTACGCCATGTCCCTACTCGGCAGAGAGGTCTACGCGAAGAATGTTCTGGAGGAGGGGGCTTACGTGGATGTTTTCGCAGTAACCAAGGGGAAGGGTTTTCAGGGTGTTGTGAAAAGGTTTCGGGTTAAGATTCTCGACAGGAAGAGTAACAAGACGAGAAGAGGCATAGCTACACTGGGACCGTGGAAACCCGCTGGAGTAATGTACACTGTGCCAAGGCCTGGTCAAACGGGATACATGCAGAGAATGGTTAGAAACCTGCAGGTTCTAAAGATTGTTGAAAACCCTGGCGAGATTAATCCTGCCGGAGGGTTCCACAAGTATGGTGTGATAAAGAGTCAAGCAGTCATCTTAAACGGCAGTGTCCCAGGCACCCCCAAGAGGCTTGTTAAAATAAGGGTTTCAGCGAGAAAGCATGACGTTAAGCCTAAGCAGCCACCTGTATTAACATACGTCAACATAAGGAGGCCTGTAGCAGTATGATGAGCATGCAGGAGGAAGTGAAGATAAGGGTTCTCAAGGCTGACGGCGAGGAAGACGGGGAAGCATCACTCCCATCATTCATAACAATGTTTGAAGTAGAGGATTTTTTGATAAGGAGAGCCTTCCTAGCCCAGCAGTCTAGGAGGCTCCAGCCGCAGGGCAGGGACCCGATGGCAGGTAAGAGAACCACTGCTGAAAGCTGGGGAGTCGGCTACGGCATAGCTAGAGTACCCAGGACCGAGAGAGGAGTCGCCAGGTTCGCCCCGATGACTGTTAAAGGCAGGGTTACACATCCGCCGCGCGTCGAGAAGAAGATAAGGAAGGAGATAAACAGGAGGGAGTATAGGAAGGCCTTTGTTTCAGCATTATCAGCAGTCTTCAAGAAGGAGGTTGTTGAGAAAAGAGGCCACAGACCCGGCTCAGCAAGCATCCCAATAGTCTTCACGAAAGAGTTTGAAAACATTTCTAAGACGCGTGAACTACTTAAGCTCCTTGAGAAAATAGGTTTAGAGCAGGAGCTTGAAAGAATCTACGGCAGGCCGAGAGTTAGATGTGGGAAATCAAAGTGGAGGGGGAGGAGGTTAAGGAGGAGAATCGGCCCCTTGATAATAGTTTCAAACAATAAGGCCAGCGTTGTTAAAGCAGCCTCAGGAATACCCGGGGTAGACGTCAGAACACCGGAGAAGCTTTCAGTAATGGATCTCGCACCCGGAGGAGCCCCGGGGAGACTAACAATATGGACACTCCCAGCCCTTGAAAACATTGTTGAAAAGGTGAGAAAATATGTCTCAAAATAGCGTCATAATCAGGCCGGTTTCAACGGAAAAATCCTTCAGACTCATCGAGAAGGAGAACAAGCTGATATTCATAGTTGACCCCAAAGCGGATAAAAACAGTGTTAAAGAGGCTGTTGAGAAGACTTTCAACGTTAAGGTTGAAAAAGTCAACATCATAAGAAGCATATCTGGAGAGAAGAAAGCCGTGGTCAAACTAGCTAAAGAATACAGCGCAATGGACCTTGCAAGCAAGCTTAAAATAGTTTAAGGAGGATGATGGCTAAATGGGCAAGAGGCCAATAGTAAGGAGGCGCGGCGCATCACCAAACTTCATGGCCCCAACCCACAGAAGAGTCGCACCAGCCAAATACCCAACACTAGCAAAAGGAGAAAGACTCGAAGGAACCCTTGTCGCACTACACCACGACCCGGGAAGAGGAGCACCCCTAGCAGAAATCAGGCTCGACAACGGAAAAACCTTCTACACGGTTGCAGTAGAATCAATGTACGTCGGCCAAAGAATATCAATAGGACCAGGAAGCCCACTAGCAGTAGGAAACATAATCCCGCTCAGCGAAGCGCCAGAAGGAATAATGCTTTCAAACATTGAACGAAAACCCTCAGACGGCGGAGCACTCTTCAGAGCCTCAGGCAACTACGCAGTCTTAATCGGAAAAACAAACGGAACAGCCATACTACAAGACCCTAAAGCAAGAACATTCATCGTAGACGCAAACTCCCTCGGAACAATCGGAGTAATAGCAGGAGGAGGAAGAACAGAAAAACCATTCCTCAAAGCGGGAACAAAACGCAAACTCATGAAAAGCAAAGGAAGACACTACCCAATAGTAAGAGGAGTAGCAATGATAAGTGTGTATCACAAATTCGGCGGGGGAAGGCATCAGCATGTGGGGGGTCCTTCGTCTGTTAGTCGTAATGCTCCGCCTGGTGCTAAGGTTGGCTTGATCGCTCCGAGGAAGACTGGTAGGAAGAAGGCTAGAAGAGTATCTGGATAAAAACATATTTAGAATAATTATTTAAAGACATTCAGAAATGGCAAGGTAATGAGATGTTTATACGGCAGATCGTCAAGAGGCTAGATGAAACTTTAACATCACCCGTTGGCTTTAATACCTTAGGTGAAGGAACTGAAATAGGATTGCATCACACTGTATTGTCTTATGCAGATTTTCTTAGAAACAGCTTCGCTATTAGTATGATCTATGAGTTAGATCGAAATAGAGATGTTCCTGCATTTAGAAAGAAAAAGTTTCACTTTGAAGACCCATTTATTTTTCATGCTTTACGATCATGGGCTCTAGGCAGAGAACCGTATGATGAAACCCTACAATATCTGAAGAAGCAAGAAGAACTTGGAAAAATAACAGAATCGGTTATAGCTAATCACCTAATTAGATTACTTTTCAGCTATTACCCATCTACACAATTCGACTATACTGTTTTGTTATTCTATTGGCGAAGTCAAAGAAAACGTGAACTCGATTCTGTTCTTAAGATGGGTGACCATTACTCACCAATAGAGGTTAAATATCAGTCAAAGGTTAGCAGTGAAAATGGTTTCAGTATTATAGATTTTCAAAAAGGAGGTAAATCTTCTAAAGGCTTATTACTGACTAAAGACTCGCTTGAAGTAAAGAGAAGCTATCTTAAAGTACCAGTACCAATTTTCTTATTATTAATCTAAGGATGGGACACATCTAGCATTTTATTAAGGTTAAAGGAAAAGAAAGATAATGGATTTCAGCGCGCGCTTACACTCCCTCTATGTGAAGCCACATTTTAACATTATACTGCTTATAGACCTCATAAACCTCCTTAAAGAACTCACCCCATTTCCTCATATTCCTATTAAAGAAATCGATGCGAGAGTCGATACGTTGTTCAGACTTCATCCCTTCCTCCCCAATAGCCAGATCAGTTCTTTTAATATCTTCCTCCGCTATCCGTCTATCTTCAGGATTATCCTTTGAAAACAGTTCTCTCGTTAGTAGTATCTCCAGTTCTTTCCTAACCTCCTCAAGGTCTAGAACTTCCACGGGCCAGAAAATCTTGAAATCTGGCCCAAGCGTTTTGGGGTTGGCTCTTATGTTGTCTCGGCACTTCTTAATCATGACCTCCACCTTACCCATTAGGTAGGAGACGACCGGGTCCTTCTTAGCCTCCTCAACCTCCTTCTCCCCCCAAGCGTAAGCGGAATCGATGATAGCAGGAATATACTTCAATCCCTTACTTTTCATGCGCCAAGATCCTACCGCTGACATCGATATGTGTTTCAACCTCTCCCTTATCTTTCTTGGAGTTTTAGGCGCAGGCTTGACCACTATCCAATACTCCGTCATTCTTCTCTACCCTCCATATTTATCTCCACTTATAAAAACCTCTACCGTGCCTGGGTACTGCCTCATAAGCTCGACCAAGTGATTAAGCAATTCCTCGGCCTGAGGGGTCTGGGGAGCATGCAGGAAGCTGTAAATCAGTTTCCAGCCTTTTCCCCTAGCAATTTCAAAATACTTATCCGCCTGCTTTATCTTACTAACAGTTTCGTCACCATGCTTGCATTCAACTATCGCTATTTTCATATCGGGTGTTTCCACGTGGAAATCGAAGAACACATCCTCATCCCACCATTCAAGATGTTTTTCTTCTTCTAAAATATTGTATCCCTGCTTCTCCAAAAATGACTTAGTAAATAGCTTCGCAGCAACATGCTGAGGTTCCTTCAATACTTTATCCGGAAGAGGCTCGCTTAAGCCAACTACGCTTCTATGAATGCCCCTGCTGTCCTCATACTCGACGACCATCAAGTCCCTTA
>Ga0207433_10007643_pt1 | contig 17971 bp, 16 predicted proteins | sample YelNatPaOPGAMG01_FD_187559 | JGI IMG/M metagenome (GOLD analysis project Ga0207433, IMG submission 187559) | Hot spring thermophilic microbial communities from Obsidian Pool, Yellowstone National Park, USA - OP-RAMG-01 (SPAdes) (version 3) | ecosystem: Environmental > Aquatic > Thermal springs... | reverse complement strand
CCCCAAATCCTACACATACAGGTTTTTGGGTAATTTTTTTTATCCTTTTTAGATTATTGATTAAATCAGAAGGCAATTTCTCTCTAGGCCCAGTTACTCCCGTTAAAGAAACATAATAGATAAAACCTTTAGCTAACTTGGAAATTAACTTTATCCGTTTAAATGTTGTAGTAGGTGAGATAAAAAAAATTATATCGATATTATACTTTTTGGCTATCCTTAAGATATCCTCACTTTCCTCAGGAGGTAAATCCGGGATGATCAATCCATCGACACCGGATTTTTTACTTTCCTCTATAAACTTCTCTATCCCAAAACAGAATACCGGATTATAATAAGTCATTAAACATAAAGGAATAGAACTTGATTTTCTTATCTCTTTTACTAATTTAAAAATCTTTAAAGTATCAATTCTGTTTTTTAAAGCTACTTGGGAAGATTCCTGAATTATCGGTCCATCCGCAATAGGATCAGAAAAAGGGATCCCCAATTCTACAATATCTACTCCGATATGTGATAATCCTTTAACTAAATCTTTAGTAGTTTTTAAATCCGGATAACCGCAGGTCAAAAAAACAACAAATGCCTTTTTATTTTTTTTCTTTAATTCTTTAAATTTTTCCTCAATCCTATTCATACTGCGAGAATACTATATCTAAATCCTTATCACCTCTTCCGGAAAGACAAACTACCACTATAGAATCTTTGCCAATTTTTCCTTTTAATTTCTTAAGATAAAAAATGGCATGTGCAGGTTCCAGTGCGGGAATTATCCCTTCAGTTAAAGAAAGCAATTTAAATCCCTCTAATGCCTCTTTATCATTTACCACTACATATTCGGCTCTTTTTATCTTTTTATAATAGGCATGCTCTGGACCTACTCCTGGATAATCTAACCCCGGAGCAATAGAATGCGCAGTTTTTATCTGGCCAAATCTATCCTCTAAGACGAAAGAGCAAGAACCATGTAAGATGCCTTTTTTACCTTTGGCTAAAGTTGCGGAATGCATATTGGTAGAAAGTCCTTTTCCTGCCGCCTCTACTCCGATAAATTTTACTTTTTTATCGCCAAAAAATGGATGAAATAATCCAATGGCATTACTTCCTCCGCCTACGCAGGCAACCAAATAATCAGGAAGTCTATTTTCTTTTTTTAAGATCTGAAGTTTTGTTTCTTTTCCAATTACTGATTGAAAATCTCTTACCATTACCGGATACGGATGCGGACCAACTACTGAGCCAATAACATAATGGGTAGTTTTTACATTAGTAACCCAATCCCTTAATGCCTCATTTATGGCATCTTTTAAGGTTTGAGAACCACTTTTTACCGGAAGAACTTTTGCTCCTAAAAGTTTCATTCTAAAAACATTTAATCTTTGCCTTTTTATATCTTCTTCTCCCATATAAACATCACATTTTAGACCAAACATACTGGCTACCGTGGCAGTGGCTACTCCATGTTGACCTGCGCCGGTTTCTGCAATTACACGAGATTTACCCATCCTTATTGCTAAAAGGATCTGTCCTAAAGTATTATTTATCTTATGGGCTCCAGTATGCAGTAAATCTTCCCTTTTTAGATATACTTTATAACCTAAATACTTACTTAAATTCTTGGCTAAATATAAAGGTGTAGGTCTTCCTGCGTATTCTTTTAAATAATAATTAAGCTGTTGTTGAAAAGTTTTATCCTTCTTTGCTTCAAGGTATGCTTTCTCTAACTCCTCCAAAGCATACATCAAAGTCTCCGGAATAAACCTTCCCCCAAATTCCCCAAAATATCCTTTTTTATTAGGTAGCATTTTTAACTTCCTTAATAAACTCCTTCATCTTTTGATAACTTTTTTTACCCGGGCTTTTCTCTAAAGAGCTTGAGGCATCGACCCAATCAGGTTTTACTATTCTAATCGCGGTTCTTACATTATTTTTATTTAGTCCACCCGAAAGAAAAATTACCCTATCTTTTAATTTTATATCTCTAATTAAATTCCAATCAAATTTTTTTCCCGTTCCTCCAAAAATACCTGGCTGGTAGCGGTCAAAAAGAACTGCCCAAACTGGATATTTATCTATATCTTTTAAACTATTTTTATTTTTTATTCGAATGGCTTTAATTATTTTATAACCTTTAAAATGACGACAGAAATCTTTTGACTCATTTCCGTGAAATTGTAGCATATCTAATTTTAAAAATTTAGCTATTTTTTTTATATTTTCTTTTTTTTCATTAACAAATACCCCTACTTTTTTTATTTTTTTTGGTAAATTATAAATAATCTGAATTGCTTTATCTTCGCAAATATAACGCGGACTTTTCTTATAAAAGACAAAACCCAAAGCATCCACCCCTAACTTAACCGCATTTAATGCATCCTCTAAATTAGTAATCCCACAGATCTTTATTTTAACCATCTCCAATATCTACTAAACCCGTTTCCTTAAGAAACTTAAACCAGTCTTCTTTTTTATATTTCAGTTCATTAATCGAAATTAAAAATCTTTCTTCTCTTACTTCACCCAAATAAGGTAATTTCTTACCTAATTTAACAGGTTTATATTCTGAAGTTTTAAAGTATCCACAAATAAATCCTTTTAATTTTGTCTGTATCTGCCCGCATTTATAATTTTCTATTCTCTGACGCATTTCTTCAATATAGCCTTTAAAACGACCATCGGAAATAGGAATTTTACTATTTACAAAATCGAGCAATTTAGTAAAGCCACAAACTTCAATAAAAAATTGTAAAATAGTAGGTTGGGGTACAGAACATTTAACATTTATTCCATAATCATAACCTATATCTGCTTCTGCCCAAATACCCGCTAATGAAGGAGAAGATTTTATACTTACATTTTTCTTTGCATTCATAATATCGTTTCTGTATTTCTCGATCTGAGTAGAGATTTCCCAATCCAATTCAATTTTTGTAGGAAATTCTTTCTCAAGGAATTTTTTAACCATAACTTCCCCTAACTTTCCAACAAATTGGTCTACAAGAATCGACTCAAATGTTCTTCTTCTTTCTCTAAATCCTTTTTGAGTAACAGTTGCTTTAGTGCCACCTTTAAACATCTGATAAGTAATCTCAATACAGAAAATCAACAATCTTAATATATCCTCATCATCTATCCCTAAAATAACGGTATTAGGTAGAAGTTTTCCTTTAATCCATTCTGAAACTTTTTGCTCATTCAACAATACTTTATTCTTCTGAAAAGTAACCACATTATAATCGTTAGCCCTGCATGCAGAAAGTAAAAGTTCACCTAATTCTTCATTATCAAAATCAATATTATATTCATTCTTTATAATTTCTCCCAGACTTTTAATATAATCTTTAAGTTTATTTTTAAATTTTGTTGGACTGTTTAAATCTGCTTTCAAAATTTGGTATACCATTTTATTTCTTTTTCAAGATTACTAAGTGTTCAGTCTTTATTCTTTCACTTTCAAATCCAGAGGCAGGATTTATCTTTGAGTTAAACATCACATGGGAGACTATCTTGTCTACTAAAGTTACTTCGTGTTTCCAACCAAAATTTTCCAAATGCTCTACAACTATATCATCTATAGGAATAGGCGTAGTTCTTATCTTAGCAGGACCTACAAAAATAAACATATAATCGGTAACTTTTTCTCCCAATGTAGAAAATACTTTCAAAATCGAATAAAAGTATTTATCGTAAAGTTCCTTAAGATGAGGTTCTTTTATTTTTTGACGAAATTCATAATATCTATTTGAATAAACCTTAATCTTTTCCACAGGTCTATAAGGTATCTCTTTGCTACTTAGTTCTTTTATATAAGCTTCATCATAACCTAACCAGAATAATTCAAGCTTAGTAGATCTGATGTATTCTTGAGCTTGAAGATAAGGTGGAGAGGTAATGAGAAAATTGACTTCGTTATCTAATTGCGTCTGAAGCGTATCGATCCCTGATCTTATTTTAAATTCAACATTTTTTGGATTAAGTAAGTTATACTCTCTTATCTTATTAAGAAGGATATATATTTCTTTCTCAAGCATATAATAAAATTTCTGTTTCCAATTTGTATTAAGGAGTCTTTTTATCTTATCTCGAGAGTATCTTGATCTATATAATTTATGGACTTTTTCATCGCTATAAGAAAAATATCTTGTCACTTTAAGTAAGGGTATTAAAAATAAATATCTTGTATCATTATCCAATGAATGAACAAATCCCCATGCTCTCGAAAGTATAGGAATAAAATCTTCAGGAAACCAATATTTTAAATTAGACCAACGAGGAAGAAATTCTTTCTTGGAAATTTTAAGCTCAGAGATCAACTTATAGACATCAGTTCTTTTTTTGTTAAGAATTGCTGTATCGTGAATTAAATTCATTATAGGATTTAAATCCCATAATTCATAATCATATCCGTATATCCTTGAAACTATCCCTACGGTTCCATAACCTGCAAAAGGATCAAAAACTTTTATACCGGGTTTGGCGTATTTTTTTAAAATATAAGCAATAACTTGCGGGATAAATTTAGCAGGATATTTATAAATCAAAAAAGTTCCATAGGTAGTTGAGGGTATTTCAGGTATTGTATTTCTAAAAAGTATAGGAATTTTTTTAGATGAATCTGGAAATTGAGGATATTCGACCACTTGAACTTTTTCTCTATCTTCATCAATAAATCCTAAATTAAATTGATAAGGCTTTCCCATATTTAACTTTTAATTAATAACATTTCATTCTAAAATAAATTTTTTATCTTTTTAAAAAATATCTTTCCTCACTACTCAATACTAAATACTCACTACTCTTTACTGCCATCCCATAATCTCTTTAACCTTACTTTTTATATCGGAAGCAGTCATAAAGACAGATCCAATCAATACTGCATTTACCCCTAATACCTTTAAAAATAAGACATCCTGATAATTAGAAATACCACTTTCCACAACTCTTATCTTATCTTTAGGAATGAAAGGAAAAAGCCTCTCTGTAGTTTTTAAATCCACCTCTAAGGTATGAAGATTACGATTATTTATCCCAATAATTTTTGCCTTTTTTAAAGATAATACTCTTTTGAGGTCTTTTTCCGAATTTATCTCTAAAAGGCAATCTAAACTTAAATTCTCTGCTACCTCAAGATACTCTGAAAGGGTTTCTTTAGAGAAAAGTTCAACAATTAAAAGTAAAGCATCTGCACCTGCTAATTTCGTCTCATATACCTCATAGATATCTACAATAAAATCCTTTCTTAGAATGGGAAGGTCTATTTTTTCTTTTATAAGTGAAATATAAGAAAGGCAGCCTCCAAAATAATCCTTTTCCGTTAATACGGAAAGGCTATCCGCACCTGCTTCTTTATAATCAGAGGCAATTTTTAGAGGATCAAAATCTTCTCTTAATATACCTTGGGAAGGAGAGGATCTTTTTATCTCCGCAATTAAACAGAGTTTATTTTTTTTACTTATCGCCTTATAAAAAGAAATAGGTTTTTTAGAAAGAAAGTTTAATCTTTCTTTTAGAACTTCTAAAGGGAGTTCGTTTTTCTTTATAATTAGTTTTTCTTTTTTCTTAATAATCACTTCTTTTAAAAAATCATTTTGCATAAGAAAACTCCTTTAATTTTTCCAATTTCTCTAAGGCTAATCCTTTATCGATCGATTGACGCGCCAGCTCAATTCCCTCTTTTAAATTAACCGCTTTATCCGCGGTGTATATTGCTGCTCCTGCATTTAATAAGACTATATCCCGATAGATACCCGGTTTTCCTTCTAAAATATCCATAAGTATTTTGGCATTGGTCTTAGGGTCTTTCCCTTGCGGTTTTTTATTTTTAGAATACCGGAACCCAAAATCTTTAGGATCAATAGTATAATTTCTTATTCTATTTTCTTTTAATTCTACTACATAGGTTTTGCTGTTGATACTTATCTCATCCAGTCCATCTTCAGAACAAACTACTAACGCATGCTTTCTTTTTAACTTTTTTAAAGTCAGGGCAATGGTTTTAAGCCATCTTTTATCATATACACCTAATAACTGATGGGTAATATTTACCGGATTAATTAAAGGACCAATTAAATTAAAAATGGTACGGATCCCCAATTCCTTACGTACCGGTAAAGCGTATTTCATTGCAGGATGAAAGTTAGGAGCAAACAAAAAGGCAATCCCTATTTTATTAAGCGCTTCTTTTACTTTTTTTTCATCCATATTTATATTAATCCCTAAAGCCTCTATTAAATCCGCACTTCCGCAAGAACTGGAGACCGCACGATTTCCATGTTTGGCTACAGTTATACCCATCCCTGCGGCTACGAAACTAACTGCGGTTGAGATATTAAATGTATGGACTCTATCTCCTCCTGTTCCACAGGTATCTAAAATCACCTGAGTAACCTCTTTTTTAATATCTACTCTTTTAGAAAATTTAAGCATCACCTTTACTGCATTAGCCAGTTCCTCAGCAGTCTCACCTTTCTTATGTAAAAGTACCAAAAATGCTGCGATCTGAGTGGGCAAAGCTTTACCCCTTAAAATCTCTTCTATTGAGCCTTGCATTTCCTTATCGGTTAAATTTTTCCCTTCCATTAATTTTAAAATCGTCTCTCTAATCATACCTTTAAAAAATTTTCTAAAAGTCTTTTACCCACTTTGGTCAAAATTGATTCCGGATGAAACTGTACTCCCCAGACCGGATAGCCTTTAATTTTTATCCCCATAATTTCATTATCCTTTTTTTCCCAGGCGATTATCTCCAAATCTTTAGGAAAATCTTTGCGAGAAATTACCAAAGAATGATACCTTGTTGCCTCAAAGGGATTAGGCAAGCCTTTAAAAATAGTTTTTCCGTTATGATAAATCAAAGAGGTTTTTCCGTGCATAAGTCTTTTTGCAGAAACGATACGTCCTCCAAAACAAAAACCGATGCACTGATGCCCTAAACAAACACCTAAAATAGGGATCCTCTTATAAAATTCTCTAATTACCTCCACAGAAATTCCCGCATTTTCTGGTCTTCCTGGACCGGGAGAAATTACAATTTTTTGGGGTTTTAATTTTTTAATCTGGGGGATAGTTATCTTATCATTCCTTACCACTTTTAATTTTTTACCAAGTTCGCCTAAATACTGGACTAAATTATAAGTAAAAGAGTCGTAATTATCGATTACCAAAATCATCTTTACTCCTTCTCTCTAAAAATGTGTGCTCCTAAATTTTTCAATTTCTCTTCCAAATTTTCATAGCCTCTTTCCAGATGGTATATACGCGAAACTGTGGTTGTTCCCTCTGCTACCAAACCTGCTAAAACCAAAGAAGCAGAAGCCCTTAAATCTGAAGCCATCACCGGTGCTCCGGAAAGACTCTTTACTCCCTGAATAATCGCATGGGGTCCTTCTCTTTGTATACGCGCACCCATCCGATTTAATTCAGCCACATGCATAAATCTATCCGGATAAACCTTTTCGGTAATTATACTTATCCCCTCAGTAATACTTAGAAGTGCCATCATCTGTGCCTGCATATCCGTAGGAAAACCAGGATAAGGAAGGGTAGTTACATTTGTGGGTTTTAATTTTCTTTTATAGCGAACCCTTAAGGTATTATCTTTTATTTTGATTTCTGCACCCATAGAACTTAATTTATCAATAACTGCACCTAAATGTTGGGGTAAAACATTTTTTATTAAGATATCTCCTTTGGTAATTAAAGCAGCAATCATAAACGTTCCTGCTTCAATCCGATCCGGAATAATCTTATGCTCTACACCGTTAAGTTTTTTTACCCCTTCAATTTCTATATAAGGAGTACCTGCACCTTTGATGCGGGCACCCATCTTAATTAAAAATTCTGCCAAATCCACTATTTCTGGCTCACAGGCACTAGATTCAATTGTAGTTTTTCCTTTGGCTAAAGTAGCAGCCATCATCACATTGGCGGTTGCCAAAACCGAAGAACCAAAACCGCCTCCTAAATAGATATGCGTGCCTTTTAGGTCTTTTTTTGTCTTGGCTACTATATAACCTGCCTCTATATCCAGTTCTGCGCCCAAAGCCCTTATACCTTTAAGATGTAAATCTACCGGCCTTACTCCAATCACACAGCCACCCGGTAAAGAAACTTTTGCTTTTTTAAGTTTTGCTACCAGAGGTCCTAAAACACAAAAAGAAGCCCGCATAGTAGAAACAAGTTTATAATCTGCCACATAACCGTAACTTCCAGAAGATTCTATCCTTATCGTATCCTTTTTAAAATCCACTAACTTACCTAATGAACGCAAAATTTTAAGCATCGTCTGGGTATCCCTTAAGTTAGGGCATCCTTTGATTATACAAGGCTCATCAGTAAGCAAAGTAGCTGCCAGGATAGGGAGTAAAGCATTCTTTGCTCCCGAGATTACCACCTCTCCTTTTAAAACTTTTCCACCTTGAATTACTAATTTATCCATATTTTTTTGCTACTATAACTCTTTCTATATTACTATAATCCTTAACACAATCTATTATCCTTAAATTTTTTATATTTTTAAAGATATTTTTTATAGAACCAAGTTGCCCAAAGCCTATCTCCATAACTAAGAATCCATCCTCCTTTAGATAAAAAGGAACAGATTTAATTATCCGACGGAAAAATTCTAAACCATCCCTACCTCCATCTAAAGCTATAGCCGGCTCATAAGAAATCTCTTTAGGAAGTTTATCTATTTGATCGGAAGGTATGTAGGGAGGATTACTGATAATAATATCAAAAGAATTCTGTTTCATCCCATTAAATAAATCTGCATTTAAAAAATTTATCTTTACCCGATGAATATCCGCATTGACTTTAGCTACCTCTAAAGCTTTTTTAGATAAATCCGTAGCATAAAAGATTATATTTCTATCGGAGGTATATTTTGCTAAAGAGATTGCGATACAACCCGAACCCGTACATAAATCAAGAATACTTAAAGATCTTTTTTCTAAACGGGCGATTAATCCCAAAGTATATTCTACTAAAATTTCCGTTTCTGGCCGGGGGATAAATACATCTTGATTTAACTTAAATTCCAAGCCCATAAATTCAGTTTTTCCCAAAATATACTGAAGAGGTTCACCTAAGATTCTTCTTTTTAGTGCAGAGACAAAAAATTCTTTCTGTAAAGGGGTAAGGTTAAATTCTCTTCTTAGATAAAGCTGATGCCTTGGACAGCCTAAAATCTCTGTAAACAAAATCTCTATCTCATTCATTTTCTTTGCTCTTTTTTAAAAGTTCATCGATTATCAAGTCAAGATTACCTTCCATTATCTCATCTAAACGGTGGAGAGTTAAACCGATCCGATGATCCGTAACCCGGTGGTCGGGAAAATTATAGGTGCGTATCTTTTCACTGCGTTCACCTGCTCCGATCTGGGCTTTACGGACAGAAGACATCCTGCTCATCTGTTCTTTAATTTTAATATCCAAAAGTCTTGCCCTTAAAACCCGCATCGCCTTATTTTTATTCTTCAGCTGCGAGCGTTCATCCTGACAGGTGACTACTATCCCTGTAGGCAAGTGCGTAATCCTTACTGCAGAATCCGTGGTATTTACACTTTGTCCTCCGGGACCTGATGAACGAAAAACATCTATCCTTAAATCCTTAGGGTCAATCTCTATCTCTATTGGGTCAGGTTCTTTGAGCACCGCTACGGTAGCGGTAGAGGTATGAATTCTACCTCCCGCTTCTGTGGTGGGGATCCTCTGCACACGATGTACACCGCTTTCAAATTTTAAACGATTATACACACCTTTTCCTTTTATCCCAAAGATTATCTCTTTAAATCCGCCTAACTCTGTAGGATGGCAAGATATAAACTCTACCTGCCAACCTTTCGCATTAGCGTATTTCGTATACATCCGGTAAAGGTCACCCGCAAAAAGAGATGCCTCCAGTCCTCCTGTTCCTTGGCGAATCTCCATAATAATATCATTATATTCTGTTTCTTCTTTATTAAAAAACTTAACTATTTTCTCCTCAAGTTCATTATATTTTACCTTTAATCTGTTATGTTCTTCCTGAGCAAGTTTTAAAAATTCAGAATCATGTTTTTCCTTTAAAATAGTTTCCAGTTCCTTAATCTGCTTCTCTGTCTCTTTTAATTCCTGAAAGTTTGTCAGTTTTTCTTTTATCTCATCGAACTCTTTGGCGTATTGACTTAAACGCGAAGGATCCTCCAGAACTTCCTTCTGAGTAAGCAGATTTTGAAGCTCTAAGTATCTTTGCTCTAATTCTTCTAATTTATGCCTGACTTTCTCTTCCATAGCGCTTCATAAACTTATCTACCCTTCCTGCAGAGTCAACAAATTTTTGTTTTCCCGTAAAAAGGGGATGGCATTTTGAACAGATATCCACACGAATATTCGGTTTAGTAGAACGCGTATGGATTACCTCTCCACAGGCACAGATAATAGTGCAATCAACATATTTAGGATGAATTCCCTTTTTCATCTTTTCTCCTCCTTGTTTAAATTGCTAAATTGATATATTACTAAATTGCTATATTAATAATTAGTCGTTTTCGTTGTTTACTTCCTAACTTACCTAACTCACCTAACTTCCTAACTTTCAAATCCCTAACCCCTACCTACTATCTAATACCTACTCTTTAATAGCGTATAGTTTTTCTTTTTTTATTTCCTAAAAACCTTAATACCTAAATACCTTAAAACCTAAACACCTAACTTCCTAACTACTGACTCCTATCTACTATTTAAACAGTTGAGCCATTTTTTAAATCTACTGATTCATGCTATTTAAAAACTCCTCATTGGTTTTAGTTTTAGAAAGTTTTTCAATCAAAAGCTCCATCGCTTCTATGTTATTTAACTCATTAAGGACCTTTCTTAAGATCCAAATTTTCTGTAAATGCTCTGGTTTTACTAAAAGTTCCTCATGGCGGGTGTTGGAACGTTTTATATCAATAGCAGGATAAATCCTGCGCTGAAATAGGTTCCTGTCTAATTGTAATTCCATATTACCCGTTCCTTTAAACTCCTCAAAAATCACATCATCCATTCTGCTGCCTGTATCTATTAAAGCAGTAGCAATAATGGTAAGACTCCCCCCCTCTTCTACTGCCCGCGCTGCGCCAAAAAATCTTTTGGGTTTCTGTAAGGCATTGGAATCAATACCACCGGAAAGTACTTTCCCACTATGAGGAACTACCGCATTATAAGCTCTTGCCAACCGGGTAATACTATCCAGAAGTATCACTACATCCTTTTTATGCTCCACTAATCTTTTTGCCTTCTCTAAGACAATCTCCGCTACCTGAACGTGCCTTTCCGGCGGTTCATCAAAAGTAGAAGAGATTACCTCACCCTTTACTGACCTTTGCATATCAGTAACCTCTTCAGGTCTTTCGTCAATCAGAAGCACAATTAGAATTACTTCAGGATGATTTTTCATAATGGAGTTGGCGATTTTTTGTAAAAGTACAGTTTTGCCACTATAAGGTGCAGCCACAATCAATCCGCGCTGCCCCTTACCTATGGGGGTAAGTAAATCCATTATCCGCATAGATATCTCCTGGGGCTCTGTCTCTAAAATAAAACGCTCATGTGGATATATAGGGGTAAGGTTATCAAAGAGAACTTTCTCTTTTATCTCCTCAGGATTCTCAAAATTAACCGCTTCAACTTTTAAAAGCGCAAAATACTTTTCTCCTTCCTTAGGAGGTCTGATCTGTCCACTTACAGTATCTCCGGTCCTTAAATCAAACTTTCTTATCTGGGAAGGAGAAATGTAGATATCATCCGGACAGGGAAGGTAATTATAGTTAGGAGAACGCAAGAATCCAAAACCTTCAGGTAGAATCTCCAAGACACCTTCTCCGAACATAAAACCTTCTTTCTCTGCCTGTGCCTGTAAAATCTTAAAAATTAATTCCTGTTTTTTAAGACCGCTGATATTGTTGACGCCCATTTCTCTTGCTAATTTGTTTAATTCCGCAATCTTCATCTTCTTAAGATTTCCTATATCCAATCTTTCCATATCTTACCTCCTTAATTGTTTTTTAAAAAGTTTTTCCCAGATACTATCTATCTGTCTTTTTGTATCTTGAAGTGAACCATCGTTATCTATAACAAAATCTGCCATCGCAATCTTTCTTTTCAAAGGCATCTGAAACCTGATCCTTCTTAAGATATCTTTCTTACTTAAGCCCATGCGCTTAGTTATCCTTTCTATCTGGGTTTTTCTTTTTGCCTTAACTACCAAAAGGTAATCTACAATCCTATGTAGACCTGTTTCAATTAAAAGTGGCGCATCGATAACAATTATATTTCTCTTAGGGTTAAGACGCTTTATTTCTTTTTTAATTTTCTTAATCACCAAGGGATGTAAAACCTTACATAAAAGCTCAAGGTATTTCTTCTTTTTAAAAACTATCTTGGCTAATTCCTTTCTTTTAGAAGGACTGATAAACTGATGTACTATCTTATCCGCATCGATAACCTTTGCCCCTTTTCTTTTGAAAATTTTTGCTACTGTGGTTTTCCCTGTACCAAAACTTCCCGTAAGCCCAATAATCATCTTATTGATTTACTAATTTCTGGTAAAGCTCTATATATTTTTTAGCAGACTCTTCCCAGGAAAAGTTATAACTGAATGCTCTTCTTACCAAAAGATTCCATCGGTCTTTATCCTTATATAAAGAAATTGCCTCTTTTATTTTCTTTACCAAATCTTCTTTTTTATAATTATCAAATACAAAACCATTCTCTTCTGAGACCGTATCCGCTAACCCTCCGGTTTTAAATACCAAAGGTAGCGTTCCATATTTTAAACTGATCATCTGACCCAAACCGCAGGGCTCATACTTTGAGGGCATAAGAAAAACATCCGAACCCGCATAGATGCGATGGGCAAGCACCTCATCGAATTTTAGATGGATAGAACAAACTGTAGGATACTTTTTACTGATCTCTTCTAAAATAAGATGGTATTTCAAATCACCCGTTCCTAAAATTACCAACTGTAAGTTAAGTTTACATATCTCATCGATTGCCTGCGCTAATATATCCCAACCTTTTTGCTCTGCCAAACGGGAAACCATTCCAAATAAAGCTACATCTTTTAAAGGCAAATTACATAATCTCTGTAGTTCTTTTTTGTTTTCATATTTCCCTTTTAAATCTTGAACTGAATAATTCTTAAATATAAGTTTATCCGTTAGAGGATCCCATACAGAATAATCTATACCGTTAAGGATACCGTAGAGATTCTCCTTTTTTTTTGCCAAAACCCCTTCCAAGCCAAATCCGAATTCTTTAGTTTGTATCTCTTTACTATAGGTTGGACTTACGGTATTTATCGCATCAGAAAATATTATCCCACCTTTTAAAAGATTTATCTGACCGTAGAACTCTAAACCTTCAATATTAAATAGAGACCAATCTAAGCCCAATTTAAAAAACTCTTCCTTAGAGAAAAGCCCCTGATATCCAATATTATGGATAGTAAGTAAAGTTTTTATATTCTTATAAAAAGAACTCCCTTTATATGTGGTTTTAAGATAAACGGGAATAAGTGAGGTCTGCCAATCATGGACGTGTATAACATCAGGTTTAAAATCTATATCCTTTAAAAATTCTAATGTTTTTTTACAGAAAAAACAAAATCTTTCTAAATTATCAGGATAATCACCGGTTTTCTCCCCATAAAGCCCTGGACGGTTAAAATAACCATTGTGTTCTACGAAATACACTTTTATATCTTTTCCCATCGTAGTAGAAAAAAGTCCTGTTTTTATTTTCTTAAGATGCCATTTTCCTTCAGAAACCATCTGATATTTGGGCATAAAGACAATTACCTCTTGGCCTAAATTTTCCAAAGCCAAAGGTAAAGCCCCCGTAACATCTGCTAAACCGCCGGTCTTGGCAAAAGGAAAAACTTCTGAAGCACAGATTACTATTTTCATCCCACTCCTTTCTTTTTATTTTCGTTATTTTCGTTAATTTCGTTTTTACTTCCTAACTTTACCTAACTCACCTAACTTCCTAAACTATTATTTACTAACTCGCCTAACTAAAAACTACTTCTTCCATTTGAAGCCAATTTTTCCCTTTTTTTATCACCACTTTTATAGGAACAATAAATTTATAAATATTTTCCATATTATCTTTAATTAAGGGGATTATAGTTTCTAATTCTTGAGCCGGCACATCAAAAAGAAGTTCATCGTGGATCTGTAAAATCATCTTCGTTTTAAGATTCTGCTTTTTGAAAGCCTGCTGGATTCCAATCATTGCCTTCTTTATTAAATCCGCAGCGGTTCCCTGCACCACCGTATTTATTGCCTGCCTTTGGGCTAAATTACGCAGGACTTCCTGAGTGCTATGAATATGAGCTAAATACCTTCTCCTTCCAAAAAGGGTAGTAACAAAACCATCATTCTTAGCTTTTTCTATCTGATTATTTATAAAATCCCTTACCTTAGGATAGCGTAAAAAATAATCATCAATAAATCTCTGAGCATCCTCCTGACTTATCCCTAAATCCTTAGCCAATCCATAGGAAGTTAAACCATAGATAATCCCAAAATTAACCCTCTTGGCTAAATCCCGCATCTCCTCAGTAACCTCTTTTTCTTCTATTCCATAAAGTAAAGAAGCAGTAAACTTATGGATATCTCTATCTTCTTTAAATGATTTTACAAGTAAGGGATCTTCTGAAAGATGGGCTAAGATCCTTAATTCTATCTGAGAATAATCTGCACAGATAAGCCAGTCATCAAAAGAACTCGGTATAACTGCCTTTCTTACCAAACGGCTGATCTCTGTTTTTATCGGTAAATTCTGTAGATTTGGGTGACTACAGGCAAGCCTTCCAGTTTCCGTAGAAACCTGACTAAAATTGGGATAGATTTTTTTGCTGGCAGGCTCGATCTTCTCTAAAAATGGCTCTAAGTAGCTCGATTTCAACTTTACCAACTGTCGGTATTCTAATATAAGCGAGGGTAATTTATGTTTGTCGGATAATGCTCTTAAAACCTCCTCATCGGTAGAAGGACCACTGCGTTTCTTTTTTATCTGTGTTAGTTTTAACTTATCAAAGAGTATCTGTCTTAGCTGTTTAGGAGAATTAAGGTTAAATTCACAGCCTGCTTCGGAAAATATCTTATCTTTTAAATTCTTTAGATTTAATTCTGTATCGGAAGAAAGTTCTTTTAAAATCGCTTCGTCAAACTTTATACCATTTTCTTCCATCTCTATTAATACGCTAACCAAAGGCATTTCAATATGATAAAAAAGCTCATCCAAAGATTTTTTTTCTAATTCTTCTTTAAACAATAAGTATAATTTTAGAATTAATTGCGCAGATAAAAGACCATCCGTCTGTTTTAATATAACGGAAAGGTATCTAAAACTAAGTGATTCTAAAGTGTAATCATGCTGTGACGGATCTAATAAATAACCCGCAATCATTACATCAAAATATAGGTTGTTAAGTATCACCCCTTTGGTTTTCAAAAAGTGCTTCATCTTTTTTAAATCATAACCTATCTTTTTTATATGACTGGACTCTAAAATATCCTTTGCCTCTTCTATAGAAACAGAAGAATATCTTTTGAAATCCGTATATAGAATAACCTTCCGGTTATCATAATCACAAAAAACTATCAATTCATCCTTGATAATTTTTTTTAATTCTTCTAAATCTATCTTACGGGAGTCTTCTTTATCAAAATTCAAATTACTCTCTAAGGGCAGATCTTTTAAAAGACGCCTGAATTCTAATTTTTCAAATATACTGTATAGCTTTATATAATCGGGTTGCTTAACCTTTAAATCCTCTAAGTCAAAACTTATAGGGACTTCCCTGTTGAGTTTAAGGAGCTGGCGATTCAACTCTATAATTTTTAAATTATTTTTTATAGTTTCTCTTAGGCTAGCAGATTCTATGCTTTTAATATTACTTATAAGGTTATCGAGGTCTTTAAAATCCCTTATTAACTGAGAAGCTGTTTTCTCACCAATTCCCGGTACGCCAGGAATATTATCCGTATCATCACCCATAAGTGCTAAGATATCAATTATCCTTTCCGGCTCAACTCCGTAGCGTTGCAAGACCTCCCTTTTAGAGTAAAGCATACCTTTATCTTTATAGGGACTGAAAACATTAACTCTATCACTAACTAACTGTAATATATCCTTATCAGAACTTACAATAATTATATAAACCTTTTTATCTTTCAATTTTTCTACAATTGTGGCAATGATATCATCCGCTTCAAAGCCTTCTATTTCAAAACGGGCTAAGCCGTAGGCATCGATGATCTGACGGATAAAAGGTAGTTGCATCGCTAAACCATCCGGCATCGCTGGTCGGTTAACCTTATACTCAGCGTATTTTTCCTGACGAAAGGTCTTGCGCGAAACATCAAAACAGATAGCTAAATACGGAGGCTTTTTCTCTTTTAAGATTTTATTTAACATATTGGTAAAACCGTAAATCGCATTAGTTGGCAATCCATAAGAAGTAGAGAGCCCTTTCAGCGCATAGAATGCGCGATAACAAAAGGCAGTCGCATCTATAAGATATACAGATGGATTTAAATTAGAGATACCCCCCATCTCTTTCAAAAAATAACTTTATTATAATCTTCTATCTTTAAACCACACTTATTTTAAAGGGAACACATAAACTAAGAAATGGACTGGAACTTTAACGGCGATATGTCTTCTTTAATTCATTATGTACCTTATTCACAAATTCATCTATCTGGGTGTTTTTAGGATCCAGGTGCTTTGCTATGGCAGCTTCATTTAAAGCTTGGGTATAATTCTTCTGCTTAAAATTAAATTCCGCTCGATTAAGATACTCCTTTACTCTTTTCTGTTTTTCACTGAGAAGTTGCGAATCTTTAACTCGGGTAGGAGAGGCTTTTACATCTTCCATCAGTTCAATTATCTCTTGCTCTTTAAGTTTCTGTGAAATCTCCTCTACCACCAAAGCAATATTTTTAAGATGCTGGATAGCCTTAATTGTCCAAGGATCGTCATAGGAACCCAGTTTTATTCTTCTTTGCCAGTATTCTGCTGCTTTCTTAAGATCACCTTTACCCTCATAAAGTAAGGCCAGATTAGAATACGCAGGTAGATAATAAGGATCTAACTCTAATGCCTTAAGGTAAAATGTTTCTGCGGTATCAGATTCACCTTTCATTTCATAAACTACTCCCAAATCATTGTAGGGCTCAACATAAAGGGGATCAAGTGTGATTGCCTTTTTATAAATTATTATTGCCTCATCGAGTTGACCTGCTTGCTGTGCCTTTAAGCCTTGCCGACGGGTTAACCTTGCCTCTAACTCTACCTCTGTGGGCTCTTTTTTCTCGATATTTTGAGAAAAAATTATTTCTGCAGAAAAAAATAAAGAAATTATAATTAGAAAAAATACTACTTTCTTTACAGAAATAAAATTTATTTCTTTTTGCATTTAAAATATAATATATTAAAAATTAAATTCGGTCAAGAAATTTATAAATTTTTTAAACTAAGGGTTCTAACTTTAAAGCGGGGTGCTCTACTTTCTCTAAAAAGACAAGTAACTCCTCAAGATTAGTGGCAACTGTTTCATCCGCTATCTTTTCGATTAAATCAGGATAACCTAATTCCTCAGCCCTTTTTTTAAGTTTATCTGAAAGGTATTCCTTTAATTCTTTAGGCATCCAAACTACCCTTAAAAGCCCACCTTCCGCAGAAATAAATTTTTTACTTACAATATAAAGTCTACCTATTCCTAAAAATCCCGGTGTCTGAATCCCTCCGCCTACAGAACCTGCTAAAGTCGTAAAAGTCATTCCACAGGGAGTCATACCTGTATAATCCCTATTTACAATCATTACCCCATTTGCCTCAGGAAGTATTGCTACAATACATTCAAAGCAACCACAGCTTGTTTGCGGGCTATCCATCAGTGAATACATACTTACTTTTTCTACAGTCTTATTTGATT
>Ga0207433_10007640_pt1 | contig 17977 bp, 14 predicted proteins | sample YelNatPaOPGAMG01_FD_187559 | JGI IMG/M metagenome (GOLD analysis project Ga0207433, IMG submission 187559) | Hot spring thermophilic microbial communities from Obsidian Pool, Yellowstone National Park, USA - OP-RAMG-01 (SPAdes) (version 3) | ecosystem: Environmental > Aquatic > Thermal springs... | reverse complement strand
GAATATTGATGGGAAATTGGTTAGTTTAGTTTATGGACAGTTTACTTCAATAAATCTTGACCCGATAGAAAAAAAACCTTTATACCATTTCTATCCTGGAACAGATATCTTATCAGTAGGAACAATTGGGTGTAATTTCAGATGTTTAAACTGCCAAAACTGGGAAATTTCACAAGCGGATTACGATGAGCGTTTACCACTAATAAATCTTTCATCCGATGATGCCTTAAAATTAGCAAAAAAACATAATTCTATTGGTATAGCATATACATATAATGAGCCATTTATTAATTATGAATGGATACTTGAAACAGCAGAGTTATTTAGAAAAAATGGACTTAAAAATATTTTTGTTAGTAATGGTTATATTAACGAGACGCCATTGATGGAATTGGTTACGTTTATTGATGCAGCAAATATTGATGTAAAAGCATTCAACAATGAATTTTATACCAAAATATGTTCAGCGAAACTGGAACCCGTTTTAAAAACAGTCGAATTTCTTGTTCGTGAGCAGAAACATATTGAAATAACATATTTAGTTATACCAAAATATAATGATTCTATGACAGAAATACAAGAATTTACTGATTGGTTATCACAACTTAATTCAGAAATACCATTACATTTTTCACGTTATTATCCTAATTATAAGATGTCAGAAAATGCTACTTCGCTTACAACTTTAGAACGTGCTCAGCAAATAGCAGCAAAAAAATTAAAATATGTTTATTTAGGTAATGTATGGGAAAAAGAATATAATAGAACCTATTGCCCTGTATGTAATTCCGTATTGGTTGATAGAATTGGATACACTGCTGAAATAACAGGAAATTTGAAAGATGGTAGTTGCAGAAAATGTGGAAAGAAAATAAATATTGTTATGTAAAAAATATTTATGAAAAAAAAGTCGTTAAGAAATAAGATATTATTATTGTTAGGACTAGTTCTTTTCTGTCCTGTGATAATAATAACAAGCGTTATTATTTCAATAGGATACAATTCTTTATATAAATCTATACTTCAACAACAAATAGAAATCGCTAATAGAGTTTCCAACCGTGTTTTTATTGCCGTTGATTCTAGTATGAAGTTATTGGAAAATATTATTGAGATAAGTAAACAACAAACAAAAAATGAATTGACTATCCTTTTTAAAAATGTTATGAGAACAAATAAAAACATACTTGAACTCATATTGGTTGATAATAATGGTAATGAATTAATTAAAATAGATTCAATAGATAATAAACAGATAATATCAAATAAATTGATTAATAGAAAAAAGAGGGAAGAATTTATTAATGCGATTCGTTATGGCTCTTTTATAAGTCATCAGATAGGTTTTACACCTGGTAGAATACCATATTTGATTATATCTGTTGCAAAAGAAAAAACTGTTATTATAGCAAAAATTAGTTTAATTGAAATGTGGAATATTATTTCTGAGACAAAAATTGGGTTTCAAGGATATGTTTTTATTGTTGATACTACTGGCAGATTAATCGCACATCCTGAACCAGCACGCGTTTTAGCACATACTGATTTCTCAAATTTAGCAATAGTAAATGATTTTATAAATAAAAAGAAAATTAGAAACTGGAGAATATACAATGATGAATCAGGAGTAAAAGTTGTTTCTGTATATGCTTCTATTCCGAAACTAAAATGGGCTGTTGTTACTCAAATACCTACTAATGAAGTATTCAGTCCGATAAATAAAATGATTTTTCAAACTGTAATTTTATCATTGTGTTTTGTCGTTATTTTTTCTATCTTAGGATTCAGATTGGTTAATAATCTTCTTAATCCATTAAATAAACTTAGACAAGCAGTAAATTATATTTCTAAAGGGAAATTTGATATAAAAATAGATATAAAATCTGGTGACGAAATTGAAGAATTAGCAATGACATTTAATTCTATGGTCGAATCATTGAAGCAACTTGAAGAATTACGTCAAGACCTAATCTCAATGATTATTCACGATATGAAAAGTCCATTGAGCGGTATAACAGGAGGAATAGATTACCTTGTTAAATGTAATCAAGGTAGTGATGAGTATAACCAAATAATTACGATAATAAAAAATTCTGCTAATAATCTACTTACATTAATTCAAAATCTGGTTGATATATCAAGAATGGAAGAAGGTAAATTACAACCTAAATTAGAACAAATACAATGTGAGAAACTTTTTAAAGAAACTATTGAACAATTTAGTTTATTAACAAAATCTGAAGACAAAGAATTAATAGTTGAGTTTGATCAAGACCTACCAATATTGAATGTTGACAAAGAATTGATTATTCGTGTTATAAATAATTTGTTAACAAATGCGCTACACCATACCACATCCTGTGGTAAAATATGGTTTAAAATTAATAAAATTGCTGATGACAAAATTAAGGTTTCTGTCTCTGATAATGGTGTAGGAATTCCAGAAGAATATAAAGATAAAATATTTGAAAAATTTGTTCAGGTTGAAAGAAAACGTGCTAGGTTACGTACTGGTACTGGGCTCGGATTAACTTTCTGTAAAATGGCTGTGGAATTACATAATGGTAAGATATGGGTTGAAAGCGAACCAGGAAAAGGTAGTTCATTTATGTTTACTTTACCAGTGTAAAATGAAATTGAATAAAAATACTAATTTACTGAACAATAGAGACATGGAGACCAAAGATGAAATTAAGCATGACAATTTATAGTATGAAACAGTATTTTCAACAACAGAAAATTGATGTTAAAGGTTTTATTAAATTTGTAGCAGAGTTAGGACATTTTTCTGCTGTTGAACTTGGTTATTATTGGAAAAATGAGGAAAAAGAATTGTATATGGTAAATAAATGGTTAAATGAATATAATTTGAAACTTTCTGGTTATATTGTAGGTAATGATTTTGCATGGTTTGAGGATAATAGAAGAAGAGAGCAAATTAATAAAGTTAAACATGCAATTGATTGTGCTTATAAACTTGGAACTAATATAGTTCGTGTGTTTGTTGGTGATATAAAGGAAAAAATAAATGATTATGATGATGTTAAAAGATTATTGATATATACTTTTCTTGAAATTTGTGACTATGCAAAAAATAAAAATGTTATTCTTGCAGTGGAAAATCACGGAAAATTATGTGCTAAGTATAAACAATTACTTGACCTTTTCTTATGCATAAGAGCAGAAAATATGAGATTTAATATTGATATAGGTAATTTTTTATTAGTAGGAGAAAGTCCTGTTGAAGCAATACCTAAACTTATTGATAAATGTGTTCTTGTGCATTTAAAAGATTATAAAAAAATTGGAAATGAATTTGTGCCGTGTATAATAGGAGAAGGTGATGTTAATCTAAAAGAATGCTTGAAAATATTCAAAGAATATAGATATAATGGTTACTTTTCTTTAGAATATGAGGCAGAAGAGGATGCTGTAATAGGTATTAAAAAAAGTTTAGATAATATCTTAAAATTAATATAGTTAGATTTTTAAATAAGAAGGGGGATACTAAAATTAAAAATTATAAAAATATTTTACTTTTTGTTGTCATTTTTCTATTTTCTATTCAATGGATATTATTGTTCTGGCTTGAGATTTATCCAGGATTGTTTCTTTCTACTATTTTATCCGGATTATGTATATTTGCTTCAGCATTCATTTTATCTTGGTCCGCAGAATTATCTCAATTTTATGTTTCACAATCGTTAGCATTTATATTATTAGCACTCATTGCTGTATTACCTGAATATACAGTTGATATGTATTTTGCATGGACAGCTGCAAAAAAACCAGAATATGTTGCTTTTGCAGCCGCAAATATGACCGGTGGGAATAGGTTACTTATCGGATTGGGATGGCCTTTAGTTGTGTTTTTTTATTTTTTTAAAACAGGTTCAAAACAAATATTGTTGGATAAAACACAGAAATTAGAAATAAAAACTTTACTTCTTGCAACTATATATTCATTTATTATACCAATAAAAGGAAATATAAGTTTAATTGATACTATTATTTTAATTTCTTTATTTAGTTGGTACTTTATTCAAGCATTAAAATTGGGTATTAAAGAACCTGAACTTGAAGAAGGTCCAGTTAAAATATTATCGCAATTACCAACAAGATTACGATTGATATTAACTATTTTCTTTTTTGCTTTTGCTGGATATGGTATTTATATCTCTGCTGAACCGTTTGCAGAAGGGTTACTCGGTATAGGTGAAAAAACAGGTATCGATAAATTTATACTTGTTCAGTGGATAGCACCACTTGCTTCTGAAGCACCAGAAATAATTGTTGTTCTTATATTTTCACTTAAATTAATGCCAAGAGAAGGAATAAGAACATTAATTTCTTCAAAGATAAACCAATGGACATTGCTTATTGGTATGTTACCATTAATTTATAGTATTTCTTCTTTAAAACCATCTATAATGATACTTGATATGCGCCAGATTGAAGAAATTTTGTTAACAGCAGCCCAATCGTTGTTCGCATTAATGATAATATATAACTTGAAGTTTTCACTAATAGAAGGAATTGGATTGTTCTCACTTTTTTCTACACAGTTGTTTTTTCCGTCAACAACAATAAGATTTTTTTATTCAGGCCTCTATATTTTTCTTGCTTTCTTAATCTTTTATTTTCATAAAAAAACAGATAAAGAGTTACCATAGGCCTCTCAAACGAGAAATTGTCCATTCAATACATAGCAAAATTATTATCGCTATAAAAAGATAAGGCAAATTTGTTAGTTTTATTTGTGTTTTAATAACAGGATGAATAGTTTTACTGACTGCGGTTGTAATTTTTTCAGCAGAAAATTCTGATAAACTAAAACACAAACCTGAATTTATGGAAGCAATTTTTTCCATTAGTTGTCTATTTATATTAAGATTTGTGTCTTCTGTTGTAATATCATCCGAAACGAAGATATTTTGACTATCAGTTGCAATAATTTTGTTAATGTCAATTAGTTTAGCATTAAAAAGATATTTACCTGTATTATTGGGAATAAATTTTGTTATCCAACCATTAGATATCGGAATAAGTTCAGTAATTTTTTGTTTCTTCATATAAGGATCTATTACATGCAATTCAGGTTGATGTGACTTCATTTTGTCATCAAGAACAATTAATTTAAGTTCCATTTCATCACCAACATAATATTTTTTTTGTATAATTGAAATACGAAAATTTTTTGTTTCTGCTGATTGACTCAACCAGTTGAATACATTTTTCCAGAATTTAAAATAGTATTCACTAGACATATTTTTTTCACCAGCTCCAAGAGCCCAACGCCAAGTTGTATTTGTACCTATTGCAAGTGTTCTTCCTTTACCATAATCAGCACATGAAATAACTACAAGATTACCTTGTTCTGTTTTTGAAAAAGGATGAACAGCAAGAACTGTTGCACCTTTTTTGGGTCTCAATCTATGACAACTATCAAGTTGTGGTAATTCTGCCCATATTTTTTCATTTTGTTTGATATTTTCATTTAATGCTGTTATTGGATGGTTATAATCCAATATTCGTGGCGTAAATAAACCTTCTTCTATTTTTTCTTCTGGATTATCCAGTATAACCGGTAGAATTTGTTCTAAAGGTTTGTAATAACCTTTTCCAAAACTATTATCACCGCCAATAACCAGAAGTGAACCACCTTTCTCTTTAACAAATCGTACTATATTATCTAAATAAATGTCGTGTATTCCAAACCTGGCTGGATTAAAATTTTCTAATACAAAAATATCATAATTAAACAAATCCTTAAGAAAAATCTCGTTTATGGGGAATGGTATTAATGACAGTTGTTCGTCAGGAACAACTGCAATATTTTCTGGGTTCCGTAATATCATAAATGAGACCAATTCAATCGAAGGATCAGATTTTAAAAAATATCTTAAAAAAAAGTATTCTGAACTAGGTTGCCCTGAAATAAATAATATCCGTGTTTTCTCTTTTATTATTTCAATATTAAATTTCCGTATATTGTTTGTTATTATCTCTTCACCAGGATAAGGTGGTATCTCAACAGTATATGTGTGTAATCCTAATTTTGTTGGAATGAATTTAAACTCAATTTCATTAGTTAATGATCCAATTTTGGTTTTTTGGGTTGAGATTATGTTATTATCATATTTTAAAAAAACCGTAATCTCTTCTCCATATTTAATTCCAATTGTATTGATAATTACTTTTAATTCAATAGGAATATTTTTGTAACCATAATCACTTATCCTTAAATCTGCTATTGATATATCGGTTATATTTTTTTCTTCATCAGGATAAACTGTGAATATAGGTATTTTTATTCCTTGAATTATGTTGTTGATATCAGTTGTAGTGTTATGTTGTCCATCTGAAAACAGGACAATAGCATCAATTTTATTCTTTTCTGACCGTTTAAGTTGTTCCAAAGAATTACCAATATCAGTAAAATTACCATCAGGATACATTTTGTATAATTTCTGTTCATTAATCATATTTATATTTGATGAAAAATTATATAATGAAACATAAAAATATTTTTTTAGTTCGGATAAATTTTTATTAATTATATTTCTCATTTTCTCAAACCTGTTCCCAAATTTCATACTTGATGAACTATCAATAAGAATTGCTATATTGGGCTTAGTTCTCTTTTCATATACAAGTAATGTTGGCTGAATAAATACTAACATAAAAATAAATATTATAATAATTCTGATTGAGAATAAAATATCCCTTTTCCTGTTTCTATATATAAAAATGATACAGGTTAACGCAAAAACAAAAATTAGTAATTCAGGAATACCAGGGATACTCAAAAGCATATTTTTTACCTATTTAATCTTTGGTCAATAAAAGGTTTATGAATAATATCTGTTTTATATGTGCCTGTAACAGAGTAAATAATTATATTTATGAATAATTTCTGAGCATCAAACCGTTGTTTGTCTCCACCAGGTATACATTCATAAAAATAATTTCCGAATTTGTCTCTTGCCCAGGCGCCAAGTATATCGTTCTGAGAATATATTATAGCAGTACGATTTGAAATATCTAGTCCTTCAAGATAGCTATTGATTATCCTTCTGCCAGAAACATTTTGGATAAGGTAAAATGATTTATATATAGCATGACTATTTTCTATTTTGGTTAATTTTTTATCCGGATAAAGAATAGATAATTCTTTACGTATCTGAGTATTAAATTTACTATTTTTTTGACCAGAAGAATCTTCTATAAATAATATTCCACCATTATTAAGATATCGTAGTAAGATTTCTCGCTCTTCTTCTTTAAATCCGTTAAATGTTCCGTTGTTTAACATAATTATAAATGGTGAATAAAAAATCTGTTTATCTTTTAGTGTAACAATTCTCGGTTCAGGTAACATTTTTATACTTGTTGTTAGTGTGATAAAACTGTATATATCTTGATATACATAAGGATATGGGTTCCAATCGCCATCATATTTTAATTGAGTAAAAACAAATCTATCACGTTGTTGAATTGAATATGAAATAATTGAGACAAATAAGATAAATAAAATCAATATTATTCTTAATTCAATCTTATTCATAAATTTATAATTTTGAGACAATAACTTCAATACTGATTAGGAATAATGCAAGTATTATAAAATAGTTCGTTAGTTCTTTGCCATCAATTATGTTCAGTATATCTGTTTCAGAATTGTTATTTAAATTAAGTATTGAAATATGAAATCCAGAAAAAAAATCTTTTAGTTGCGAGTCACTTAATTTTGTTAAATCATTTTCATTTTTTGTCCTATCTAAATTAACAGCATATAATATTATCTTGTTATTAAATTGTAATTGATATATTCCTGGCTTATTTGTATCCTTATATACTATCTGATTCGATAAATTCCTTATATTTATAGTATGTTGTATTCCATCTGGATCAATTATTGTTGCATATGTTTTTCCTACTTTTTCATCATAATTGTAAATAATAGGATCTCCTATTGTTAACATTGTTTTATTAGTTTTTGCCTGAATATAGTTGTATTTAATTAAAGAACGTAAAAAATATGGATATAATGGTTTAGATGGAAAATTTGTCCAATCCATATCAATAGAAGACCCAAATATTATGAGTTTATTATTATTAATATTCTTTTCAATCATTAGAGGTGTTCCTGAATTGAGTTTAATTATTTCAGTTAAATTAAATAATTTGAAAATTTGTCTGAATATTATTTTATTGATTTCAAATTTATCATAATCTGACATAAATTTTTTATCTATCTCTATTATTCTAAATTCTCCTTTTATAGTAGAACCAATATTTTCACTTATCCAGTTAGGATAATTATCAGGATTAAATTTATCACCAACTGTGATTATTAATGTTTTTTTGTCCCCAGAATGAATAAAATCTTTAAGTTCATCCGCTTTTTCTGGTGTTATTATGTCTACATTGGATAATATTATAACATCATATTCTCTTATAGATGTGTATTTGAATTCATCAATAGTCACTGTATTTACTATAAATATAGATTTTCCTGTATTATTTTTATCAGTTAAAGCAGTTTTAAGATAGTATGTTTCACTATTAATACTTTGACCGAATTTAGGATCACCATCTACAGCAAGTATAGATATTGTTTGTTGTGGTTCAAATAAAAAGTAATATTTATTATCAGAAGGCAGATTATCTTCTTGTAATTTGATGTTACCCGGCACAATATTTTTTTGTTTTATTGTGTAATTTGTTTCATATTTGGTTGATTTATTTGGTGGTAACTCGAGTAGGTCAGTTAGCACAGGGATATCTTCGCTATACATTGTTAATTCCCATTTTATTCTCTTGTTTTCGAAATTCTTTATTTCTGTAATAATTTTTTGGTTTTCTAACTCTACTTTTTCAATATAAGTATTATCATTTTCCCCTGTATTTATTGTTAAGAAAACTAATTTAACTGTTTTATCTATTTCAGGAATAATTGATTTTATATCAAATTTACTTGTATTGTTTTTTTGGGTTATGTATTCATCTATAGTATGTTTACACATATCGGATATTATTATTATTGTTCGTTTTGTTTTATTTAATGAATTCTCCGAAAAAATTTTATAACAATAAGCAAGTCCATTAAGTAAATCAGTTGTATGATAACTTGGTTCTATATTGTCTATAAAATTGAATAGATATTGTTTATCATTAGTGAAATAATTTGCTGTTCTGTTTTCAATATGATCAGAAAATAAAACTATACATAACTGTTTGTTTATATTTTCAACACTTTCCGTTGGTAATAGTTTATCAACAATATTTTTTAAAAATGATTTGAGTTTAGTTAGTCTTGAAATTCCTGATTCCATATATTGCATTGAATATGATACATCAACAAGTATAATTATTTTTTGTGTCTCGTTTCTTTCTCCAAAATATCCTATAAAACCGATAGGTCGTGCTAAAGTGAGAATTAATAGCAATAAAATTAAGCATCTCAATATTAATAGTAGTAATTTATGTAATTGTTTTCTTGGAACAACATTTAGTACAGCTAATTTAATGAATCTTAAGTCACTGAATATAATTTTTTTGGGTTTTTTTTGAAAAAAAAGATGAAGTAAAACAGGAAATAAACTTAAAGGTAAAACCCATAACCAAAACGGATTAAAGAAGGTAAGATTCATTTATTGTTTATTACGTATGTTTAAAAAAGTTCCTAAACCGATTTCAAATGGAGTATCTGTTGTAAGTAAACAGTAATCAATTTCTGATTGACGAAAACCAATTTTATATTCATTAATAAATCTTTCAAACAATTTTTGATATTCCTGTTTTATTATATTGGGTTCACACTTTATTTTAGTGTTACTGTCTTCAATGTCTTCAAATATAGTTGTTCCTTCAAATAAGAATTCTTTTTCTGTTCTTGTTATAATCTGGAACACAATAACATCATGATGTTTATATCGCAATATTTTCATTGTCTTTAATAGTTCTGTAGGGTTGTCAAATAAATCAGAAATAAGTATTATTAATCCTCGCCGTTTAAGATACTTACTAAAAGAATAGGCAATGTTAGAAATATTTGTATCATTACCATGCTGTAGTGATTCTAAAACTTCAACGATATTATTAAAATGGTTTAATTGTGATTTTGAAGGAACTACTTTTTTAATTTCATTATCAAAAGTTACTAATCCAACAGAATCATCTTGGTGTAATAACATATATGCAAGAATAGCTGATAGATGGATACCATAAGTTAGTTTATCAATACTATCTATTTCAGATTTATAGATCATTGATTTTGAAATATCAAGTAAAATGTATGCACGTAAATTCGTTTCTTCTTGATATTGTTTGATAAAATATTTGTCTGTTCTACCGTATATTTTCCAATCAATATGTTTCAGTTCATCTCCAGGACTGTATTCTCTATGTTGAACAAAATCAAGTGAATGTCCATAATAAGGACTACAATGGATTCCAGATATAAAACCATCAACAACATATTTTGCACGTATATAAATATTGTTCAATTTAAGCAAAGTTGATGGTTCAATATACTTAAATACCATAAAATTATTTTAAACTTTTGCTAATAATTTTTCTATAACATGGTCAGATGTGATACCTTCTGCTTCAGCATGATAATTCAGAACCAATCTATGTCTTAAAGTTGGATATACTAATTCTTTTATATCGTCAATAGAAACAGTATATCTACCATCTAATATTGATTTCGATTTACCAGCAATAATAAGTGTTTGACTTGCTCTGGGTCCAGCACCCCAACTTATCCACTTTCTAATAAATTCTGGCGCAGAAGGGTCATTAGGTCTCGTTGCACGGACAAGTTTTACTGCATAATCAATTACATTGTCACTAACAGGTGTTTTACGTACTATTTCTTGTAACTGCAGTATATCTTGTGAATTTAATACCTTCTTTAATTCTGGATTATAAGCGCCTGTTGTCTGAAAAACAATTGTTTTCTCTTCTTGTTCTGTTGGATAATCAATATTAATCTGGAAAAAAAATCTATCAAGTTGAGCTTCTGGTAACGGATATGTTCCTTCTTGTTCAATAGGGTTCTGTGTTGCAAGCACATAGAAAGGTAATGGAACAGGATATGTTTGTCCTGATACAGTCACTTTATATTCCTGCATTGCTTGTAATAATGCACTCTGTGTTTTAGGTGGTGTCCGATTTATTTCGTCAGCAAGAATAATATTAGCAAATATAGGCCCTTTTATAAACCTATAATTTCTTTTACCTGTTCCTTGTATTTCTTCAATAATTTCTGTTCCTGTTATATCTGATGGCATTAAATCAGGTGTAAATTGTATACGTTTGAATTCCAAATCAAGTATCTGTGATAATACAGAAATGAGAAGTGTTTTTGCTAATCCTGGAACACCAACTATCATACAATGTCCACGGCCGAAAAGAGCAATAAGTAGTTCATCAATAACACGTGTTTGCCCAACAATAATTTTTTTTAACTGTTCCAAAATTGATTTTCGTGCTTTAACAAGTTTTTCTACTAATTCTAAATCAGAGTCAGTTGTTTTTATTGTTTCATTCATAGTATTCTTTCCTTTTTAATTTTGTATAGTAATAAAGCAATAATTGTCTTTGAATCACGGATTATACCCCTTTTTATTAAATTAAATGCGTAATCAAATGTTAAAATTATTTTATCAATAAATTCATCATCATCAGGAGATCCTTTTACAGGTACAAGTGTATCTGCTATATATATGTGTATTACTTCTGTAGAAAATGCAGGTGTAGGCCAATAAGAAATAAGTTTTTTTACATGTTTTGCATGGAACCCTGTTTCTTCAATGAGTTCTCTACGGACACATGAAACAGGATTTTCATTCTGTTTTAATTTACCTGCTGGTAGTTCATAAGTTAACTTATGAACCGGATATCTGTACTGTTTAACAAGTACAATCCTTTTACTATCTAAAAAAGGCAATACTGTAACAGCACCAGGATGTTTTGTATACTCTCTTGTTGACTTATTACCATTAGGTAATTTTATTTCGTCAACAAAAAAATTTACTGATTTTCCGTAATATGCCTTTTTCCTGTTTAAAAATGTTTCTTTATAATTCCTTAATTCATCCAAACTTTTTTTTAAGTTTATCACGTAAATTTTCTAAATCCTGTTGTGTTTTAATAGGAAAAAATCTTTCTTCTCTGTCGATTATTACATAATTACTTCTTAAAAATACAGATAGATCCCCTGTTAATCGTTCAAATTGTATAACTTCGTTACCTTTAACTTTCTTTTTGACAATATACCAAGGTAATTGAACTTCTTTCTTTAAACTAGTAGTTTGAAAAATATATGTTGCTGTATTGAACACAGGTATTGTTGTTTGATCAAATTCGGCTGGAAATCCGAATCCTTCTACTAATTGTATTCTGTTATTTACAATGGCCGGGACACCACCAGCATCACCTTGATATTTCTGTGCTACTTCAACTGTCATTTCACTGTTTTCGGAAACATGGTATCCAAGAATAAGTTCATCTATCACGGCACCGAGATTATCGACATTTGAATACCATAAATGTTTTCCACCAGAATTAATAAATTTATCAAGGTGTCCACTTTTATTAAATGCATATATGAAATCACCATGTCCAGGACCATAATAACTTAATAATGGTTCTCCATCTATTTCAAAATAACTACCATCAGGATTAAGTCGTTTAAAGATAAATTGATTAAAAAAATATATGTTGTTTTTATTTAATCCAAAATAATTGTTTTTTTCAATATATTCAATTGTTTGTTTTTCTGTTGCGAAACTATTCATAATAAAAATTTTTACTTCAGCATTATATTTATAACATATTTTCTTAACCTGTTCAATTTTTATCTCCAAAAAAGTTTTATTATCGAATACATTGACAAGCCCTTTTACAACAGATCCAAATCTTGTTGACATACCTCCATTAACAATAGCATATCCCAATTGATTATTTTTTATAGTTGTTTTACCAACTTCAATATATTTCTGTTTAGTTTCATTATCAATATTCCTTAAATCAACAAAATGGTGTAATTGGGGTGGTTCTATTTTCCCTTTAATAGTATTATCTTTTTCGGTAAAATTTCCGTTTATATAATCTTTCCGCAATTTCTCAAATAATTTCTCATCAAAATAATATTTTTTTAATATATCCATAGTTTTATATACTACAAAAATATTTTTTTATTTTCAAATTACATTTTTTTAAATTATAAAATAATACAAAACCAAATTTTTGGAACAATACTAAGATTATGGTAATTGACAGTTTAAATTGGATATTAATATTGAAGTTGATGGCGGAATAAAAAAATATACTGTCTCAAAATTATTTAAATCCGGTACTGATATAATTGTTCCGGGTTCTCTTGTGTTTAAAAATAGTAATCCTAAAAAAATATTAAAGTGGTTAAGGAATTTATAAATATTTTATGGTTTTATAATATATAATACTCGTATGACAATTATGAAAGTTTATAATTATCGTGATAACTTCTTTATAAATGTAAATATTTAGTGTTTTTATTGCCCCGCTTTTATTTATATATTCTTAAAAATACTCTCCTAAATTAAGATAAAACTGTTTCTGCAAAAATACAAAATGATTTGAAACGAAAATTTGACATTTATTGAACTGTTTTATAAAATAATTGCTTTAAAAATTTAATTTACTATTGTTATGAAAAAAGAACCTGTCTTACTTTATAATTTGTTTCCACTCTTATACGGCAAAATAGAAAACTGGTATGCACCTGTTAAAACAGCAAAATATATGGGATTCAATACAATTTATTTGAATCCAATATTTGAAATAGGTTTATCAGGGTCAATTTATTCTATAAAAGATTTTTTTGTAATTGATAAGAAATTTTCTGTTGGAGCAACAAATACAAAAAGAAAACAGGAACTTAAATCTTTTATAGAATTTGTTCATAAGAATAATATGAGAATCATTATTGATATTGTTTTAAACCATACTGCTATTGACTCACCTTTAATAAAAAAGCATCCAGAATGGTATTATATTAAAAATGGTAAAGTTCAGCATCCCGGTGCATATGATGCAGGTAAATGGGTAGAGTGGGGCGATTTAGCACATATTAATAACCAAAATTCTATAGATAAAAAAAATTTATATGAGTATTGGTGGAAATTAATCAAATTTTATCTGGAATTGGGGTTTGATGGATTTAGAGCAGACGCTGCATACCAGATACCAACTGAATTATGGAAGTTTATTATATCGAGAACAAAAAAAGAGAATACCAATGTATTATTTATTGCTGAAACATTAGGCTGCACAGTTGATAAAACTATTGCTGTTGCAAAAAGTGGTTTTGATTATATTTTCAATAGCGTAAAATACTGGAATTATATTGATAACTGGCCATTAGAACAATTAACTGAATTATTAACATCATTGAAAAAAGTGTCATCCATAGGGTTTCCTGAATCACATGATACAGAAAGATTACATAGTGAGTTAAATGACGACTTTAATAAACTTAATGCAAAAATATTGTCTCTTATATTTTTTTCTGAAGGTTTAATGATTACATCAGGATTTGAGTATTGTTATAAAAAACGATTAAATGTAGTTACAACAACGGAATCTGATAAAGAGAATACAGGAAAAGATATAACAGGATATATAAAACATATACTTGAGTTCAAAAGAAAATATAAAATACTTAATGAAGATTCACTTATAATCAAAATAGAGCCCGAACAGTCAGGTAATGTTCTTGTCCTACTTAAAATTTCAACTGATAGAACAGAACGCTGTTTGTTTATTCTTAATAGAAATTTTAGTGGTTATGAACGTGTCTATTTTAAAAATATTTTTGATATATTTCGAGCCCAATATGTACCGTATGATATATCTGTTGATTATCCTATGGAATATATACCAAAAGAATTTGAATATTATCTACGGCCAGGACAGGTTAAAATACTATATATGAAAGAAAATTAAAAAAAGTATTGAATTATCACAAAATATCTGTTATATATATATATAGCAACATATGAACAAAAAATCTATGAAATTGAAATCAGTTATTTATTTAATATTGATTACTCTTTTTTCAGGTAATTTAAATCTGTATAGTGATATCAGTGAAGCTTTACTTACAACTAAACAGAATTATCAAAATGATTTAGGTTTAATATCAGCTTTTATTACTGAAAACATAGGAAAACTTGTTGCATATAACGGTGCATCAGAAATAAATCTGCCTGCAGAAACGTTGTTAACAAACAGATTTGAATTAGGTTTAGTATTACATACTAATGTATATAAGTCAAATATTAAAGTACTTAAAAATCTTAATCTGCAAATTATTAATGGTGAACCAATAATTGACTGGACAACAGTAGATGATACATATTTCCCGTTTGGTGGTATTCTTATATTTACAAAAGTTGGTGTATCAGATACATTTGATTTCGGGATAAAGTTTGGTGGTGTCCCTTCAGAACTAAATTTTGAAAATATTGTTTTTTTTAGAAGTTCTATATTCGGGGCAGAAACACGACTCCAGATAGTCCATAGACCAACATTACCATTTGATATTGCTACCAGTATCGGTATAACAAATTCAAATGGATATTTAGAACTGAAAACATCTGAAACTATTACTAACGGTTATGTTACAAGTGAAAGTATAAATTATGAGCAGGTCACAAAACTATCAAAACCTGTATTAAATACAAATTGGAATTTTAATCTTGTTACAGTTAGAACAATAATAAGTGCACCTATAACAATATTTAAACCTTATGCAGGTATACAACTTGATTTTAATTATGCTAAGTCATATGGAAAATTTAGTACACCATGTGAGATAACGGTAACAGAAGTGGGAAATCCTTCTAATATAATGCAAGCAAATTATAATTTAGAAGGTGCAAATTATTTTGTTGTTCCTATTATTAATCATCGTGTTTTATTAGGACTGGAAATTAACTTAGATGTAATGCAGTTCTGGTTATCAACTGATATATCAATAGATAATTATTCATTAATGTTAGGTGGACGTATAAAAATTTAAATAATAAAAATAAGCTATTTTATTAAAAAAGAAAGTGAGGTGAATATATTCAAATGAGATTGAAATTGATTTTTATTTTATTATTTATTATCTCTAATTTTAGTTTCATTAATGGACTTTATGCATCTGACAGTGATCTTGAACACGATATGGGGTTATTAATTGGCTGGTGGGCAGAACAATTCGCAAAATTGATGTCGTTTGCTGGCAGTAGCGAAATAAACACTCCGGCTGAAACATTGCTGAATGGTAATTTTGAAGCAGGGTTTTTATTTAATATTGGAGTAACTAAAACTGATACTAATGCTTATAAACGATTAGATTATTATGTGTTTGAACGCGGTCAGGAAGCACCAATTAAATCACTACCGATATTTACTGGTTTATTATATGGGAAATATGGAATTTCAAAAGATTACGATATCGGTATAAAATTAGGTGGGTTAACAATAAAACCCACAGACCAAACATTAGCGGTTGAGAACAAAGTATCAGGATTGGATTTACGTATGCAGATGCAGAGACGCCAAAAGGAAGGATTTGACCTTGTTGGCGGAATTACTATTAATTCAGTAAAGGGATATATCAATTTAAAATCAACAGGAATATTTACTCAGGATACTGTTGTAATGACAGATTTTCTTACTGGTGCTTCTACATCATATATACGAACTTTTACTGGATACCATGATATTAAAGTAGATTGGGATTTTACATCAATTGCATTACGGTTAGTAGGCAGTACTGCCTGGTCATTTTTTTGTCCTGTTTTAGGATTACAGGTTGACCTGAATTTTGGAGACGCTAAAGGTAAAATTCAATATGATATGAAGAATATTGTTTTAACATCAACAATGACTGGAACATCTTTTTCTGAACCGGATACTTCAATGATAGGTGAAAAATCAACAACTATCCCTCAAGTTAATTTAAGAGTCCTGTATGGATTTGAATTCAATTTCTCTTCTGTCGGAATATGGTATTCCGGTGAAATAGCAGGTGATAATAACTCGTTTGCATTGGGACTAAGAGTTAAATTCTAAATGTAAGATTCTTCATTTATAATCCATCTAATATTTATAGATATTCAATACAAAACTCTGGTAAACATTGGATTGTCAGACCTAAAAAGATTTTGGAAAATCTTATAGGTTAATTTTATATATTTTTAAGTAATTTATAAAGATTTTGGATAACAGAAAACGATACTAATGAGTGAATTAGATATACTTTTTACTGATTTATTTGAACAGAATAAGGAAAAAATATTTCAACTCGCATACCGTTTTCTTGGTAACAAAGTTGATGCTGAAGATGTTACACAAGAAGTTTTTATACGTGCATATAAAAATTATAACGATTTTAGGAACGAATCCGAAATCTATTCATGGTTATACAGGATAGCTATTAATTTATGTAAAGAAAAAATCAGATATAAACAACGACAAAAAAAACATACTGGCGGCGAACTCGTTTCTATTGACCATAAAATTGAAGATGAAAATGGTGAAAATATGGAACAACAGTTTGTCGATAGAACAGATAGAAGGCCTATTGATGATTTAATTTTAAAAGAGACACAAGAAAATATTAGAAAAGAAATTGAACGACTACCACAAAAATATGCTGAAGTAATTATTTTAAAAGAGTTAGAAAATATGTCTTATGAAGAAATAAGTAAATTATTAAATATATCTATTGATGTCATAGGTGTCAGATTAATACGTGCAAGAAGTATGCTTAAAACAAAATTAAAAAAATTTTTGTAAGATTTGTAATATAACTGGCATCTAATATAGTGAAAAGATGAGGTGAAATAAGAAATGAAGAAACGGAAAGAATGTAAAGAGATAATAAAACTGATACAGAAAGAGATAGATAGCAGGATAACAGTTGGGG
>Ga0207433_10007639_pt1 | contig 17977 bp, 14 predicted proteins | sample YelNatPaOPGAMG01_FD_187559 | JGI IMG/M metagenome (GOLD analysis project Ga0207433, IMG submission 187559) | Hot spring thermophilic microbial communities from Obsidian Pool, Yellowstone National Park, USA - OP-RAMG-01 (SPAdes) (version 3) | ecosystem: Environmental > Aquatic > Thermal springs... | reverse complement strand
TCCGATCTACATCAATGGAGTCATGTTGCACCCGCCTGGCCCATGAATGATTTCTCCGAACATCCTTCGCTGCGCTCCATCAAGTGGCTGCTCGCCGGGCTGGCCTTCCTGTTTGTGGTAATCTGGCTGGCCCCGCCGCACAGAGCCTTCGAGGACATTGCCAAATACAACTCGGTGCACCTGCCGGTGGAGACGCTGTCCATCGTGGTGTCGATGCTGGTGTTCGGTGTGGCCTGGAATGCCTACAGCCGCGACCGGGCTGCCAATTCCATCATCCTCGCCACCGGCCTGCTCGCCACCGGCCTGCTCGATTTCGCGCACATGATGTCGTTCGCCGGCATGCCGGCCTGGGTGACGCCCGCCGATCCGGAAAAGGCGATCAACTTCTGGCTGATGGCACGCCTGGTGTTTGCCGTCACCCTGCTCACGGTGGCGCTGCGCCCGTGGCGACCGTTTGCCTACCCTGCGGCACGCTACCACCTGCTGCTTGCCGCGCTCGGCATCAGCGCGCTCGGCTACTGGGTCGGGCTGTACCACGCCGACTGGCTACCGCGCAGCTTCATTGCCGGCCAGGGACTGACGCGCTTCAAGATCGACGCCGAATATTTCATCGTGATCCTGCTGGCCATAGCAGCCACCCTGTTCTGGCGTCAAAACACACGGCCGGCAACACCTGAGGCAACCGGGCTGTTCGCGGCGGCGGCGATTACCGTGTTGAGCGAACTGAGCTTCACGCTGTATTCCGACGTCACCGACATCTTCAACCTGCTCGGCCATTTCTACAAAGTACTCTCCTATCTGTTCGTCTACCGCACAGTGTTCGTCGGCAGCGTGCACGAACCGTTCCGCCGCGTGTTACGGGCGGAAGCCGCGCTGCGTGAAACCAGCCAGCGCTTCCAGGCCACCTTCAACCAGGCAGCGGCCGGTATTGCCATGGTCAGCCCGGACGGCAGAACGCTGCGCGCGGTCAACCAGCGCCTGTGTGCAATCACCGGTTACAGCGAAGCAGAATTGCTGGCGACCAGCCTGAACGAGCTCATCCATCCCGACGATCTCGACGTCGATGCCGAGTTCACGCGCCAGCTGCTGGGAAACCAGATCAGCCATTACACGGTGGAGAAGCGCTATTTGCGCAAGGACAAGAGTATCGTCTGGATCAACCTGACGCGCAGCCTGGTGCGCGACTCGGCAGGACTGCCCGATTATTTCGTGTCGGTGGTGGTGGACATCCAGGACCGGAAGACCGCGGAGATCGCGCTGCGCCATGCCAACCGCACACTGCGCACGCTGAGCAGATGCAACCATGCGCTGGTGCACGCGACCAGCGAAGACGAGCTGCTGCGCAACATGTGCCGCAACATCGTCGAGACCGGCGGCCACCTGCTGTCCTGGATCGGCTATGCCGAGCAGGATGCCGCCAGGCATGTCCGCATCGTGGCGTCGCATGCGCTACAGCCGGGTTACCTGGATGGGCTGGAAATCACCTGGGACAACGCCGCGAGCGGACAGGGGCCGACCGGCACCGCCATCCGCACCGGACAAACCCAGATCGCCCAGCACATCGCGAGCGACCCGCGCATGGCGCCCTGGCGCGAACGCGCGCTGGCTTATGGCTACCAGGCCAGCATCGCGCTGCCGCTACGCAAGGACGACCACATCATGGGAGTGCTGACCATCTATGCCAGCGAAGCCGATGCCTTCGACAGCGCGGAAGTCGAGCTGCTGGAGGAACTGGCCAACGACATTTCCTTCGGCATCACCAGCCTGCACCTGCGCGGCGAACGCGACACGGCGCTCAGCGAGCGGCAGCATGCGCTGGAGAAGCTCGGCGCCGTGCTGGAAGACACGGTGCAGGCGATTGCCACCACCGTGGAAATGCGTGATCCGTACACCGCCGGCCATCAGCGCCGCGTGGCCGACCTGGCCGCGGCCATCGGCGGGGAGCTCGGATTGCCGCACGAACGCATCTTCGCCATCCACCTCGCCGGCATGGTGCACGACCTCGGCAAGATCTCGATCCCCGCGGAAATCCTGAGCAAGCCGGGACGGCTGAACGACATTGCATACGCACTGATCAAGCAGCATGCCCAGGCCGGCTACGACATCCTCAAGGAAGTGGATTTCCCGTGGCCGCTCGCGCAGTTCGTGCTGCAGCACCACGAACGTCTGGACGGCTCGGGCTATCCCAACGGCTTAACAGGCGATGCCATCCTGCTCGAGGCGCGCATCATCGCCGTGGCCGACGTGATCGAGGCGATGTCCTCGCACCGCCCCTACCGCCCCGGGCTCGGCCTGGAAACCGCCCTGGCCGAAGTCAGCAAGGGCCGCGGCACGCTCTATGATGCCGACGTGGTGGATGCGGCGTTGCGCCTGTTCCACGAGCGCGGCTACCAGATCAAGCACTAACGTCCGAGGCCCTGCTGCACCAGGGGATAGCGCAGCCTCACCCGCAACTCCCGCTTCATGCGCCGATTGGCCAGTCGCCGCGATTCGTTCATGAACGACCACAGTGCCGGCGACACGGCACGCTCGGCCTCCGCGCGCGGCAGGCGCGGCGGGCGCGGCAGGCCGTGCGCATCCGCCACCGTATCGAAGTAGTCCCCCATTTTCAGCGTGCTGTCGTCGCTCGCATGGTAGATGCGGTTCGGCGCACCGTGCCGCAGTGCGGCCAGCACAATGCGCGCCAGATCGTCGGCATGGATGTGGTTGGTATGGCTGTCTTGCGCGGCAACGATGGCCGGCGTACCGGCATGCAGCCGCTCCAGCGGCAGGCGCCCGGCCGCATAGATGCCGGGCACGCGCAGGATGGTCGCGCGCACGCCATGGCGCATGGCCCAGGCGCGAATCTGCCGCTCGGCATCCACGCGGCGCTGCGCGCGTGCCGTTTGCGGATGCAGTCGGCGCGTCTCGTCCACCTGCGCTCCGCCGCAATCGCCATAGACGCCGCTGGTGCTGATATAGACCAGGTGGCGCGGCGGCGTGCCGCGCGACAGTGCGGCCAGCAGATGGCGGGTACGCGGGTCGCCGCTGCCCTCGTTCGGCGGCGGCGCAAAATGCAGCACGCAGTCCGCCACACCGGCCAGGCGCCGCAGACTGTGGCGTGCATCGAGATCGCCATAAAGCGGGATGATCCCCGCCGTGCGCAATCCGGCGCTGCGCTGCGCGTGGCGCACCAGTCCAAACAGGCGATGGCGGCCGTGCAATTCGCGCGCAACGCGCAAGGCAATATCGCCACAACCGGCAATCAGAATTCTTTCCATGTGCCGATTATGCGTTAAAATCGCGCCTTTCGCGTACGCAGCAGAACCATCATGCCATTCAACGTCACCATCAAGCCCAGCAACCACAGCTATCCGATCGAGGGCGACGAGACCATACTCGAAGCCGGACTCCGGCACGGCTACACGCTGCCCTACAGCTGCCGCGACGGCGTGTGCGGCGCCTGCAAGGGCAAGGTGCTGCAGGGCGAGGTGGATTACGGCCAGCACCAGCCGTTCGCGCTGAGCGATGCGGAAAAGGCCGCCGGCCTGGCGCTGTTCTGCCGTGCCCGGCCGAAGTCCGACCTAGTGATCGAATGCCATGAGGTGAGCAGCCTGAAGGACATCCCGGTGAAAACGCTGCCTTGCCGCGTACAGAAAATGGAGCGGGTCACCGACGACATCATGGTGCTGTCGCTCAAGCTGCCGGCCAACGAACGCCTGCAGTTCCTCGCCGGCCAGTATGTCGATATCCTGCAGAAGGACGACAAACCGCGCAGCTTCTCGCTGGCCAACGCACCGCACGGCGACGAATTCCTGCAACTGCACGTACGCAACATCCCGGGCGGAAAATTCACCCAGCATGTGTTCCACGAGATGAAAGAGCGCGACATCCTGCGCATCAAGGGGCCGCTGGGCAGCTTCTACCTGCGCGAAGACAGCGACAAGCCGATCGTGTTTGTCGCCAGCGGCACCGGCTTCGCGCCGGTCAAGGCCATCATCGAACATGCGCTGCAGAGCGGCACCCGGCGCGCGCTGGCGTTCTACTGGGGCGTGCGCAAAGCGTCCGACCTGTACATGCTGGACAAGGTCAGGGAATGGGAGGCGCGCGGCGTCAAGTTCGTGCCGGTGGTCTCCGACGAGCCGTGGCCGGGGCGCCATGGTTTCGTGCACCAGGCGGTACTGGAGGACTATGCCGAGCTTGCCGGCTATCAGGTGTATGCCTGCGGCGCGCCGGTGATGGTGGAGGCGGCCCACCGCGAATTCACCACCCAGCGCGGCCTGCCCAGCGAGGAATTCTTCTCGGACGCGTTTACCTTCGTGCCCAAGTCATAACGGCGGGCTTCAGCCTCCCGCCTGCGCCAGTTCGACCGACTTCTGGTAATAGCGGAACGCCTCGTCCGGCTTGTGCAATTTTTCCAGCAGTTGCGCCAGCGCGGTATAGGCAGCGCGTGACGGCGCCACGCTGATACTGGCCTCCAGATAGTTCTGCGCCTTGCCCCACAGCCCCTGATGCAGGCACAGCCTGCCCAGCGCCAGCAGCAATGCGGCATCGTCCGCATGCTGGACGAGCCAGCGCTCGGCCTGTTCGATCTGGGCCACCACGTTCTCGCCCGGACATTCGCCGTACAGCGCGAGCAGGCTGCTGTCCCATTCCGTCTCCAGGCTGTCCGACAGGATGCGCTGCGCCGTGACGCAATCCTTGAGCTGGATGAAAATGCCGGCCGCCGTGGTTGCCACGCGGGCACGGCGCCGGAACTCGCTTGGAATCGATTTCCACACCGCCTGCAGCGCGGCAGCGCCCTCGGCGCGCCGCAGCTTGCCGATGTAGGCCTGCTGGCGCAACTGCACACCGACGGTGGCATCCAGCGCCGCACGCTTCTCCAGCTGCGCCAGCACCTCCAGCACGCCATCCCAGTTCTGCGCCAGCTGCTGCGCCTTGAGTTCCAGTTGCAGCGCACCCACATGGTTCCTGACCCCGGCATTGCGCAATTCCTTCAGCGCATTGAGTGCGGACTGCGGCTGCTGCTGGTCGAGCATGAATTTGCTCTGCGCCATCAGGCGCATGGTGGCTTCGCCCACCGCTTTGCCTTCGGCGGCGGCCAGATAGGCATCGCGCTTGTCGAATTCGCGCAGCTCATGCGCCGCGCGCGCGGCGATGATCGGATTGATGCCCGAACTCTCGCCCAGATCCATGGCACGCACTGCCGCCTGCTCCGCCGCGGCATAGCGCCCCTCGAAAAACGCGGTGAGCGCCTCCATCATCGCCGAGCGCCCCCGGCTCTGGGCGCGTTCGGCGCGGAAGCGGCGCACATAATCCGGCAGGCGCAATGCGGCCAGCGCCATGCGCAGCAACGCATAGCCAAGCACAAAACCGGCCAGCAGCGCGATCACGAACAGGGTGAGCGACATCTCAATGCGGTAGGGCGGATACACCAGCACCAGATAGCCATTGTTGTGTGCGGCCAGCGTCAGGCCCACCGCTATCGCAAACAGGCCGAGCAGCCACAGCAGCGATTTCATCGACCACCCTTCACAATCGAGATGCGGTAATTGCGTACCGCAGCCAGGCTGTCACTGATGTCCGGCAGCTGGATGCTGATGCTGGAAGCGCGCAGCTTGCGCAAGGAAGCGATGGCCTCGGCGCCAGCCGGGGATTGCACATCAAAATAGCGCTGCACCCAACCCTGCGCCAGCTGCAGTTCCTGCTTGAAGCTGACATCATCATGCGCCAGCAGCGCCAGGCGCGCGGACAGCAGATGCAGCTTCAGGTTCTCGCGCAGGAAGAATACTTCGTTCGGCGCCAGCAGCGGCAATTCACGCTTCTGCGTATTTTCGATCAGCACCAGATGGCGCGCTTCCTCCCACACCTCACGCCAGAAGCGCTGCCAGGAAGTTTCCCCCGCCAGCGGTGCGCTGGCGACCGCGGCCGTTTCCTGCTGCAGGCGAAATTCCTGGGTCAGCGGCATGGTGTCCACCGCACCAAGGATGTCATCCAGCTGTGCGCTGATGCCGGGCACATCGACGCTGGGTACCACGCGCAACTTCTCCATGTCGCGCGCAATCACTTTGCGCACGCCGATCAACGCCGCGCGATCCATGTGCTGCAGGCGCTCGTCCGCCTGCTGCATGGCGATCAGTGCCGCCTTGACGTTGGCCGACAGCTGCAGTTGCTGGTTGGCAATCAGCAACATCTGTTCGACATCGGCCAGCACCGTGTCGTCGCGACTGCCCGAAAGATCCTGGTACAGCGCCATCAGCGCAGCGCGCTGGTTCTGCATTTCGGCGTTCTGCGTCTCCAGCACCGCAACCTTGGCCGACAGTTCGCGCATCGCCTCCTGCTGTTGCTTCGCCAGTGCCAGACCGGCCTGGTTGTTGCCGTCCATCACGGACAGCCGGCTTGCCAGCTCTTGCTGCAGATGATCGATCTGGCGATGGGTGTCGAACCACTGCCACAGGAACACCACCAGCACCACGCCCAGCGTCATCTGGGCAATGCTCAGGTGCGCCAACGCATGGGCCACACCATGTGCGCGCTGTGCATGCGGCCCGGCGGCCTGCGGCTGGGAATCCGGTTCGGAAGAACTGCTGGCTGGCGTGGATTGGTCGTTCATGGCTGGTTCCGCTGTTTTGCCCATGCTATCAAACCTGTGAGCAATCCGTCATCCCCTCCTGCGGCCAGCCTCACTTCGCGCCAGCCCAATTGGCGCGCCGCCTCGGCAATGCGCGCGTGCGGCACGAACAGCGGGATGGCGGCATAGCGCCGGCGCTCCGCCGCGTCGAGCATCTCCCACAGATAGCCCAGCGCCTCGCTGCTGGTCACGGTAACCGCATCGAGCACACCCTGCAGCACTGCCGCATCCTGCTGCGGACGGCGGCGCCGATAACATTCAATGTAGTCGACGGTGGCGCCGCGCGCCTTGAGCGTATCGCCCAGCAATTCACGACCGCCATCGCCGCGGAAGATCGCCACGCGCCACCCCTGGACCTGCTGCAGTGGCGGCAGCGCCAGCAATGCCTCGCTGTCAGACTTGCCCTGCGGCGCAAGCACCGTGCCCACTCCGAGTTCATGCAGGGCACGGGCGCTGCCCTGACCGACCGCAGCCACTTTCAATTGCGGCGGCAGTGCTCCGGCGGCAAGCGCCGCCTGCATGCCGTAGCGCACGGCATTGGGACTGATGAAGATCGCCAGGTCGAATTGGTCCAGACGCGCAACGGCATCGCGCAATGGCCGGGGATCGGTGGGCGGTGAAATTTCCAGCAGCGGGAACAGCACGGGCTGGCCGCCCTGTTGGGTAATGAGTTGCGCGAGCAGCGTCGCCTGCTCGCGCGGGCGCGTGACGAGGATACGTAAACCTGACAGCAGGCCAGATTCAGCCATGCAGTGCGGCGAGGATTTCACCCGCCCCCTGGGCAAGCAGCTCCTGCGCCACTGCATCGCCCAGCGCTTCCGGCTCGTTCATGCCGCCGCTGCGCTCGGAGCGCAACAGGCACGAACCGTCGGGCGTGGCAACGAAGCCGCGCATGCGCAACTGGCCGCCAGTGATCACCTCGGCGAAACCGCCCAGCGGCACCTGGCAGCTGCCGGCAAGCCGACGGCTCATGGCACGTTCCGCCAGCACACAGGCGGCGGTGTCGCGGTGATGCAGCGGCGCCAGCAGCTGCACCAGATCGTCGCGACCGGCGCGGCACTCGATGCCGAGCGCACCCTGGCCGACTGCGGGCAGGCTGTCGTCGGAGGAAATGATGTCGCGGATGCGATCGCCCAGCCCCAGCCGCTTGAGCCCTGCGGCGGCGAGGATGATCGCCGCATACCGGCCTTCGTCGAGCTTGCGCAGCCGGGTCTGCACGTTGCCGCGCAACGGTTCGATCTTGAGGTGCGGGAAGCGGGTGCGCAGCTGGCTTTCGCGGCGCAGGCTGGAAGTGCCGACCACGGCGCCCGCAGGCAGCGCGGCCAGGTTCGGATAATCGTTGGCAACGAAGGCATCGCGCGGGTCCTCGCGCTCGCCGATGCAGGCCAGCATGAACCCCGCGGGCAGGTGCATCGGCACATCCTTCAGCGAATGCACCGCGATGTCGGCGCTGCCATTCTCCAGCGCGGTCTCCAGTTCCTTGACGAACAGGCCCTTGCCGCCGATCTTGGACAGGGTCACATCGAGAATCTGGTCGCCCTGGGTCGTCATGCCCAATATGCTTACCTCAGTTTGCGGGTATAATGCGCGCAGCCGATCCCGGATGTGTTCTGCCTGCCACATCGCCAGCGCGCTTTCGCGCGAAGCGATGACCAGTTTTGCGGGGGCGCGATGCGTCGGGGATGCCTGACTCATTTGATTTCCTGGAATCCGTTTGTAAATCTGTTTAGCGGCGCATTCTAGCATGGCCGGGATGCGTGCGCTTTAACGCTGCGACTAGTAACCGATGAAGAACGTAAAGAACCTGCTTGCCGCGCCTGCGGACATTTCGAGTAAAGACGTGCCGTTGCGCGAGGATATCCGCCTGCTCGGCCGCATCCTGGGCGACACCCTGCGCGAGCAGGAGGGCATCGACACCTTCGAGCTGGTGGAAAACGTGCGCCGTTCCGCGGTGCGCTTCCGCAAGACCCAGGACGAGCGCGACGGCGACCAGCTGGAGCAGGTGCTGGACGCACTGTCGCCGGCCGATACCCTGTCGGTGGTGCGCGCCTTCAGCTATTTCTCGCAACTGTCCAACATCGCCGAGGACCTGCACCACAACCGGCGCCGCCGCGCCCACCTCAAGGCCGGCTCCAAACCGCAACAGGGCAGCCTGCAGCTCGCGCTCGACCGCGCCCAGGCAAAGAATCTCGGCGCCGAGACGATGCAGCAATTCCTCAACAAGGCGCTGATTTCGCCGGTGCTGACCGCACACCCGACCGAGGTGCAGCGCAAGAGCATCCTCGACTGCCAGTTGATCATCTCCAGCATCCTGGCCGAACGCGACCGTCTCGACATGACGCCGGAGGAACTCGAAGCCAACGAGGAGGCGCTGCGCCGCTTCGTGCTGATCCTGTGGCAGACGCGCATGCTGCGCACCAGCAAGCTGACCGTGCCCGACGAGATCAAGAACGGCCTGACCTATTACAGCTACACCTTCCTCAGCGAAGTGCCGCAGATCTACGCCGGCCTCGAGAAGCAGCTGGAACAGCGCTTCGGCAGACGCCTGGAAGTACCGCCGTTCCTACGCATCGGCAGCTGGATCGGCGGCGACCGCGACGGCAACCCGTTCGTCACCCATGAGGTGATGCGCTACGCGGCGGAACGCCAGTCGGCGCTGGCCCTTGAACACTACCTGTCCGAGGTCAACACGCTGGGCCAGCGCCTGTCGCTGTCCACCCGCCTGGTGGACGTGAGCGCCGAGCTGCTGGCATTTTCCGCACAGTCACCGGATCAGGCGCCGAGCCGCGAGGACGAACCCTATCGGCGCGCGTTGATCGCCATCTATTCGCGCCTGGCCGCCACCGTCAAACAACTCGGCCATCGCTCCGAACACCTGCGTCCGCTCGACCCCGAAGCGCGCGCGTATGCCGATGCGCAGGAATTCATCGCCGAACTCGACATCCTGATCCATTCGCTGTACCAGCATCACGGCACCTCCCTGGCGCGCGGCCGCCTGGCCAACCTGCGCCGCGCGGCGGAAGTATTCGGCTTCCATCTGGCGCCGCTCGACATGCGCCAGCACAGCGGCATCCACGAACAGGTGGTGAACGAACTGCTGGCGCACGGCGCCGGCCAGGGCGGCTACCGCCAGCTCGACGAAGCCGGGCGCCGCACCGCCCTGCTGGAGGCACTGCGCGCCGCCAGGAAACTCGACGAAAACATGGAGAAATTCTCGGCCACGGTGCAGGGCGAATTGCGCATCATGCACACTGCCGCGGAAATCCACCGCCGCTTCGGGCGTGCCGCGCTGCCCAACTACGTGATCTCCAAGACCGACCAGGTGTCCGACCTGCTGGAGGTGGCGCTGATGCTGCAACAGGCCGGCCTGCTGGACAGCCGCGGCCAGCTGCACATCAACATCATTCCGCTGTTCGAGACCATCGGCGACCTGCGCGGCTGCGGCGTGATCATGGATGAGCTGTTCTCCATCCCATACTACCGCGAACTGCTGGCCAGCCGCGGCAACACGCAGGAAGTGATGCTGGGCTACTCCGACAGCAACAAGGACGGCGGCTACCTCACCGCCAACTGGGAGCTGTACAAGGCCGAGCTGGAACTGGTCAAGGTATTCGCCAAACACGGCATCGAGCTGCGCCTGTTCCACGGCCGCGGCGGCACCGTAGGGCGCGGCGGCGGCCCCAGCTACCAGGCGATCCTGGCCCAGCCGCCGGGCAGCGTGAATGCGCAGATCCGCATCACCGAACAGGGCGAGGTGATCGGCAGCAAATATTCCGACCCCGAAATCGGCCGCCGCAACCTGGAAATCCTGATCGCCGCCACCATGGAAGCAACGCTGCTGCACCAGCACGGCGACGACACCACCATGCCGGAATACCACCGCATCATGGAAATGATGAGCCAGGACGCATTCGCCGCCTACCGCAAACTGGTATACGAGACCCCGGGCTTCAGCGATTTCTTCTTCGCCGCCACGCCGATCCACGAGATCGCCGAGCTCAACATCGGCAGCCGCCCGTCGTCGCGCAAGGCCAGCAACAAGATCGAGGACCTGCGCGCGATCCCCTGGGTGTTCAGCTGGAGCCTGACCCGCGTGATCCTGCCCGGCTGGTACGGCTTCGGCAGCGCCGTCCGGCAATTCCTCCAGCGCGAAGGCGATGCCGGCCTGCGCCAGCTGCAGGCAATGTACAAGAATTGGGCGTTTTTCCGCGGCCTGCTGTCCAACATGGACATGGTGCTGGCCAAGACCGACATGGGCATCGCCTCGCGCTATGCCGAACTGATGCCGGACGAAGAGCTGCGCGAGCGCATCTTCAGCGCGATCGAGGCGGAGTGGGATCTCACCGTGGAAATGCTGTTTGCGATCACCGGCGCCAGCAGCCTGCTGCAGGACAACCCGACACTGGCGCGCAGCCTGACCAACCGCACGCCCTACATCGATCCGCTCAACCACCTGCAGGTGTCGCTGCTGCACCGCCACCGCGCCGGTGACAACGACGAACGCGTGAAGCGCGCGATCCACCTCACCATCAACGGCATCGCGGCGGGGCTGCGCAACAGCGGCTAGCGGAAATGGCGCAGCGGGGATTCCCCGCTGTCAGCTGAACTCCTTGACGATGAACTGCTGGCGACGGCTGATCGGCAGCTTCTCGTCCAGCCCCTTCAGCTTCACGGTCCAGTACGATTCGCCGTCATCACCCGCCACTTTCTCGAAGCCTTCGATTTCACTCTTCGCCACCAGGCAGTTGCGGTGGATGCGGATGAAGCGCGCGGCAAATTCCTTCTCCAGCGCGGTGAGCGCCTCCTCGATCAGGTATTCATGCTGTGCCGTGCGCACGGTGACGTATTTCATTTCGGCACGCAGGAACAATACCTCCTCGATCGGAATCAGCATGATCTTGCCGCGCTCGTGGATCGACAGATTCTTGCGCGGCTCCGGGATCAGCTCCTTCAATTCCTCGGTACGCAGCGGCACCGCATTGCGCGCCCGCATCAGCGCATCGAACAGGCGCCCGAGACGGATCGGCTTGAGCAGATAGTCAATGGCATGCAATTCGAATGCCTTGAGCGCATAGCTGTCATAGGCGGTGGTGAAGATGATCACCGGCGGCTGGTCGAGCTTGTTGAGGTGCTGCGCCAGCTCGACACCATCCATCTGCGGCATGCGGATATCCATCAACACCACATCGGCATGCACCGTGCAGAGCTTGTCCAGCGCCTCGCGCCCGTTGGCCGCTTCGCCGACCAGCTCCAGCGGCAGTTGCTGGGCGCAGTCGACCAGCAATTCCTTGATACGGTTGCGCGCATGCTCCTCGTCGTCCACTATGAATACCGTCAGTGGCAACTCCACCGTACTCATCAGATCTCCTCTTTCACATAAGGCATGACTATGTGCACCCGGTAATAATCGGTGCCGGCCTCCACCGCATAATTCGCCTCGATATCGAACTGCAGCGCCAGGCGCTCGCGGATATTGGCCAGCGCCATCTTGTTCCCTGCATGCGCCACCGGCTGCTCATGCTGCGGATTGCGAATGTCGAGGTGCATCTCGCCGCCGCTGCGGTATAACCGGATGTCGATGGTGCCGCCGTCAACCAACGGCTCGATGCCATGATACACGGCGTTTTCCAGCAACGGCTGCAGCAGCAGCGGCGGGATCATTGCATCCGCCGGCATCTCGCCGGTTTCCCAGTTGACCGCCAGCCGCTCACCCAGCCGCAGCCGCTCCAGCGCCAGGTATTGGCGCGAGAGCTCTATTTCCTTGCGCAACGGCACCAGCTCGCCGGTGTCGGTCATCGCCATGCGGAACAGGTCGGCCATATCTTCCAGCGCCGTCTCCGCGCGTTTGGGGTCGTTGCGCACCACGCCCAGCACGGAATTGATGCAATTAAACAGGAAATGCGGGCGGATGCGCGCCTGCAGCGCCTGCAACCGCGCCTGATACATGGCCGGCGACAGCGCCTGGGCGCGCAGCCGGAAATAGGCCAGCAGCACCGCCGCCATGGCACCGCTCAGCATGGCATCGCGCCACGTGCTGAAATATCCCGGTTCGGACAGCGGCACGTAAAGGTCGCCTCCCAGCTGCAGGATCGCCAGCGTGACCCCCGGCACCACGGCCAGCACAGTGACGCAGCCCTGCCAGTAACCAAGGCGTGCCAGCAGCGAATTCAGCGCAAACAGCAGCAGCAGGCTGCTCAGCAGCACCGGCTGCACCAGCGCAAAGATCCCCAGCAACTGGGGCAATACATCGCGCCAGGCACCGGCACGCGCAATCGCCGCCAGCAGCGCCGTGCCGCTCACCAGCAGCAGGATGCGCAGGGCGACGCCCAGGCTGCGGAAATTGGGCAGCGCATCGGGCAAGTGGTTTTGATTTATACTCTGCGGCCTTGGCATGCGCGATATTGTTCACGTTTGCCGCATTCTGGACAAGAGACGATGACGATGCAAGACAAACAGACCTGGTCGGGACGCTTCCATGAGCCGGTGGCGGAACTGGTGAAGCGCTATACCGCTTCAGTGGAATTCGACAAACGGCTCGCGCTGTTCGACATCCAGGGCTCGCTGGCGCATGCACAGATGCTGGCCGCCTGCCGCATCATCAGCGAACAGGACCTGGCCGACATCCGTCGTGGCCTGGCACAGATTGAGAACGAGATCATCGCCGGCGATTTCGAGTGGTCGCTCGACCTGGAGGACGTGCATCTCAACATCGAGAAGCGGCTGACCGCCCTGGTCGGCGACGCCGGCAAGCGCCTGCACACCGGACGTTCGCGCAACGACCAGGTGGCAACCGACGTGCGCCTCTACCTGCGCAATGCCATAGACGAGATCGTGTTGCTGCTGCACGGCCTGCAGTCCGCGCTGGTCGAGCTCGCCACCCACCACACGCAGACCGTCATGCCCGGTTTCACCCACTTGCAGGTGGCGCAGCCGGTGAGCTTCGCCCACCACCTGCTCGCCTATTTCGAAATGCTCAAGCGCGATGCCGAACGCCTCTCCGACGCGCGCCGCCGCGTCAACCGCCTGCCGCTGGGTGCGGCCGCGCTGGCCGGCACCAGTTATCCGATCAGGCGTGAAATGGTGGCGGAGCTGCTGGGCTTCGAAGCGGTATGCGAGAACTCGCTGGATGCAGTATCCGACCGCGACTTCGCCATCGAATTCACCGCCGCCGCCGCGCTGGTGATGACCCATCTGTCACGCCTGTCGGAAGAGCTGATTCTGTGGATGAGCCCGCGTTTCGGCTTCATCGACATCGCCGACCGCTTCTGCACCGGCTCCAGCATCATGCCGCAGAAAAAGAACCCGGACGTACCAGAACTGGTGCGCGGCAAGACCGGCCGTGTCAACGGCCACCTGGTCGCGCTGCTGACGCTGATGAAAGCGCAGCCGCTGGCCTACAACAAGGACAACCAGGAGGACAAGGAACCGCTGTTCGACACCGTCGATACGCTATCCCAGACGCTGCGCATCTACGCCGACATGATAGGCGGCATCACGGTCAAGCCGGAAGCGATGCGCCGCGCCGCACTGCAGGGCTATGCCACGGCCACCGATCTTGCTGACTACCTGGTAAAGAAAGGGCTGCCGTTCCGCGATGCGCATGAGGCGGTGGCACTGGCCGTACGCTTTGCCGAACAGCGCGGCTGCGATCTGGCCGAACTCAAGCTGGACGAGTTGCAGCAATTCTCGAGCCTGATTGCCGAAGACATCTACGGCGTACTGACGCTGGAAGGTTCGCTCGCCGCACGCAACCACACCGGCGGTACCGCACCGCAACAGGCCGCCGCCGCCATCGCGCGGGCACGTCAGTACCTGGCAGCGCAACAGGGCAACTAAAAAAACGGGCGATCATTTAACGATCGCCCCGAGTAGGAGGAGAGTAAGAAAAACGAGTTGGAACCAACTCGAAGCTCTAACGCCCGCCGAGAATATAACGCTTCGACGGATAAAATTACATATGCCAAATGGCCTATATATTTTGGCCTACTTCCTCAGCAAGTCCTGCAATTCACCGTTCTGGTACATCTCGGTCATGATGTCGGAACCGCCGACGAATTCGCCGTTGATATACAACTGCGGAATAGTCGGCCAGTTGGCGTAGTCCTTGATGCCCTGCCTGATTTCCGGGTTGCTCAGCACGTCCACGCTGAAGAAATCCTTTACCCCCAGCGCCTGCAGAATGCGCACCGCATTACCGGAAAAACCGCACATCGGGAATTGTGGCGTGCCTTTCATGTAGAGCACCACCGGATGGCTGGTTACCTGCTGCCTGATGAGTTCCTGTACGTCCATGTCTGTGAGTTCCTTTTTAGCCGAGTAAATAAGTCGGGTAAGTTTACCGGGCCGCAGTAACCATGGTCAAGCGCGACGACCGCCGCTGACGCGTTCGATCCCGGCCAGATCCGGCGCCGAAAACACCCGCTGGAATCCTGCTTGGGTCAATAATTCGCGCACTTTCGCCGCCTGGTCATAGCCGTGTTCGAGCAACAGCCAGCCTTCGTCCCGCAGATGCGCCGGGGTGGCACCGACGATGCGGCGGATGTCGTCCAGGCCATCTGCGCCCGAGGCCAGCGCAGACAGTGGTTCGAAGCGCAGATCACCCTGCTGCAAGTGCGGATCATCCGCCGCGACATATGGCGGATTGGACACGATCAGATCGAAATCCTCGCCCGCCAATGCTGCAAACCAGTTGCTGCGCACAAAACGCACATTATGAATAGCCAGCCGTTGCGCATTCTGCCGCGCCACCTCGAGTGCCGCCGGCGCGGCATCGGCTGCGGTCACCATGGCTGCCGGCCGGGCTTGCGCGATGGCCAGCGCTATCGCCCCGCTGCCGGCGCCCAGATCGAGCACACGGCACGGCTGATGCTGCGGCATGCGCTCCAAGGCAAGCTCGACCAGCAGCTCGGTCTCCGGGCGCGGGATCAGCGTGGCTGGAGTAACCTTCAACAACAGACCATAAAACTCACGCTCGCCAAGGAGATAGGCGATGGGCTCGCCCTGCAGGCGACGCTGCAACAGGCCCTGATATTCCGCCTGCTGGATTGCAGTAAGCGCCTGCTCCGCATGCGCCAGCATCCAGGCACGCGATTGCCGCAGCACATGCTGCAGCAGGCTCTGCACTTCGATGCGCGCACCGGCAGGCTCGAGCTCAAGCGCCGCCGCGAGCTGTTCGGCATCCGCGGCCAACCGCTGTCGGATGCTGGATGACAAGGAATCAGCCCTCTGCCGCCAGCGCGGCAAGCTGCTCGGCCTGGTACTCGGCCATCAACGCACCGGTAAGCTCGGAGATGTCGCCGTCCATGATCTGGTCCATCTTGTACAGCGTGAGATTGATGCGATGGTCGGTGACGCGGCCCTGCGGGAAATTGTAGGTACGGATGCGTTCGGAACGGTCACCGCTGCCGACCAACGACTTGCGCTCGGCCGCGATCTTGCTGTGTGCCTCATGCTCCTGCTTATCCTTGATGCGTGCGGCCAGTACACGCATCGCCTGCGCCTTGTTCTGGTGCTGCGAACGCCCATCCTGGCATTCCACCACGGTGCCGGTCGGCAGGTGGGTGATGCGCACCGCAGAGTCAGTCTTGTTGATGTGCTGGCCGCCGGCGCCACTCGCGCGGAAGGTGTCGATGCGCAGATCGGCCGGGTTCAGCACCACATCGCCGACCTCGTCGGCCTCGGGCAGGATCGCCACGGTGCAGGCCGAGGTGTGGATGCGCCCCTGTGCTTCGGTGGCCGGCACACGCTGCACGCGGTGCGCACCGGACTCAAACTTGAGCACCGAATAGGCTCCCTGGCCGACGATGCGCGCGATGACTTCCTTATAGCCGCCGACTTCGCCCGGGCTCTCCGAAATCAGCTCCACCTGCCAGCGGTTGCGCTCGGCAAAGCGGGTGTACATGCGGAACAGGTCGCCCGCGAACAAGGCGGCTTCGTCGCCGCCGGTGCCGGCACGCACTTCGAGAATCACGTTGCGCTCGTCGTTGGGGTCCTTCGGCAGCAGCAGCTTCTGCAGTTCGGTTTCCAGCTGTTCCAGCCGCGCCCTGCCGGCCTTCACCTCTTCTGCGGCGAATTCGCGCATCTCCGGATCTTCGGCCATGTCCTGCGCCGCCGCGATGTCGGCCGCGCAGGCCTGGTACGCATGGTAATGCTCAACCACCGGCTCCAGTTCGGTACGCTCGCGGTTGAGCTTGCGGAATTGCTCCATGTCGCGCGTCGCGCCTTCGCTGCTCAAAAGCTGGTTGATCTCGTCCAGCCGCTCGCTCAACTGGACGAGTTTCTCGGCGATGCTGGGCTTCATTCGGAAGTAGGCAGGTGGTACAGGCGGTGGATCACATCCATGAACGCATCGCGTTCGTCGACCTGCATCTGGTTCAGCGCATGTGTCGGCGCATGCAGGAATTTATTGGTGAGGCCGTTGGAAAGCGTTTCGAGCACCTTCTCCGGGGATTCGCCCTTGGCCAGCAGGCGCATGGCCTTGTCCAGTTCGTGACGGCGCTGGCGATCGACGTGGTCGCGCAAGGCGCGGATGGTCGGCACCACTTCGCGCGATTCCATCCAGTGCATGAAATTATGCACACCGGCGTCGATGATGACTTCCGCCTCCTTCACTGCGTTCTGCCGCGCATCGAGGCCGTCCTTCACCAGCTCGCCGAGATCGTCCACGGTATACAGGAACACGTCGTCCAGCTCGGACACTTCGGCCTCCACGTCGCGCGGCACGGCGAGGTCGACGATGAACAGCGGACGGTGTCGGCGCTGCTTGAGCGCACGCTCGACCATGCCCTTGCCGAGGATCGGCAGCTGGCTGGCGGTGCAGGTGACGACGATGTCGTGATGGGCGAGCTGCTCGGGAAGTTCATTCAGCGTGATCGCACTGCCGTTGATGCGCCGCGCCAGCACCTGCGCGCGTTCCAGCGTGCGGTTGGCGACGGTGATCTGCCTGGGCTCCCGGGCAGCAAAATGCACCGCATTGAGCTCGATCATTTCGCCGGCGCCGATGAACAGCACGTTCTGCTCGGCAATGCTCGGGTAGATGCGCTCGGCCAGCTTGACCGCAGCTGCGGCCATCGACACCAGGTTGGCGCCGATTTCGGTCTGCGAACGCACGTCCTTGGCCACCGAGAAGGTGCGCTGGAACAGCTTGTGCAGGATGAAGCCCAGCGTGCCGGCCTGCTCGGCGCTGCGCACCGCCTGCTTCATCTGGCCGAGGATCTGCGGCTCGCCGAGCACCATGGAATCCAGCCCGCTGGCGACGCGGAATGCGTGCTTGACTGCCTGTTCGCGCGGCAGGGTATACAGGTACGGCTCAATGTCCGTCGGCTGCAGCTGGTGGTAACCGGCCAGCCAGTTGATCGGCTGCTCGGG
>Ga0207433_10007637_pt1 | contig 17978 bp, 10 predicted proteins | sample YelNatPaOPGAMG01_FD_187559 | JGI IMG/M metagenome (GOLD analysis project Ga0207433, IMG submission 187559) | Hot spring thermophilic microbial communities from Obsidian Pool, Yellowstone National Park, USA - OP-RAMG-01 (SPAdes) (version 3) | ecosystem: Environmental > Aquatic > Thermal springs... | reverse complement strand
TTCCCTAAAATCATTAGTAAAAAGATTAAAATAGGAAAAAGCATCTGCACAATTTCAGGTATATGTAAGGGCGCTGGAATGATATGTCCTGATATGGCAACAATGTTATGTTTCATCCTGTCTGACATATCAATTAATAAAATTGCTCTCAGTAAAGCCCTTAAGGAATCCGTAGAATTATCTTTCAACAGACTTACTATTGACGGGGATATGTCAACGAATGATACAGTACTTGCAATGGCTAATGGAATGGCTAAGAATTCTCAGGTTTTATATGGTTCGAATGAATATGCCAGGTTTTCTAAAACACTTATTCAGTTAACCGATGAAATGGCAAGGATGATAGCTTATGATGGTGAAGGAGCCACAAAATTTGTTGAAGTTTCTGTTAGAGAAGCAGCTTCTGTAGCAGAAGCTAAGAAAGCAGCACTTGCTATTGCAAACTCAAATCTTGTAAAAACCGCTATATTCGGTAATGACGCAAACTGGGGACGCATAATGGCTGCTCTCGGGTATTCTGGAATAAAAATGAGAGAAGATAAGGTTGATATATTTTTTAATAATGTTCAGGTGGTTAGAAACGGAATTGCTTCAGGGAATGATAAAGAAGCTGGAGAAGAATTAAGAAAGAAAGAAATAAAAATCACAATAAAATTGAAAAACGGAAAAGCCTTAGCTAATGTTTATACATGCGATTTAACCGGGGATTATATAAAAATTAACGCTGAATACAGAACATAAAATTAATTTTTTAATTTTATCTTGACAAAGTTTTTTGAGTGATGTTATAAATAATTAAATGCCTCGTTATCTCCCCTAATACTGCTGTCCAACTCCCACGGACAGCAGTATTTAATTTTTGAGGGCATAAAATATTAAATAATCTTTAACCTCAAAATTCATCTGAAAACTGGATTAAATTACTATTAATTCATATTCCCTGCTTCCGAGTCCAAGCCTTTCAGCCTCTTCAACCTGTATATGATAGGGCTTTAAAGATAGATTAAAAATAACATCCTCTCCCTTTTTAATTCCCTTGTCTTCAGCAGCAGATTTAGGCAAAGGTTCTTCTTTGAGAAGCAAATCAATACTTGCTTGTTCTATTGCAACTATATCATCTGACATGCATATGCCTATATCCTGAATTACAGGAACATCAGCTATTGGCATACAGTCGCATTCAGGCTGAATTTCAGTAAGGAAATTAATATATATGACTTTGTTTGGTTTAAAAGTACTCAAAACAGCCCTGCCAGCTTCAGCAAGAGAACGCATAAAACGTTTATCATCTTTCGGGAGAGAAAGAGCATTAGATTGGCAAACCCTTTCACATCTTCCGCATCTCCAGCATTCTTTCTCATCCCATATCATTTCATCGTTTTCAAATTTAATTGCATCCAGAGGACATATCTCCATGCACTGATAACAAAGTTCACATTTTTCCTTATCCCATGAGAGTTTTCCTTCTCCCAGTGTATGCATAGCTCCTCTCCCACATTTCCATCCGCATTGTCTGTGTTTTGAACTTACACCTCCCATTGCTATATTCTTTATTGCTCCTGCATACCCTGCCTGTATATGACCTTTAACATGAGAACAGACAACCATGGCAGGAACATCATGAATAACGCTCGCAACAGCTATTTCACCGAGAATCTCGCCTGCTTTTACCATTATACTGTCATTACCGTAAAGACCGTCACCGAGAACTACAGGAGCTCCAACCGACAAATGATTTATACCGTTATAATTCGCAACTTCAAGGTAATCCAATCCTTTAATTCTTACAGTATCTGTTACAAAAGGCTTTGCTTTAATTCCTTTCAATGCTTCAACAACTTTTCTCAAAAAAACAGGCCTTACTATTCTGTGCGCTCCTTCTGAACCCCAATGTGTTTTGACAGCAACCCATTCATCAGGCTCAAAATATTTTTTTAAGTCAAATTCATTCAAAAGCCTTTCCAGCTTACCCGGCATACTTTCATCATGTTTCCATTTTATTGCTCTTGCGGATGCGAAGTAAACTTTTGACATAGAAGACCTCCTTTAATAATTATTATGTTTTTATTATATCAGAGGTGTTATTTTTGGTAATGGCACATCGCAGTGTACTTCATGTGTTTTACCCATTTATCCCGACAATCACAATCTCTTCTTCTGTAAAACCGTAGAGAATTTATATACAGGATTGTCAATATGGGGTTCCGATTCTATTTGGCAATTTAAGGTTTACTCTCCACGTTATCACGAACAATATCTGCATTTTTAGTTTAATTGTCTTGATTTCTCCGGAGTTATCCGTTATGCTTTTTGAATATGAATATTGAGAAAACAGATTTCCTTATAATTGGAAGCGGTGTTGCAGGGTTAAGAGCTGCCATCGAGCTTGCTCCTTATGGAGAGGTAATTGTAGTCACAAAAGACAGACCTGCTGAAAGTAGCACTGAATATGCTCAGGGTGGAATCGCAGTTGCCCTCAGTGACGAAGATGAAGTAGGAATACATTATGAAGATACACTACGTGCAGGTGATGGACTCTGTAATGAAGAAGCTGTAAGAATACTTGTAGGTGAAGGTCCTGAAAGAATAAAAGAGCTTATTTCATGGGGCGCTGAATTTGACAAAGAAGGCTTGAAGCTCGATTTCACAATGGAGGCTGCTCATTCAAGAAAAAGAGTGCTTCATGCTCATGGAGATGCAACAGGTAAAGAATTAGAAAGAGTTCTATTGAACAAAGTAAGAACATTTTCCTCAATAGAAAAATATCCATATGCTTTTACAAAAGACCTTATAATTCAGGATGGAAAATGTTATGGAGCATATGTTCTTGCAGGAGGACAAATTGTTGCTCTTGTTGCAAAAGCAACAATCCTGACAACAGGTGGAGCAGGACAGATTTTTGCAAGAACTACAAATCCTGCTGTTTCAACAGGAGATGGAATGGCTATAGCTTTCAGGGCAGGAGCTGTGCTCGGAGATCTTGAATTTATTCAATTCCATCCAACAGTGCTTTATGCTCCTTCAGCCCCTCAATTTCTTCTAAGTGAAGCGATGAGAGGAGAAGGGGCATTATTGAGAAATATTAACAGAGAATTGTTTATGAAGGAATATCATCCTGATGCTGAACTTGCACCAAGAGATGTTGTGTCAAGGGCAATAATTTCACAGATGGTTCGCACAAACAGTAACCATGTATATCTCGATCTTACCCATCTTGACAGCAATTTCATAAAACACAGATTCCCCCGCATCTATGCTACATGTCTTCAATATGATGTTGATGTTACAAAAGAACTTGTCCCTGTTTCACCTGCTGCCCATTATATTATGGGAGGTGTTAAAACAGATATAAACGGAGCAACAAGCATAAAAGGACTTTTTGCCGCAGGAGAGGTTGCATGCACAGGTGTCCATGGCGCAAACAGGCTTGCTTCGAACAGCCTGCTTGAAGGGCTTGTTTATGGCGCAAGAGCCGGTATTTCTGCAAGAGAATATGGACTGCAAGCAAGAATAGACGAATGTGATATAGAAACTTCGAATTTTAAATTCAATGATACTAAGTACCTCGGGAAACACTCACGAAATATTTTGCGATTTGATATAGAAGAAATTCGACATTCTTTGAGAAAATTAATGTGGGAAAGGGTCGGGATAATTCGTTGTGAAGACTCACTTGCAGAAGCCATGGAAAAATTAGGACAATGGTCTTTTATACTTAAAGAAGAGTTCAGCACAAGAAGAGAACTCGAGCTTCAGAATATGATACAATTAGCACAATTAATAAATTTAGCCGCTACAATAAGGAAAAACAGTGTTGGCGCGCATTATCGTTCTGATATACCTTATAAGGCTGAGGGATGGGAAAAACATATAGTATTCAGGAAACAAAAAGAAGAGGTTGTTTATGATTTCATCTCATGATACAGGACGTAGAAAAGCAAAAATTGTATGTACAATAGGGCCTGCTTCATCAAGCAGAGAAATACTCGATTCTCTCGTAAAAAACGGTATGAATATTGCCAGACTCAATTTTTCACATGGCGATTATGAAGCCCACAAAAAGAGATTCCAGCTGATTAAAGAAATATCAACTCAACAGAAAATTCCTGTTGCAATGCTTCAGGATTTGCAGGGAGTCAAGATTAGAGTTGGCACAATGGAAGGTGGCGCTGTTGAGCTAAAAAAAGGCAAAACAATTCTTTTAAGTCCGGGAGAAGGAATCGGGAATCAAAATGAGATATTTATTTCATATCCTTTTTTATCAAGAGAAGTAAAAACAGGAGATAAAATTTTACTTGATGACGGACTGATTCAGCTAATAGTGATAGACAAGATAAAAAATTCTCTTAAGGCAAAAATAATAGAGGCAGGAATTCTAAAAGACAGAAAAGGTGTGAATCTTCCGGGCATAAAACTTTCTGTCAGCTCATTTACTGAAAAAGACGAGCAAGACCTTATTTTTGGTATTAAAATGGGAATTGATTACGTGGCAATTTCTTTTGTAAGAGAAGCAGGGGATATAATCAAAGTTAAAGAATGGCTAAAAAAAAGAAGGAAGTACCTGCCCATAATCGCAAAAATTGAAAAACCCGAAGCATTGTCAAATATTAATGAAATATTATCAGAAGTCGAAGGCATAATGATTGCGCGGGGAGATCTGGGTGTGGAGATACCCCCTGAAGAAGTACCATTGATTCAAAAAAGTTTAATCCTTAAAGCAAATCAAAAGGGCAAAATAGTAATAACCGCAACACAGATGCTTGAATCAATGACAGAGCATCTCAGACCAACAAGAGCAGAAACTACTGACGTAGCAAACGCGGTTCTTGATGGAACTGATGCCCTTATGCTCTCGGCCGAGACCGCATCTGGTAAATATCCTGTAGAGACTTTGAAAATGATGGATAGAATCATCAGACACACTGAACATTTAAAAAGTGTTGATTCTGCATATCGTCGCGGAAATATTTTTGCTGAAGCAGCTGCTGATGCTGCATGCAGAGCTGCTGAAGATATTCACGCAAAGGTTCTGGTTGCATTCACTCAATCAGGATTTACAGCAATGCTTCTTTCAAAGTTAAGGCCAAAAGTACCTGTTATTGCCATGACACCAAATGAAGAAATAATGAGGAGGGTAAATCTATACTGGGGAATAAAACCCATGATTATGAAACTTCCTTCTACAACTGACGAAATGATCACAGGAATAGAAAGAGTATTGCTTAAAGAAAAAATCGTGAAAAAAGGAGATAATATTGTCATCACTTCAAGCTCTCCGTTATCAACTCAAAGTAAAACTAATTTCATGAAACTCCATAAAATTGGCGAATGAAATTCAAATTGTATATAATTAAAGGGGAAAAGAAGTAAGGCTTATTTAAGCTTTAAGACAATTTATAACTTAATCAAAAGCAGGAAGTAAATATGGATGCAGAAGATAGACATAGATATAAATCCTGCAATGAGTTTTATGATTTAGAAAATTATTTTAATTTAAATCTTGCTCTCCTGTGCATAGCTGATACAGACGGTTATTTTCGCAGGCTTAATCCCGAATGGGAAAGAGTTCTCGGATATAGCCTGAAGGAACTCGAAAACAAGAAATTTATTGAGTTTGTACACCCCGATGACATTGATGCAACTCTTAAAGTCTTATCACAAATTTCTCAAAATATTGATGTTCAAAATTTTAAAAACCGCTATCGTTGTAAAAATGGTTCATATCGCTGGATTGAATGGCGTTCAACTACTGCTAAAGAAGGGTTAATATATGCTGTTGCAATAGATATTACAGAGCAAGTTCAGACAGAACAGAGGCTGCAAAAGAGTGAAGAACGTTACAGAAAGATTACTTCAGCAATAACAGATTACATTTATACAGTTTATCTTAAAAATGGAGAAGTAACAAAAACTGTTCATGGTCCTGGATGCGTTGCTGTAACAGGTTATTCAGAAGAAGAGTTTGAACATGATTCTTATTTGTGGATTAAAATTGTACATCCTGAGGATCGACCTGTAGTTGAAAAACTTGCTAATGATCTCGCAAAAGGGATTGAATCTAATCCAATAGAACATCGTATCTTCCACAAGAATGGGGGAATACGTTGGGTTCAGAATACACCTGTTCTACAATATGATGAAAAAGGAAATTTATTAAGCTATGACGGACTTATTAAGGATATTACAGATCGCAAAGAGGCTGAAGAAACAATACAAAAAGAGAAGCAATTTACTGATTTGCTCCTTGAAAGTTTACCCGGCCTTTTTTATTTATATAAGATTAATAAGGAATCTCCGGAAGAAAGCCGCCTTATACGTTTTAACAGGAAACATTCAACTTTGACCGGTTACTCTTATGAAGAGCTTTATGGCATGAAGATTAAGGATTGGTTCGAACCCGAAACTCTTAAAGAAGCAATTGATGCTATCAAAAAAGTCATCACTATGGGGGAGGTACAAATCAATCTGGATTTAAGAGTCAGGGATGGCTCTAAAATTCCTCATACTTTTACAGGAAAATTGCTCCACCTGAATAATGAAATGTATTTTTTTGGCATGGGACTTAATATATCGGATTCTGTCAATGCTCAGAAAGCACTTAAAGAATCTGAAGAAAAATATCGTCTTGTGGTTGAAAATGCAAATGATGCCATATTTATTGTACAGGATAATTTGATTAAATTCCCCAATCGCAGATTAATTGATATTTCAGGATACACTGTGGATGAATTAACTAAAACTCCATTTTATAACTTTATACACAATGATGATAGAAACATGGTAATAAATATGCATAGGAAAAGACTGCAAGGTATTGAAGTTCCTTCCACTTATGCTTTCAGGGTGGTTAAAAAAACAGGTGAAATAGTCTGGGTTGAGATTAGCGCAGTTATCATAAACTGGGAAGGTAAACCTGCTACACTTAATTTTTTAAGAGATATAACTATGCAGAAGAAGCTTGAGGAACAACTTATCCAAGCACAAAAATTAGAAGCTGTTGGAACACTCGCTGGAGGTATTGCCCATAATTTCAATAATTTATTAATGGGCATACTTGGATATACTTCTCTGATGCTCTTAAAAACTGATGAACATCATCCTTTCTATAAAAAATTGAAAATAATTGAAAAACTGGTAGAGAGCGGTTCTGAATTAACCAAAAAATTACTTGGTTTCGCAAGAAAAGGCAAATACGAAACAAAACCTGTTGATATTAATGAACTTGTTATCGAAACCTCGGAAATGTTTATAAGTACAAAAAAAGAGATTACCCTTCAAAGAAATCTTCAAGAAAATCTTTATTTTGTAGAGGCAGACAGAGGACAGATTGAGCAGGTTTTAATAAATCTTTACTTAAATGCCTGGCAGGCAATGCCTTCAGGAGGGAAGTTGTATATTGAAACACAGAATATACTTCTCGATGAAAATGAAAGTGCAACTTACGATTTAAGTCCTGGAAAATATGTAAAGATAAATATCACAGATACAGGGGTTGGGATGGATGAAGAAACCCTTAAGAAGATTTTTGAACCTTTCTTTACAACAAAAGGTCTGGCTGAAGGAACAGGTCTCGGGCTTGCTTCTTCTTACGGAATAATAAAAAATCATGGTGGAACAATAATAGTCCATAGTAAAAAAGGTCACGGTACAACATTTACTATTTATCTCCCTTCTTCTAATATAGAGGCTTTAGAGAAGCATAGCATAGTTGATCTGAAGCCTTTTAAAGGAGATGAGACTATACTTATAGTTGATGATGAGAAAATAAATACCGAGGCAGTAAAAGAATTACTCAGTGTCCTTGGTTATAGAGTATTAGCAGTAAAAAGTGGCACGGAAGCAATAGAAGAATATAAAGAACATTTTAATGAAATACAGCTTGTAATTCTTGATATGATAATGCCTGATATGAGCGGAAGAGAAACTCTCGAAAAATTACTGGAGTTGAACAAAAATGTAAAAGTGCTTCTTTCAAGCGGTTATAGTATGAATGGCGAGGCATCAACCTTACTCAAACTTGGATGTAAAGGCTTTATCCAGAAACCTTTCAGAATTGAGGAACTAACAAGAAAAATAAGAGAAGTATTAGATAAATAGCTCTGTGCTTAAATAGCGTTCGCCTGTGCTCGGCAATATTACAACAATATTTTTACCTTTATTTTCCGACCGATTTGCTAAAGCGAGCGCTGCATATAATGCAGCGCCTGAGGAAATTCCACAAAGAATTCCTTCTGTTTTAGCAACATATCTCGCTGTCTCAAATGCCTGCTCATTTGTAACCTGAAATACTTCGTCTATAATAGAAATATTCAATACAGCCGGAATAAAACCAGCTCCTATCCCCTGAATTTTATGAGAACCGGGCATACCCCCTGATAATACAGGTGAATCAGCAGGTTCAACAGCAACAGACCTAAAAGAAGGTTTTTTGCTTTTAATGACCTCGGTAATACCGGTTATAGTTCCACCCGTTCCTACGCCAGCAACAAGCATATCTATATCCCCGTCTGTATCTTTCCATATTTCTTCAGCAGTTGTTTTTCTATGTATGTCTGGATTAGCTGGATTGCTGAATTGATCAGGCATGTAAGCGTTTTCTGTTTGTGAAACGAGTTCTTTCGCCTTGTTTATTGCTCCTTTCATCCCCTCGCTCGCAGGTGTAAGGATGAGTTCAGCTCCGAGATGTTTGAGAAGTTTTCTTCTTTCAATGCTCATGGTCTCAGGCATAGTTAGTATAAGACGATATTTTTTAACCGCGCACACAAATGCTAACGCGATCCCTGTATTTCCACTTGTAGGTTCTATTATGACCGTATCACTATTGATAAGTCCTTTTTCTTCTGCTGATTGAATCATTGCAAGCCCGATACGGTCTTTTACACTACCGAGTGGATTTCTCATCTCGAGCTTTGCGAAAATTTTTGCCCCTGCCTTTGATGTAATTTGATTCAATCTTACAAGCGGAGTGGCACCTATGGTTTGAGTAATATCATAATAAATTTTCATTTGAATATAAGCTCGGGTTTTTTCTGGAATACCTTTGTATCAGGTGGTACAGATTCAGTTAACCATGAATTTCCACCTATTACCGATCTTGCGCCAATTATTGTTTCACCCCCAAGAATTGTAACTCCTGCATATATAATTACATCGTCTTCAATAGTGGGATGGCGTTTCTTATTTCTGAGTTCTTCAACAGCATCTTTTGGTAATGAAAGAGCTCCAAGTGTAACTCCCTGATAAAGTCTGACCCTATTTCCAATTACAGTGGTTTCTCCGATTACCACACCAGTGCCATGGTCTATAAAAAAACTTTCTCCTATTTCAGCGCCTGGATGAATATCAATCCCGGTAAGGCTGTGGGCGTATTCTGTCATGATACGCGGTATCAACGATACCTTTTGTTTGTAAAGCTCATGTGCTATGCGATAAACAGTTATTGCAAAAAGTCCGGGATAACTAAATATCACTTCATCATATGTTTTTGCAGCAGGGTCTCCTTCATGTGCTGCGCGCACATCTTTAGCAAGCATGTATCTCAGCCTCGGGAGCTCTTTTATAAAATTTACGGTAATTTCCTGAGCTTTTTCTTCGCAATTGAAACATAACATATTATGCCTTCTGCACTCATGCCTTAATGCAAGTGTTATCTGCTCTGAGAGGGATTCAAATAAAAAGGTAACTTCCTGCCCGAGATTATAGCTTAAATTTACCTTATCAATTCTTAAATTGGAGAAATATCCAGGATATAAAATTCGGCATATTATGTAAATAATCTCAATAATCCTTTCTTTGGAAGGCAAAGGCTCGAGATCAACGTGGTCAAAACATTCTCCTGTGTTACAGGAATTGACAAGAATTTCCACAATACCGGGAAGTTCTTCACGAAAATGTCTGGTTGTTTCTCTTTGTATCCTGCATTGATTTAATTTTTCATTTTCCAATTTTTATCACCTTTGTATATTTTTATTAAATTCTATCATAAAACACAAAATCTGTTGTTCATAATTTTTTCATATTCCATTCTTTGTTTATTCATAATTAAAAAGTAAAATTACTTTAATAATTATGAAGCAATCTTTCAATTCCTCCTTCTTGATCGGGAATGAGGAGGCAAATATTAAAATTTTCCTCCTCATCCCCTGTTTTTAAGTGGAAAACTATTTTGGAATAAAATACACGAAAGGAGCGCAGATGATGCTTAAAAGAAAACCTATTTTCATAGCATCTATATTTACGATCGCGGGATTGATTTTAGGTCTGATTATTTCATCAAATTTTGGTTTTCACTCGAAGGGTTATTCAGGAGAAGCTTCTATTTCCAAAGAGGCAATAGAAATTCTTACGAAAACAAATAATGCTGTCGCAGAAGTTGCTGAAGCAGTAAAACCTTCTGTAGTGAATATTTCATCCACAAAGACCATAAAGGAACACGGAATTCCCTCACCTTTTTTTAATGACCCCTTCTTCAGAAGATTTTTCGGCGACGACTTATTTGATAAGCCGAGAGAGCATAAGCAATCAGGGCTTGGCTCCGGAGTTATTGTTGATAAAAATGGATATATTCTTACAAACAATCATGTAATTAAAGACGCTGATGAAATAAAAGTAAAACTCTCGGATAAGAGGGAGTTTAGAGGTAAAGTTATCGGTACTGACAAAAAAACAGATATAGCAGTTGTCAAAATAGATGCAAAAGATCTTCCGGCTATAAGATTTGGGGATTCTGATAAATTGAAAGTTGGTGAGACAGTTCTTGCTATTGGGAATCCATTCGGGCTAAATCTTACTGTAACAACCGGGATTATAAGCGCAACCGGTAGAGCTAATGTTGGCATAGCGGATTATGAAGATTTTATACAGACAGACGCTGCTATTAATCCTGGTAATTCAGGAGGAGCTCTTGTAAATGTAAAAGGAGAATTGGTCGGAATTAACACCGCAATTTTAAGTACAAGCGGAGGCTATCAGGGAATTGGTTTTGCTATACCAAGCAATATGGCAAAAGCTGTTATGGATTCTCTTATTAAAAAAGGCAAAGTTGTAAGGGGATGGTTAGGTGTAAATATACAGGATCTGACACCCGAACTCGTTAAACAGTTTAATCTCAAGTCAGAAGAAGGCGTTCTTGTTGCAGATGTTGTTGAAGATAGCCCTGCTGAAAAAGCCGGGATAGAACGGGGAGATGTTATAGTTGAATTTGACGGCAAAGAAGTTAAAGATGCCCGTGGATTGAGAAATATGGTAGCAGGCACTACACCTGATACTGAGGTTAAAATCAAATTAATAAGAAATGGGAGCTCAAAAACAGTTACCGTAAAAATAAGTGAAGTCTCGGGTGAGATAAGAGCAGGCTCAAAGGATTATGAAAACCTCTTAAAAGGGGTCTCGGTTCAGGATTTGACTCCTTCAATCAGGAAAAGCCTGAATGTTCAGAAAAAAATTGATGGCGTAGTTATAACCGATATTGAAGAAGACAGCCCTGCTGACGGTGTATTGATGAGAGATGATGTAATAATGGAAATTAACAGGAAAAAGATTAAGAATGTAAAAGACTATGAGTCAGTGGTATCAAAAATCAAACCAGAACAGAATATTCTGCTTCTGCTTCACAGAAAAGGTACCACCATCTATGTAACTTTAACAGAGAAATGAGGTAAAAAATGAAAGCCAACAAATGTATAAGCTGCGACAACAAAACTTTGCAGAAAGATGGAATATGCGTCTCGTGTAAAACAGGCATACGCCAGATGTATAAAGAATTGATTGACCTTATGCAGAAACAGAGAAATCACAATTCAATGAAAAGAACCCGCAGCAGATAACACAAAAAAAATAGGGCTGACTTTATTGTCAGCCCTATTTTTTTATCAATTGGTTCTGAGTACTCTTAATGCTCTGCTTCTTGTTGGATGTTTGAGTTTCTTAATTGCTTTAGCCTCAATCTGCCTTACACGTTCTCTTGTAATAGAAAGATGCCTTCCAACTTCTTCAAGAGTATGGTCTCGTTCAAAACCTATCCCGAACCTCATTCGTATAACAAGTTCTTCTTTGGGTGTTAGAGTATGTAGAACTTTTATAATATCTTCGGTTGTATTTCTTTTTTCAACATCAGAATATGGATTGACATTATTATCACTAATGAAATTCTCAAGTGTTGTTTCTTCATCACCAACAAGCGTTTGAAGAGCTATAGGGTCCTGAATCGCTCTATAAACATCATCAACTTTGCTTCTTGAAACCCCGAGTTTTTTTGCTATCTCATCAATATCAGGTTCTTTACCAAGCTGTTGTGTTAATTCCTTTGCTGTTGCAGTTACTTTATTGTAGAATTCAACCATATGTACAGGAACACGAATAGTTTTTGTCTGATCAATTATTGCTCTCGTAATTCCCTGTCTTATCCACCATGTTGCATACGTGCTGAATTTAAAACCTTTCCTGTAATCAAATTTATCTATTGCCCTCATAAGACCTATATTACCTTCCTGAATTAAATCGAGCAAAGACAAGCCTCTTCCAATATAATTTTTAGCTATGTTTATGACCAGTCTGAGATTATGTGTTATTAATTCTTCCTTTGCAGAGGTCACAAGATTCACAACTTTATCAAGCATTCTATGTTTGTTTTTGAATTCTTCGGGATCCATCCCTGTTTCTGATGATATTTTTTTATATATATCGAGAGTTTCCTTTGCGAGTGTAATAAGTTTGAAAGGTTTTATATCTTTTTTCTTTTTCTCTTGAATATATTTTTTAAGATCTTTTAAGGAACCATGTCTTTTGATTTTAGCTTCAGCCTCTGAAAGTTGTTTCATTAGATTATCCAGGACAATAATTGTTTGTCTCAATGCCTCTTCTTTAGTATCCTCGTCTGGAATATTTTCATCCGCTTTCTCAATTTCACCGAGTTCCTGAATTTTTTTCCTGTAAAATGGAGTTGCTGTAACTATTTCTTCAATAATTTTTTTGCCTTCTTCTATTTTACGAGCAAGTTCTGCTTCTTCATCCCTTGTCAATACCTGAATGTCACCCATTGAGTGGAAATAGGCCTGGACAAGATCCTGAGATTTTTCATCCGATTCCTCGACTATTTCTTCATCCGCAAAATTATCACCTTCTTCACTTTCAATGATATTAATGCCTGTTTCCTGAATAGTATTTATCATCTCTTCATATTCTTCCTGTGAAACCATTTCAGGAGTAAACAATTCATTTATCTCATCATAAGTAATATAGCCGCGTCTTTTGCCGAGTTCAATAAGGTCTTCTATAATATCCCATTCTTTCATTTTATATGCCCTATCTTTCTTATCGTCATACATGTTAATAATGTTTAACTTGAATTTCTCTTCCAGCATAAATCTCACTAATACATATTTTTTAAATAATTTTATTAATTAAATGCAATTCATATGCCATACTAAAAAAGTTTTAATTGATTTATTATGAACTTATCAATAAATATGGCATCCTGAAGATTTTTTATATTTTGTTGTAACTCATTGGATTTATTTGAAATATATGTTACCAAACTTAAAGAGATACAAATAGGATGCCAGTTTTCATTGAATATTAATTGAAACTAAAAAAGAATATGTAATTTTTTACTTAGACTGTGTAAAAATCCACACAATTAAAATTTCAAAAGAAAGATAAAAAATTTCCTGGGTCAAGCTTAAATTTTCAGATTGTATCGGGTTTTATCTCTTCATTATTTTCTGTTGAGTCAGAAATAAATTCAGGAGTTTCAGGAGCAACTTCAATCGTTTGCTCCTGGAATTCTTTTGAATAATAATAGCTAAGGATTATAGCAATTACTACGAGGCTGAGATATGTCTGTAAAGCATAGTACAGAAATTGATATGGGAAAGAGATGATAGTGCCTATTATTGGTATCAAAGTAAAAGGATAGCTGAGAAATCCGAGGAGAAAGAGTATGATGAAGTATCCTAAAAAAAGGACTGCATATAACCAAAAACCATTCGGATATTTTAGAAGGAAACTGACAGCTTCTTTTATTGACTTAAAAGCACCTGTTTTTTTGAAATAAAGTGATGCAAAGCCATAAATAGTTATGGCAAGAATGAATATAACCATCACCATGGAAAGAATTATAAGTATTAATGAAAAGAATGTTCCAAAAAATAATGCGAGAGTAGAGTCCTGTTCTTTTGCGTATGATATAATCGCTGCTATGCTTCCGCCAACAATACTTAGAAAGAATGCTGTTAAAATAAAAATGAGTACAACCACTGAAGTAAATCCAAGCAACTTGAGAAAAAGGCTTTTTGCCTCATAAGTAAAGTCTTTGAACGAAAAATGATTTAAATTTTCCTTTAAGGTTTTCCCTATGACGCCAATTGAACCGCCAAGAACATATAAGCCAAGCATTATTGCAAAAAGTATATATAATATTAAACTGATTATAAGGATTAAAATTAAAACTATATATTTCGAGAAGGTATCTGAAGGCGACTTTAATATTCTGAAGACATCAGTTATATCGGTGAATTCTGTCAGGTCGATGCCAAATATAAGAAAAGCAATTCCAAAAGGGATACCCACAATAACAAAAAAAGAAATTATACTGATAAACAGCATCCCTATCTGAATTAGAACCAGCTGCCAGTTTTTATTTATTGTCCTGAAACCAGTTTTTATAGCTTCAATATATTTCATTGGGTCTCTCTACCTTAATTTCCTCATACGCTCCTTCAGGCAATTCTCTTATAAAACGTGAAGACCTCATAAAACCTATTCCCTGCCATTCCTGGGAAGACTCAGGATAACAGAGATATAGTTCTTCTTTGGCTCTTGTTACAGCAACATAAAAAAGTCTTCTCTCTTCTTCTTCATCATCTGTCTTAAGGGCTCTCACAGACGGAAACCTGCCATCATTTAATCCGATAATAAAAACAGTATTCCACTCAAGACCTTTTGCCTGATGCACTGTTGACAGTATAACACATTCACGGGATTCATCTGCATTTTGTTCATCAGCGCCAGAAGCGCTCTGAAGACTCATATCACTTGTAAAAGCTTCAAGGGTTTTATATCTCATAGAGAATCTCGCCATCTGGTTTATATCTTCAATGCGTTCCTCTGCGTTTGGATAGTGTCTGTAAAGATATTCTTCATATCCATATATCATGATGTTTTCTATAGCAGATGAAGGCTTAATCATGTTTTCAGTATTATAATCTCTTATCAGAATTTTCATAAGTTCCAGAAAATGTCCTATATTTTCGGTAGCCTTTTTAGGTACAATTTCAGTGGATTCAAAAATAGCTTCAAGAGGATTCCCGGATATTCTGATATTATCCCATATTTTTGATGCTGTAATGTTGCCTATTCCGGGTATAAGTTTTAAAGCTCTTTTCCAGCTCAGCTCGTCATATGGATTCAAAAGAACTCTAAGAAACGAGAGGATATCCTTAATGTGCGCCTGCTCAAAAAATTTCAAGCCTGATCTTATCTCAAAAGGTATATTTCTCCTTTGAAGTTCTAACTGAAGTTCCATGGACTGAAAATGTGAACGATACAATACTGCTATATCATTCAAAGATATGCCATCTGAAACAAAGTCAAGTATCCTTTGTGTTACAAAATCCGCCTGCTCATAAGCATCCTTAAGGGGCACAAGACAGGGCAAACTGCCGGTATTCTTAACAGACCTGAGTTTTTTCTGGAATTGTCGGATATTATTTGAAATGCTATTATTTGCAAGGTATAGTATTTCAGGAGTAGACCGATAATTTATTGTTAAGTTAAATATTTTTGCATCAGGGTATCTTTCTTTGAATTTAAGTATATTCTCAAAATTAGCTCCTCTGAAAGAGTATATTGACTGAGCGTCGTCGCCGACCGCCATAATATTTCTATTTATAGAAGAAATAATATCAACAATTTCAGCCTGAAGTTTATTTGTGTCCTGATATTCGTCAACAAGTATGTGTTTAAATTTTTTCGAATAAAATTCCCTGATATTTTCATTTTCAATCAAAAGTATCTTCCAGTTTGTAAGAAGATCATCAAAATCCATAAGATTTAATTTTTTCTTTTTAGCCTCATAAATAAGCAGAGCATTAATTATTTCTTCCGCTATATTTAAAAAATGCGGGAATCTGAAAAGCAAAACTTCTTCAACTGTTTTTTCAGTATTTTTTACAAGGCTGTTTATATCAGCAAGTACTGAGCCTTTTGGTATTAATTTATTCTTTTTGCCTATTTCCGAGATACATATTTCGAGCAATTCCTTTGAATCTTCTCTGTCAAGAATTGAAAAACCCTGATTGTATCCGAGAAGCTGGCAATGCTTCCTCAGCACCATATTACCAATATGGTGGAAAGTTCCTCCTGAAAGTTCTTGTATGTTTCTACCAATTAATAACTCGACTCTTCTCATCATCTCACGGGCAGCTTTATTTGTAAATGTCAGAAGTAGAATATTTTGCGGGTTTACTCCGGAATTGATCAGATGCGCCACCCGGTATGTAACAGTTCTTGTCTTTCCTGTTCCTGCTCCAGCGAGAACAAGCATTGGCCCGCCCGGATAAGTAACAACTTCTATCTGCTCCGGGTTAAGCTCTTTCTCAAAATTTAGTTTTATTGAAGATGTTATATTATGTAAAACGTATTTTTTCACATTATACGCCATTTTTATTTCAGTTTTTCAGAAATCTGTCTTGCAAAATCAGATAATGAATCATCTCTTGCCCCAAAAATTACATATGTATCATATTTATCAAGAATATTAAATATTTCAGAGCGTTCATGAATAACCTGTGCTGATTTGCCGTATTTCCTGATTTCAAAAACAAGATCTTCACTCGATATATCCTTTTTTGCGGTTCCTCCAGCATAGAATATTGGTAAAAGTATAAGATAATCTGAATCCTCCAAATTATCAACAAATGTTCGAATATAACCATCCTTCATCAGTTTTGTAGGCCCAAACCCGTGAGGCTGAAAGATATAACAGATACTTCCCCTGATATTTTTGATTGTTTGCATAAGTGATTCTATTTTATGAGGGTTATGGGCATAGTCATCTATAACCAAATATTTTCCGTTATTTAGATGCACATCAAACCGTCTTGCAATTCCTTTAAAATCAGGAATTATTTCAGAAATATCCGTTAAAGAAATATTTAATTCCGAAAGAAGAGCAATGCACGAAAGAGCATTATAGACATTATGTTTACCGGGCAATGAAACTCTAAAACTTACATTATTAATATTAAAAACAGAATCAAAATGGTTATAACTTATATCTTTAGCCTGAAAATCTGAAGAATTATCAATTGAAAAACTAATAGAATTTTTAAACTTTATATTTTTAAGATTAATATCATCCCCATTAATGAAAACCTTTTTATTGCTATTTTCTCCGAGTATCTTAAACATTTTCGCTGTCTCACTGACAGGGTTATGGTCAAGACTTAAATTGGAAATGATAGTATATTCGGGATGATATCTGATAATTGAACCATCTGATTCGCAAGCTTCAAAAACCATTAAATCCGATTTTCCTTGGAGATAATTGCCAGTATAATTATTTTTAAAAAAATTTTTAACCCTGCCTCCACCTATATAATTAGGTTCGAGTCCGAGTCTTTCCATAATAAAAGCGAGCATTCCTGCAATAGTAGATTTCCCGCTTGTTCCTGCAACTGCAATAGTTTTGTATTCAGATATTAAGTGATTTAAAAATTCTGGACGGGTTTTTATTGGGATACCAAGTTTACGAGCCTTAAGAATATCAGGATTATTTGATTCAACTGCTGTGCTTGAGATGATTAAATCAAAGCTCGAATCAATTCCAGAGCCATCCTGTCTGAAGATAGATATACCTTTTGCTCTTAAAATATTTGCTGTATTATTATCAGGTTGAATATCGAAAGTTCTGTCCGAACCTGCTACAATATTGCCACTATCATGAAGAAAACCAGTGATTGCAGACATTCCGCTTCCGC
>Ga0207433_10007628_pt1 | contig 17993 bp, 12 predicted proteins | sample YelNatPaOPGAMG01_FD_187559 | JGI IMG/M metagenome (GOLD analysis project Ga0207433, IMG submission 187559) | Hot spring thermophilic microbial communities from Obsidian Pool, Yellowstone National Park, USA - OP-RAMG-01 (SPAdes) (version 3) | ecosystem: Environmental > Aquatic > Thermal springs... | reverse complement strand
CTAAAGGCCCATAGCCGGGCAGTTGCGTAGCCCCTAACCCGGCAAATCGGCAGGCAGATTTCCGCGGATCGATTCCCGGCAGAGAAATCGGTGTGTCGGGCAATCCCGGATACCGGCCATTTGCGCGAATGGGCCGATTCTGTGTACAATGCCAGGTGTGTTTGGGTGGGGCAGGGGGCCTCACCGGGGCTCAGAATGGAGTGAGATGTGGAATTCCTGATCGCAATCCTCCTGGCGGCGGTTTTCGTCGGTCCCACGGCCTACCATTTCTATGAAAAGATCAAGCACCCACAGAAGGCCAGGGCACAAGCCGCCGCCAAAGCGACCAAAAGTGGTCCAAGCTGGGGCCAACGCATGTTGGGCATGCTCGTGCCGGTGATGATCTTGTTCGTGTTCCTCATCGCTCTCGGCGTTGTGCTCACTTTCTTTGTCCACATCTAGGCCCGGGGCAGCCCGGATATCCTCAGTGAGCCCCCAGGCGAACCGATGAAGGTTCGCCTGGGGGCTCTGCTTTTTAGGCCATGTTGTCCTGGGGAACTGGGCCGCCTGTCAGCTGGAAGCTATCAGGCTGAGAATACAAAGCCTGACGGGCTGATTAGCCCCCTGGAGGGGGCTTGGCACTTTCAGCGCGGCGGCTTGAGCCCCGCGAGACAGGCGCCGGCCGTGCACTCTCGAAGGAGCGCATGGGGCACGGGCGACCATTTGCAGAGCATCACGAAGAGCCAGCGCCGATGATTGGGGCCTGGCCGGAGGAGGCTTGGCGTGGTTTCCCGAAACAAGATATGGTCGGGCTTTTCGTTAGAGCCGTTGGCGACGGCGGGCAGCGAGGTGCCGGTGATTGTGAGCTACCGGCCCAGTGCGGACCGCGTGGCGCGTGTGCAGGGGCTCGATGGCGTCGCGCCCCAACGACACTATCGCGTGTTGCCCTTTGTGGCCGCGCGTGTGACGGCTGCCGGCCTCTACAACCTGGAGCAGGATCCGGCTGTGGACCACATCTGGCCCGACCTGCCGGTGCGGGTCCATCTGGACAAAGCCGTGCCCTATATTCATGCACCGGCAGTGTGGTTCGAGGGACCCAAGGGGCACGGGGTGCGCGTGGCGATTGTCGATACGGGGATCGACGCCAATCATCCTGATCTGCAGGGGCGGGTGACAGCGAGCGCCGACTTTACGGGCGAGGGACCCAACGATGGTCACGGCCACGGCACCCATGTGGCGGGGATAGTCGCCGGGTCAGGGGCAGCCAGCGGCGGGAGATACCGTGGGGTGGCGCCGGAGGCCGAGCTCTGCGCTGCCAAAGTGCTGCGCAGCGACGGCAGCGGCATGACGAGCACGGTGATTGCGGGCCTGGAATGGGCGGCCGAGCAATCGGTACACGTGGTGAACCTCTCGCTGGGCAATGCGGGCAGTTCCGACGGCACCGATGCCCTCTCTTACGCCTGTGACACGATCATGGCCAAAGGGATCGTCGTCTGTGTGGCAGCGGGCAATGAGGGGCCCGGCAACTATAGCATTGGCTCGCCGGGGGCGGCACGTCAGGTGATCACCGTTGGCGCCTGCACGCTGGACCGGCAGGTAGCCGAGTTTTCCTCCCGCGGGCCCACCCGCGATGGCCGGGCCAAGCCCGATCTGTTGTTGCCGGGGGTCACCATTACCTCGTGTCGCGCCGCCGGCACCAAAATGGGGAGCCCTGTCGACGAATACTACACCTGTGCCTCGGGCACCAGCATGGCCACGCCGCTGGCCGCAGGCCTGGCGGCGCTGCTGGTGGAAGCCTTTCCCGACCTGCGTGCGCCCGATATCAAAGAGCGACTCAAGAGCGCCGCTATCGACCTCAAACTGAGCCCCTATGCCCAGGGGGCGGGGCTGGCCGATGCTTTACGCGCCTATCAGGGTGAACAGGGGCCGCCGGTCGAGGCCCCTGTGCCGCCCCCACCTCCAGCGGGGTGCCTGCTGAGCGCCGCCTCGCTCTTGGGGAAAGCGATTGGCCGTGAGCTGCGGTAAAAAGCAATCTCACACAGACCTGCCAGCCCGTGGGAGATCGCTGGTATCAGAGCCGATAGCTGACCGTTAACTCAGGGCCTCGGCCAACTGGGCGCGCTCTGAGGCCCGGGTCAGCGCCAGCACATGATCATTGGCTTGCAGAACGACGTTGCCGCGCGGAATGACCACCTTGTCGTTGCGCATGATTGCGACCAAGACCGCGTTTTCCGGCAGATGAAGCTCGCGGATGGCGCGGCCGGCTGCCCTGGCGCCGGGTGCGACGATATCCTCTACCAATACCTCCTCACCCTGGTGCAGGTGCAGGAGGACGGCCATGGCCAGGGTGGACATTTCCTCGCGCATGAGGGTAGACATGATATGCGCCTGTGAGACGTGTACATCCACACCCATGTCGGCCGTAAAGAGCCACTCGTTTTTGGGATTGTTGACGCGCCCCAGCGTGCGCCGGACCCGGAACTCTTGCTTGGCCAGCAGACAGACGACCAGGTTATCCTCGTCGTGACCGGTGACCGCTGCCACAATCTCGGCCTTGCGTATCGCGGCCTTTTCCAGCACCGCAGGCTCACAACCGTCACCGGCCACAATGGTGGCCGATGGCACTTCCTTGTGCAGACGGGCGACGATTTCAGGCCGCTGCTCGATAATCGTGACCTCGTGGCTTTCCTGGATGAGTAGCCGGGCCAACTCCGAGCCGGTGCGGCCGCCGCCGACTATCAGTACGCGCATTCCCCCTACCTCCGTTACGCCAGGCGCAGCATCTCCGCCAGGCGGCCCATGGCCGTCGCCTGGATGGAGACTTGCAAGACATCCCCCATCTGCAGGGTGGTTCCCAGTGTCGGCACTGTCGCCCGGCCGCCGCGCACCAGCGACACCACGTTGGATTCGCCGGGCATGACCAGATCATTCACCTTGTGGCCGGCCAGGTAGGATGTGACCTCGACCTCGACCAGGTTGACTTCGCCGCTGCCCATCGTCATGAGCACCGCCATCCCAGAGTGACAGAGCAGCTCGGCGATGCGGGTAGCCCCCCACTCGGTCGGTGAGATAGTCTGGATGCCCAGACGCTTGTAGATTTCGGCCCGCCGGGGGTCGTAGATGCGCGTCACAACCTTGGGCACACGGAACACATGCCGCGCAATGCGCGCCGATACGATGTTGGTGTTGTCACCGCTGGTGACCGAGGCGAAGCCATCGGCACGCTCGATGCCCGCCGCGATCAAGACATCGCGGTCGAACCCCACGCCTTCGATCTTTTTGCCGCGATAGGTCGGGCTCAGGCCCGCAAAAGCCGCCGGGTCGCGGTCAACAACAGCAACATCATGTCCCTGCAGAGACAATCGGTTGGCCAGTTGGGCGCCTACTCGCCCGCAGCCGACGATGACAAATCGCATTGCTGTCTCCCCACCTTTCTTTGGCCCTCTTCCTTTTGCGATCTGCGACGCACAATCCACTTCCTGCCTTCCTCCAGAAGAAGGAGGGTCGGTGTGATGGTGAACAGAAACGCCCAGTCAGCCAGCCTGAGCGGCGCTGTGCCGAACACAGCCTGAAGCGGCCGCAGGTAGTTGATAGCCATAATGAGGGTTAGCTCTGTCGCAATGCCCAGCAAGATCAGTCGGTTCGACAAAAAGCCCATCTGAAAGATGGAGGCTCGCTGCGACCGGCAGGCGAAGACATTACCAATCTGCTCACAGATGATCGATGACAGTGTCGCTGTTGTCCCCGTCAGATAGAGCACGCCAGCCTGTGCATAGCCCGGCAGCGGCGCGATGACGCCGGCAAAGCCGCGCGTCCAGTAGATCCAGTAAAAGGCAATCATGGAAAAGATGCCTTCGATCATACCCAGCCACAGATAGGCCCGGGCCAAGAGCGGCAGGTCGATGAGATGGGCCTTGCGGCTGCGCGGCGGGCCATCCATGAGGCCCGGCTCGGGCAGGTCGGCGCCCAGACCCAGGGCCGGCACCATGTCGGTGCCCAGGTCTACGGCCAGGATCTGCATCACAGTCAGCGGCAGCGGGATGCGCCCGCCGCTAAAGACAAAGGCGATAAAGGGCACCGCCTCTGGCATGTTGCTGGCAAAGATATAGGTCGTGAACTTTTTGATGTTGGCATAGACGGCGCGGCCCTCCTCGATAGCGTTCACGATTGAGGCGAAATTGTCGTCCGTCAGGATCATATCGGCCGCTTCTTTGGCTACATCGGTGCCCGAAAGCCCCATGGCCACGCCGATATCGGCGCGCTTGAGGGCAGGGGCGTCGTTCACACCATCGCCGGTCACAGCCACGATCTCGTCCAGTTCCTTGAGCGCCGAGACGACCCGCAGCTTGTGCTCGGGCGAGACGCGGGCGAAAATCAGGTCCTCGCCAGACTTGAGGATGTGCAGCAGGTCCTCGTGGGGCATCTGCTCGAGCTGAACGCCGGTGACGACGCGTCCCGGGCCGCTGCGGAAGATGCCCACGCGCTGGGCGATCGACTGGGCCGTCAGGCCATAGTCGCCGGTGATCATGATGATGCGCACGTGCGCCTGATGGCACAGCTCGACCGCGCGGGCCACTTCGGGGCGCGGCGGGTCCATCATGGCCACCAGGCCGACAAAGGTCAATTGGTCCTCGACGGTCTCGCAGGTACAGTCGGGGTACTCGCACTTGTCAACAGTGCGATAGGCGACGGCCAGCACGCGCAGCGCCTGGCGGGCGTACGAGTCATTGGCGGCCACGATGGCTTCTCGAGTTGTGGCATCGAGCGACTGCACCTGCCCCTGGCGCTGGATATGCGTGCAGAGCGAGAGCACCTCGTTGGGGGCGCCCTTGACATAGGCGACCATCTGCCCGTCTTGGCGCAGATGGATGGTGCTCATCCGCTTACGGCGCGATTCGAAGGGCATCTCGCGTTGGCGAGGCTCGGCTGCCGCCAACTGCTCGGCCTGCAGGCCGTACTTGGCAGCGGCGACCAGGAGAGCAGCCTCGGTCGGATCGCCCAGGATGGTCCAGCGCTTGTGCTCACCATTAGGAGGCGCCACACGCGCATTGTTGCAGAGGGCGGCGGCCCTCAAGAGCGTCGAGACATCAGCATTGCTGCCGGGCGCCACCAGGGTGCCGTTGTCCTCGATCTGCCCTTTAGGCTCATAGCCATAGCCCGTGACTTCCAGCTCCTTGCCGCCAACCCAGAGCTTGCGCACCGTCATTTCGTTCTGAGTAAGGGTGCCCGTCTTGTCGGTGCAGATGACAGTGGTGCAGCCCAGGGTCTCTACCGCGGAGAGCTTTTTCACCAGCGCATGGCGCTTGGCCATGCGCTGCACACCCATCGCCAGGGCCAGGGTCACGGTCGGCAGGAGGCCCTCGGGCACAAAGGCCACAATAATGCCCACGCCAAAGATAAAGGCCTCAACCAGCCGCATGCTGGCCACCGCCGTCGCCAGGACGAAAAAGATCACACCCAGGGCAACGGCCGAGATGGTGACCCATTGCACCACGCGAGCCACTTCCACCTGCATCGGGCTGGCCTCTTCGTGGATGCTTTGTGTGAGATCAGCGATGCGGCCGAACTCCGTGTTCATGCCCGTGGAAAAGACCACGGCGCGCCCGGTGCCGGTAGCGACCGTTGTGCCCGCGAAGACAAAGTTGGTGATCTCGGTCTGGCTCAGGTCCGTCTGCAGCATGGGCTCGGCCGTCCGCCGCACGGGCACCGATTCGCCGGTGAGGGTCGAGTTGTCGGTGCGCAGCTCGAACTCTTCCACGACGCGCGCATCGGCGGAGATATGGTCGCCCTCGGCGAGGATAATCACATCGCCCGGCACCAGGTCGCTGGCCAGGATGCGCTGCTCCTCACCGCCACGGACCACACGCGCATAGCGCGGCAATAGCTTCATCAGTTCTTCCGTAGCCCGCTCGGCCCGGAACTCTTGCCAGAAGCTAAAGACCGCGTTGATGACGATAACGGCAATCACCGCAATGCCCAATTGCGGCATCTGCGCTACAAAGGCCATAATGCTGGCTACCCACAGCAGGATGGCCATGAGATGGGTAAAGTTTGCCAGAAAGCGGACGATGAGGGGGGTCTTTTTGGCTTCGCGAAGCACGTTGGGACCATAGTGTTCCAACCGTTCGGCGGCTTGTTCGGAAGTAAGACCCTCAGGAGAGCTTTCGAGCGCAGTGTATACCTCGTTGGATGTCAGGGTTTCAAGTCTTGGCATACCGTTCCTCTTGTCAAACCAGTCGGCCTATTCTAGGCTAACGGCGCGCGTTGTCAAGAAATTGCTGGCACTCAGCAGGGCAGCAGCCCACCACAGTGCTGCCGGATAGGTCCTTAGCTGGCTCTGCGGGTCATCCCTTTCCAGGAAGTAGACCCCCGCCGCACCGGCAAACAGAGCGATGAGGAGGATGATCAGGACGTACTGGAAGCCGCGCCTCCGCAGCACAGAGCCGGTGCGGCGGGCAGCCCGGCTCGCCCCCAGGAAGATACTGGCCAACCAGAGGGAGCGCAGGGCCCACAGGACCACCACAATGCGCACCACGCGCAAAAAGGGCACGAGGACCGAGACGGCAGTGATCCAGTGGGTGCGCAGGTAGCGCCATTTGTGGGGGGCGATGATGAACTCGACCAAGAACTCACCGAGGAAAATGAGCCAGATGGCGATGTCGAGGTCGCGCACGATGACGCCCAGGGTGGGGGGCAGTGCTTCGCTGACCTCAAGGGCGATCACCGCCACCCAGACCAGGGCCAGGATCGCCAAGGGTATCTGTGCCCGGTCTCTGATGCGCGCGACCAGCGCTTCCCGTTCCTCGTCCGACATGGCGCCGCCCCTTCTCATCGTCCCGGCTATATAGTGGCGCCTTGTCGCAAAATGCGTGCCAGCGGCATGCCCTGCTGTTTTCCGACTCTGCGAGGTATGCCGTATAATGCTCCGTGCCAGTTCGCTGGCTCATCCATAGGGAAAGGAACCCCAAGGCGCATGCAGTCATCTGCCCCAGTAGCAGGGTCTCCACGGCTTGTGCAGGCTATCCGGCGAAACGATTTGCTGCTCGTGACCGTGGTCATGGTTCCTCTCTTGCTCTTCTTCCTGGGGCCTGCTCTCGCCGGCCAAGGCGCATTTCTGCCGGCAGACCTGGCCTTTGGCGACTCTCTCTGGAGTGCTTCCGCTCCGGCAGAATATCAGATGCCAGCGAATGGCTTGACTTCGGATCTCTACTATTTGTTCTATCCGATGCGCTATTTTGCTGCAGAAACTCTGCACCGCACGGGGCATCTCCCGCTGTGGAACCCGTTCATCTTTGGTGGCCAGCCCTACCTCGCAGATGGCCAATCGTCTATGTTCTACCCATTGAATTGGTTGAGTTACTGGCTGCCAGCGAGCACATTCTTCGCCTGGGCGGCGGCCATACGCCTCTACCTGGCAGCGCTGTTTACGACCCTCCTCCTGCGCTCCCTCGGGTGCAGTAGGGGGGCCTCTCTGTTAGCGGGGTTAGCCTATGCTTTCTGTGGCCCCATGGTTGTGTGGCAGGGCTACCCGATCCCTGATGTCTTTCTGTGGCTGCCCGCAGCCCTATGGGCGTTGCAGCGGGTATTCGCCTCCAGGCGGGTGCAACTGTGGCTGGTGTTGCTGGCAATCTTCATAGCCCTGGCCGGACTACCGGGCCACTACGAGAGCTATTTCCACGTCCTGGTCGTCATTGCCGCCTATGCTGCCTACAAGCTTGTAAGTACTCATCTTGACAATTGCCGTTACCTGGCCCTCGGCATCGTGCTGGCCCTGAGCATTGGCATCGGCGTTACGGCGGTTCAGACCCTGCCTTTCGGCCTTTACTTGGAAAAGAGTGCCACCATGTTGGCAGGAGGCCGATCATCGATTGGGCCGCAGGATAGCTGGTGGTATAGTCCAAAAGTCGGACCGAGTCTGGCTTCGGCTGTTGCCCTGATCTTCCCCGATGCCTTTGGCAACCCGGCAACTCACGACTATTACTGGCCCTTCGCAGCGTACCAGAACTATTCTGAGCAGAGCATCTACGTGGGTACGCTGCCCTTGCTTCTGGCCCTTATCGCCCTGATGCGGCCCAGGCGCAAAGGCCGGCTGTTCTTCATTGCCTTGGCGGTGACAGCTTTCGGTGTGGCTTACCGCGTACCGCTTTTTGAAGCAGTGAACCACTTGCCGGTATTCTCAGCTATCTTGAACAAACGGCTGCGTGTGGTCGTCGCTTTCTCCCTGGCCGTCCTGGCTGGCTATGGTGCCGATGATCTGCTCTTGGCCAGGTTTGACCAGACCCAATTGCGCAGAATGGTTCGCGTGGTCGGGGGCGCTGCCCTGGGCCTTACGGCGGTGGCCGCAGGATGGTATCTGATTGTCTTGCTCCTACGGCAGGGGCGTCTGCAGGTGAGTTGGCTGCAGCCCCTGTTACCGTCGTTGACCTCCGTATTCCGATTGAGCCGTGTGCGCACCTGGCTGCCCGTGCCCGTTGCCTTGCTCTCCGCAGCCTGTATGTACCTGTATGCGCGCCGTAGGCTCGCACGTATGGCGCTGTTGGCGGCTCTGCTTGCCCTGACGGCCGGGGAACTCATTGCCCTTGGGCGTGGCTACTGCCCTACGTTGCCCGCACAATGGCTCTACCCCAATACGCCTGCGCTGACCTTTCTCCGCAGTCAGACGCAGCCTGTACGCGTGCTGGGCGCTGATCAGGCCTTCCAATACAATGCAGGCATGGTCACTGGCATTCCGGAGATCGGCGGCTACGATCTTCCCGCGCCCAGGAGACTCTCGGCCCTGTACAAGCAGATGGGCGGCCAGGATATCCACCGCCAGCGTTGGCAGCCCGAATGGCCCGTCACTGAGCTTCTGGGTGTACAGTATGTCGTCTGTAGGCGCGATCTGCCGGCAGACCGTTTTGACCTGGTCTACGATGGCGATGTGCGCATCTACCGGGTGCGGAATGCCCTGCCGCGCCTCTTTGCAGTAACACAGTTGAGTGCCGCCCAAGATGAGGCCCAGGCACTGGCGGGCGTGCTATCAACAATGTTTGACCCGCGGCAGGAGGCGTTGGTGGAGGTCGGAAATGGGGCACTACCGGGGCCGCTCACGGTCCCGGCAGAGCTGGCGATTACGGAGTATGGCACAGACAGCGTGACAGTGCGTAGCCGCTCGACGGGGCCGAGTTTTCTCGTGCTGACCGAAGCCTATGAGGATGGCTGGAGCGTGACGATCGATGGCCGGCCAGGCCATGTCTACCCGACGGACTATCTGTGGCGGGGCGTGTCCGTGCCGGCTGGCGAGCATGTGATCCAATTCCACTATGACCCACCGGGCTACCGCATCGGCCTTGTGCTGAGCCTCTTTTCCCTGGCTGTGCTCGGGTTGGGTGCCGCCTATGCTGCCTTGGGCCGGAGGCGGGCCGGAGCGCTGGCAGGGAGCAAGAGGATCTAGGAAGAAGCCCCCCGTCGTTTTTCACTCCACTCCGCTCGCCCTGCTCTCCCTATTCCTGTGCCGATGCCGCACTACCCACTTGCGCCCCTCCTCAATAAAGAAGAACAGGAAGGGGATGGGTAGCAGGAAGATGATCTGCCGCCAACCGAGGGGCTCGGTGCCGAAGACGAACTGCAGCGGCCGCAAAAAGTCGATGGCGATAATGATGGCCAGCTCCGCCAGCACGCCCAAGTTCACCGCCGGATTGGAGAAGAGGCCGATTTTGAACGTGGAGGTAGGGTTGGCGCGCACCGCATAGACGTTGCCGATCTGCGTGGCCACAATGCCGGTGAGGGTCATGGTCGTTGCGAGCGCGTAGAGCATAGGGGCCTGAGCCGGCCCCGGCAGGGGTGCGAAGCGGCAGCAGTAGCCGTTGATCCAGTAGGTGTAGAAGAACGCGGCCAGCGAGAAAAAGCTCCCCCAGAGGCCCAGCCAGAGCCAGGCGCGCAGCAAGAGCGCGCGATCGATCAGGTGCTCGGTCCGGCGGCGCGGCGGCCGCTCCATCACCCCCGGCTCGGGCGCCTCCAGCCCCAGGCCCAGGGCGGGAAAGATGTCGGTGCCCAGGTCTACAGCGATGACCTGCAGCACGGTCAACCCCAGGGGGATGCGCCCGCCCGAGAGGACGAACAGGATGAAGGGCACGGCCTCGGTAACGTTGCTGGTGAAGAGGTAGGTGACAAAGTGCTTCACGGCTGCGTAGACGCCGCGGCCCTCTTCGACGGCGTTGATGATGGTGGCAAAGTTGTCGTCGGTGAGGATCATGGCGGCGGCCTCCTTGGCCACATCGGTGCCGGTGATGCCCATAGCGATGCCGATGTCGGCGCGCTTCAGGGCAGGGGCATCGTTGACGCCGTCGCCGGTGACGGCGACGATCTGGCCCAGGTCCTTGAGGGCCGAGACGACGCGCAGCTTGTCCTCGGGGGCGACGCGGGCGAAGATGACCTCGCCGGCTTGCAGGGCGGCCTTGAGGTCATCGTCGGGCATTTCGGCCAGTTCAGCGCCGGTGATGATGCGCACGTTGGGGGTTTGGATGATGCCGACGCGGCGGGCGATAGCCTCGGCGGTGAGGCCATAGTCGCCGGTGATCATGATGATGCGGATGCGGGCGGAGTGGGCGCGGGCGACGGCCTCGCCGACCTCGGAGCGTGGGGGGTCGAACATAGCGATGAGGCCGAGGAAGGTGAGGTCACGCTCCACCTGCTCCATATCGGTGCAGGGCTCGTTTTCTTCGAGGTCACGGTAGGCGACGGCGAGGACGCGGAGGGCGTTGCGGGCGTACTCGTCGTTCTGGGCCATAATGCGGTCGCGCCACGGGTCGTCGAGGGGCTGGGGCTGGCCGTTGACCTCGATGCGGGAGGAGACGCGGAGGACCTCGGAGGGGGCGCCCTTGACGTAAGCGCGGCGGGCGAGGCCGGGGAGTTGGTTGACGGTGGTCATGCGCTTGCGGCCCGACTCGAAGGGGATCTCGCAGATTCTAGGCTGGTTGGTGTTGAGGGTGGTGAGATCGAGGTCGTACTTTTCGGCGGCGACGATGAGGGCGGCCTCGGTGGGGTCGCCGAGGACGGACCAACGGGCCTGGGTGGAATCGGGGGGCACGAGGCGGGCGTTAGTGCAGAGGGCGGCGGCGGTCAGGAGCAGCTCCAGGCCCGGGTCGGTGTGGGGGGCGATGGGCTGGTCGTCGCGGAGGAACTGGCCCTGGGGCTCATAGCCGGAGCCGGTGATGCGGATAGGGCCGGAGGGGAGCCAGACCTCGCGGGCGGTCATCTCGTTTTGGGTGAGGGTGCCGGTCTTGTCGGTGCAGATGACGGTGGTGGAGCCGAGGGTCTCCACGCCGGAGAGCTTTTTCACCAGGGCGTTGCGCCGGGCCAGTCGCTGCACGCCTACCGCCAGCGAGAGCGTGACCAGGGGCAACATACCCTCGGGCACAAAGGCCACCACGATGCCGACGCCAAAGATCAGGGCATTGAGCACGGGGGTGCGCGTCACGGCTATCGCCAGAAGGGTAAAGACTATGCCGACGGTCACGGCGGCTACGGTGATGATGCGCGTCGTCCGCGCCACCTCGCGCTGCAGAGGGCTCAGCGCGGCCTGCACCGTCTGGGTCAGCTGGGCGATGCGGCCGAAAGCCGTGTCCGTCCCCGTGGCAAAGATGACAGCGCGGCCGCTGCCGGTAGCGACGCTGGTGCCGGCAAAGACCAGGTTGGGGCGATCGGCGAGGGCGAGGTCAGGTTGGGTCGAGGGCTCGCTAGTGCGGCGCACAGGCACCGACTCGCCGGTGAGGGTCGAGTTATCGCTGCGCAGCTCGAACTCTTGCACGATGCGGGCGTCGGCCGAGATGGAGTCGCCCTCGGCCAGGATGAGCACGTCGCCGGGCACGAGTTCCTCGGCGGGGATGCGTTGCTCCTGGTTATCGCGCAGGACGCGGGCGTAGGTGGGGAGCAACCTCTTCAGAGCCTCCACGGCGCGCTCGGCTTTAAACTCTTGCCAGAAGCTAAAGCCCGCATTGATGATGATCACGGCCAGGATGGCGATGCTGAGCTGCGGCTGTTGGGCCAGCAGCGCCAGCCCGGCCGCTGCCCACAGGAGGAGGGCCATCACATTCGTAAAGTTGGAGAGAAACTTGATATAGAGTGGCGTGCTCGGCGCTTGCGGCAGCACATTGCGCCCATAGCGCGCCAGGCGCTCCTGTGCCTGGGCGCTCGTCAGGCCCTCCGGTGCACTGTCTAGGACCCCATAGACCTGATCAGGGGGCAGGGCGACGACCCGCTGTGCTTCTTCTGTCTCGGCAGTCGGCGCTGCTGGGGTTGGCTCGCGCTCTGCCTCTCGCATGGGCGTAGGGCCCAGTCTGCTCATGCTATGCCTCTCCCCTCAAAATAGGCGCTCCGCTGCTCAGAGGGTTTTCGCGATCTCTTCGCGCATGAGGTCGGCCATCACATGCGCCTGACTGACCCATACATCCACGCCCATGTTGGCCGTGAAGAGCCATTCGTTCTTGGGATTGTTCACGCGCGCCAGGGTCCGGCGCACCCGGAACTCCTGCCGGGCCAGCAGGCAGACGACCAGGTTATCCTCATCGTCGCCGGTGGTGGCCACGACCACATCGGCAGCGCGGATGCCGGCTTGCTCCAGCGTCGCGGGGTCATCGCCGTCGCCCGCGATCACGCGGATAGCCGGCAGCATGGCCTGCAGCCGGTCTGCACTGGCCGGGCGCTTCTCAATCACGGTGATCTGCTGGCCCTCCTGCAACAATACTTGAGCCAGAAAGGACCCGGTAAGCCCCCCTCCGACAATCAGCACATTCATTCCGCCGACCTCCTACGGCATGCGTAGCATTTGTTGCAGGCGCCCCATGGACAGCGTGTCGACCACGATACTGAGGACGTCGCCCAGACGGAAACGGGTACCGGCTGTCGGTATGACCGCTCTGCCGTCGCGCGCCAGGCTACAGACGATGATTTCGCCGGGGATATTCAACTCGTCAACGCGGTGGCCATCGAGGTGCTCACTGGCGATGACCTCCACCAGGGTAACCTCACCGTGCCCCATAGTCAGCAGGGTGGTCATGCCGGGGTGGAGCAAGGTTTCGGTGATACGGGTGGCGCCCCAGTCGGTGGGCGAGATGGTGAGGATGCCCAGGCGGCGGTAGATCTCAGCCCGCCGGGGATCGTAAATGCGGGTAACGACCATGGGCACGCGGAACACATTGCGGGCAGTGCGTGCGGAGACGATGTTGGTGTTGTCGCCGCTGGTGACCGAGGCAAACCCGTCAGCGCGCTCGATGCCCGCACGGATGAGGACGTCGCGGTCAAAGCCCACACCCTCAAAGGTCTGCCCACGATAGTTGGGGCTCAGGCGCAGAAAGGCATTGGGGTCGCGGTCGATGACGCTGACGTCGTGGCCGGCGAGTGAGAGTTGACTGGCCGTCCGTGAGCCGACCCGGCCGCAACCAACGATTACGAATTTCATGTCTCTCTCCCACATGGCGAGCCGGAGGCTCGCTCCTGCTGGCTGACAAAGGTCAACGGGATGATCCGTTTTCGCAGCCAGCAAGATGTGGGCCAGGAAGGAGGATGGCGGGGTTTGTAGTGAGAGAGGGCACGTCCGCTGGCGATGTAGGGGCAGACCTCAGATCTGTCCCTACATCATGAGCCTGTGTCGTCGTGACGGCCTCAACGTTTGCCTTACCCCGCCTGATGAGGGCGCTCAGGTGAGAACGCGTTCGTCGCCGATTCGGCGGGTGATATGCTCCCTGTCCAGGTATTCCAGGAAGGCCAGGGCGTACTTGCGGCTGGTGCCAAAGAGGTCACGCACGGTGGCCACGGTGACGCTTTCGCCGCGCCGCAGGCGCTCCATCACCGTGTCGAGCATGGTGCGGTAGACCTCAGCGCTCATGAGCACGCTGTCGCTCAGGCGCACCAGGCGCCCCTGTTCGATCAGCGCAGTCAGCACGTTGGGCCCGACCGCCGCCTCGCTCTCGGCCACACTGGGGGGGCTGTAGGGGTTCTGAGCGAACTGGGCCAGCAGCGACTGCACGCGCCGCTCCTGTTCCGGGGTGAAGCGGATCTCATGGCTGGCGAGAGCGACCACGCTCTCGCCAGCGCGGATCGTGCCCTCGGCAACTGCGCGCTGCAGGATGTCGCCATAGAGCTTACTCTCTACGCGAAGGCGGCTCTTGAGCTCCTCGCGCGGCATGCCTGTCCGCAATGGATACTGGGCATGGTAGGCCTGCAGGAGCGATTCAATCTTGGCGCTGAGGGTGTTCCATTGACCCTGGCTGATCAGGGCGCCCCCAGGGCTTCCAGGCAGCAGGGGGAAGACCTGCGCCGTTTGCTGCAGCTCAGCCAGGGCGGCCTCGGCTTCCTCGGGCGGCAGCCCCGAGCGCTGCACGAGAAGGGGCGCGGGCAGCGGCCCCTGCCGCTCCAGGGTCTGCAGCAGAATATCCTCCGGCGTGCCGTGAGCCAGCGTCTCCAGGCGCGCCAGCACCTCGGGCCGTGATCGGCGGTGACGCCGGCCAGGGTGTGGGTCTACCACGAACCCGCCGCCCAGGGTCGCAGAGGGCGAAGGTTGGCGGATGACAAAGCGATCCTGTGCCACTACGACGACCGGCTCCTCAGTTTCGAGCTGCACCCAGGCCGCCTGCCCCGGGTCGAGGTGAGGGCGGTCCAGCAGGCGCAGACGGGCGGTCGTCTGTAAGGAGCCCACAAACAGGTCCACGGCGGCGTGGTGGGGCAGCGGGCGCGGGGCGTCATCCAGGAGCTGCAGGCGGGCATCGAAAATCTGGGTTGGCCGATAAGTCCCCGGGAGCGTCACCAGGTTACCGCGCCTGAGATCTGAAACGTCGAGGCCCACCAGATTGATGGCCACCCGGCTGCCGGGCGCCGCCAGGTCGACCTTTTGCTTGTGGGTCTGTAGACCGCGGATGCGCGAGCGCGCCCCTGCGGGCAGCACTTCGACCTCCTGGCCCGTACGCAGGGTACCGTCGCTGAGGGTCCCGGTGACAATGGTGCCAAAGCCAGCCAGGGTGAAAACGCGGTCAATAGGCACCCGCGGCCGGCCCCGGTCAGAGCGGGGGGGCGCCTGCTCGAGCGCCTGCTGCAGCGCCTGCAGCAATGCCTCCACGCCCGCGCCCGAGCGGGCTGAGACGGGAACAATGGGTACGTCGGCCAGGCTGGTGTCGGCCAGGAACTCACGGATCTCTTCTTGCACCAGGTCCAGCCATTCCGGGTCATCGACCAGGTCGATTTTGGTGAGGGCGACGACGCCGCTCTTGACCTGCAGGAGGTCCAGAATATGCACATGCTCGCGGGTCTGCGGCATGACCCCTTCGTCGGCGGCGATGACCAGCAGAGCGGCATCGATGCCGCCGACCCCCGCCAGCATGTTCTTGATGAAATCCTCATGGCCGGGCACATCGACAATGCTGACAGGCTCACCATCGGGGAGCACCAGCCAGGCAAAGCCCAGGTCAATGGTCATTTCTCGCTCGCGCTCTTCGCGCAGGCGGTCAGGGTTTATGCCGGTGAGAGCCGTGACCAGGGTTGATTTGCCGTGGTCAACGTGCCCCGCCGTGCCAATAACACGCACGCCGGATCACTCCTTTAACTGGGCATGTAGTTTGTCGGCCGTGACCTTGATGGCATCGACCTGGTGTTGCCACGCCTCAAGCTCGAAGCGCCACAACTCCAGCACGGCTGCGCGCGCTGCTGCTGCCTCATCGGCCAGCTGGACGCGCAGCTCCTGCAGGGCCTGGTGGATCGGCGGCGCTATCTTGTCGAGCTCATTCAGACGCTGATCAAACACCTCGTTGACCTTGTGCTGTTCAGACCAGCGATACTCCCATTGGGCCAGATAGCGGGTCCATCGCTTTTCATTCTCGCCCTGCCACTCGCGCAGGTCGCGGCGCTGCTTTTCCGCATGCATATCGACGATGGCCCGCAGCTCGTCATAGGCTGCCCGCATCTCCTTGGCCAGGTCCTGGATGCCCGTCAGACTCCTCTTGGTGCGCTCGTGCTGTTCAGCGAAGACTCGCAACTGGTTAGTCCACAGCTCCTGATCGCGATGACTTCCCTCGGTAATGGTGGCCCATTCGCGGATCTGCTTCTCCACCTTTTGCTCGGAGCGGCGTTGCGCTTCCTGCACCTCAGCCAGGGCGCGCTGCAGGTCGGTGCGGAAGGCCTGTTGCTCCGCAGCGCGCTGGGCGCTGCCCTGAGCCCACTTTTCCAGGTACTGGAAGCGCGCCGAGAAGCCGCTCGTCTGGTTGCGGATACCGTCGAGGCTCTGCTGCAGGACGTCGATGCGGCCCGACTGGCGCTTGTAGCCTTCCTCGTTCAGGCGATCCTGGTCGGCCAGGCGCACCAGCGTTTTGTCGATCTCGTCGCTGCGCTGGCGCAGCATGATGAGGGCTTCGTTCAGCCGCTGCTGTTCTGCGCCCAGCGCACTCAGGCGCTCGGGCAGGACGGCGAACTTTTCCACCCGCTGGCTGAGTTCCAGGAGCGCTTTGGCGTCGGCTTCGCGCTCAATCTGCCGGCTCTGCAGGGCCTGCTGATCGCTGCGCCGGATCTCCTCGCGCACATCGTGCAGCACGCCCGCCAGTTCCGTTTTGACCTGGGCGATAGCCTGATCGACCTGCGAAATGCGGGTGAAATCGGTCTGCAGCTTGGTTAGGCGGCTTTGCAGATCCTCGATACGCTTCCGCTGGTCGCCGATTTCAATAGTCTGCTTGTTTACCAGATCGCGCATCTCGGCGATCTGCGCCTTGTTCTTACGCAATTCCTCTTCGAGCCAGGCGATCATTTGGGAAGCTTCAGCCGGGTCCATGATTGGCCCTTCTCTCCTTCGTGGAATGCCGGCAGCTGGTGTAAGCATCAGCCAGCATCTGGAATCAACAGTGCGAGGAAGTGAGACAGTGTTGTATCGCTCTTGGGCGGGATTATAACCGTAAAGAGGCAGTTTGACAAGGGGAATAGCCAGGGGTGCATCCAGGATACGCCGGCGAGTCCATGGCGAACAGGCTGCTGTCAAGGACGCTCTGCCCTGGCAACCGGGCCCTACGCTACGCCCTACCCGGGTACAGGGCCTTTGGGGGGCGGGCATAGCCCCTTTTCCCAAATTGAGGCCGGGCGGCAGCGTGGCGGAATAGCCGCTTGCCGCCCGGCGGCGGATACGGAGCCTGGATCCGCTCAGGCCAGGCAGGTGTACGAGCCAGGTTCGGTTTAGTGGCTTCCCGCACTGGTTTTGATGGGTCGGAGTTGCTCTCCTGCAGGCAACGGGTACTCATCAAAACCAGTGCGGGGGCCCACTAGTCTGGGTTAACGGTCACTGTTGTGCCAATCTCGGCCCAGTTGTAGAGGGCGATGGCATCTGGCGTATCGAGCACGATGCAGCCGTAGGAAATGCGGTGCCCCAGATTGCCCTTCCAAAGGACACGCCCGTCGCTGTAGATGGGCAGGGCATGGATGCCATCCTCCGAAGCCCCGGCCCAATAGATGCCCATCCAATATGGCATGCGCAACGACCAGACCGATGACCAGGCCTCTGGCATCTTGTCGAGGATCTGGTAGGTGCCAAACTGAGTGGGTGCGGCGATTGTGCCCGTGGAGCAGATAAAGCTAAAGACCTCCTGGTCGTCCTCGTAGGCCCACAGATGCTGCTGCGCCACCGAGACCACAATGCGCTTGTGCGGGCGCGGCGTGGGGGTGGGGGTAGGCGGCGTGAGCGTGGCCGTGATCGACGCCAGCTTGCTCTGCACTTGCTGATCGTTGGGCTTGATGTCTGCGGCGTGCGCATAGTCATCGCGCGCTGCGGGCAAATCCTGGCCCTTTTCTTGCCCCTGGCCGCGGGCCATGTAGGCCGAGAAGAGGAGGTCCGCTACGTCGCGGAAGTGCGGGTCGATGCGATAGACGTTCTCCAGCAGATTGATGGCATCGTCCCAATGCTGGGCCTGCGCCGCTGCTCTGCCGTCGCGGTAGTTGACGGCCAGCTTACGGGCGGTCTGCAGGTCCATGTCGTTGGCATAGAAGCGGATGGCAGCGTCATAGTGGGC
>Ga0207433_10007610_pt1 | contig 18023 bp, 21 predicted proteins | sample YelNatPaOPGAMG01_FD_187559 | JGI IMG/M metagenome (GOLD analysis project Ga0207433, IMG submission 187559) | Hot spring thermophilic microbial communities from Obsidian Pool, Yellowstone National Park, USA - OP-RAMG-01 (SPAdes) (version 3) | ecosystem: Environmental > Aquatic > Thermal springs... | reverse complement strand
TCTTGTCTTCTCTTACTGTTCCTCTAATTACAAGGGAGGATTCTTGGGTCAAGTCGTCTGCTTCTTTAAAGGTTTCTTCGTCAACTTCATCTCTGTGGATGGTGGCCTGAATTAGGCCTGTTCCATCCCTAATTATTAGGAACTGCACTCCACCGCTTGAACGCTTCGTAACAAGCCAACCCTTTATTTCAACCTTGCTTCCCGTTAGTTTCCCATCTAGAATTTCGCTTACACTCATTGGCTGTTTCCTCCCTCAAAATGGTTGTGAAAAACAAGGCTAAAGTTTTGATTGAAAGTGGCAAGGGGTTTAAGCCGCGTTAAAGCGTTCACCTTGCACCTTTAATACCCACATAACATAAGCTTTTCATGTTTTAAAGGTTTTGGCTTTTAGTAATGCTTCATAACCCTTAAATCCCAGCCTAATCAATCTATTCGAGCATAATGCGTATCGGCGAAGAAAGGCTTAAAGCCCTAAAAATTTCGGCAACCGCCATAATAAGCGTTATTATTGTAGAATTTGCTTTGGGCTTTGCTGCTGGCAGTTTAGCCATCCTAAGCGATGGGGCCCATGCACTTCTTGACGCCACATCAATGGTTATTCTCTTGTTAGCAACAAGGGCTTCGCTGAAACCAGCAGACGAAGAACACATGTATGGACATGAGAAAATCGAGCCGCTTGGTGGATTAATAGGAGGCGTAATTCTTTTCGGCACAGCTCTTTTCTTAATTGCAAGGGCTATCCAGAAGATAGTTCAAGGCGAAGTCTCCATCGTTCGAGAATGGGAACTTGCAGGTTTCATGGCGATAACCTACACCCTCTGCATAGACCTTTTGAGAATAAATGTTCTGCATAAAACAAAGGATGAAAGCGTGACCGTGAAGGCTGGTTTTTACCATTCAATCGCAGATTTGGGTTCAACTCTTGTGGCCTTTTTCGGGTTTGGGATGGCAGTTGTCGGCCTCCCCATTTTTGACGCCCTTGCTTCCATCGCCCTAAGCGCCGTCATAGGCTACCTCAGCGTTAAACTAGTTAAGGCAAGCGGAATGGAGCTAAGCGATGCCATATCCAAAGAACTTGCAGAGAAAATTAGAAGGGAAATCGCATCCACCAAAGGAGTTTCAAAGGTTGCAACCCTCAGAGTTAGAAAAGCAGGCGCCAAAACGTTTGTAGAGGCTGCAATAAAAGTTCCAGACTACATGAGCCTAGAAGAAGCCCACAAGGTCGCCTCAACAGTGGAGGAAAACCTGAAAAGCCTACTTGGGGATTCCGAGATTATAATTCACGTTGAACCGTTAGAAAGGGAGATGTTGACAGGAAAACTCGTAGAAAAAATTGCAAAAGAGGTTGAAGGAGTAAAAGAGGTCCACGAGGTTAACGTAGTTTACACCCACGGCAAACTATACATAACGTTGCATGCGCGTGTCGACCCGAAACTGTCTGTGCATGAAGCCCACGAGCTAGCTGAAAAAATGGAAAGTAGAATCCGTGAGAAAATCGAAAACCTTGGAAATGTAACGGTTCACATTGAACCCTTCACCTCACCCCGCCAAAGAGGCTCCACGGTAGACGAGAAAGAAATCCAGCAGATAATCAACAAAACAGCTGAAAGCCTACAGCAAGTCTTTACCGTAAAGCGTATCGTCACATATGTAGCAGGTGGTAAACGGTACATAAACATAGACTGCTGTTTCACGGGCAAAATTTCAATAGAGGAAGCCCATCGGGTTGCCTCAAAAATTGAGAACGGAGTTAGGAAAAGGTTTACGGAAACAGTGGTTACCGTCCACATGGAACCGGAGCAATAAGCCCTTCAGCCTAGTCTTCCGGCAATAAAGGCGAATAACCCTACAAGGAACCAGCCTAAAATCTGGTTTTTTACTTTTTTGGCATTTTTCCTTGAATAATCCTTTAACAGTGTTATTGAAGATATGATAAGCCCCATATCTGTTACTGCCACTATTGGTATAAACCAAACCGAAACAACCCCCAAAAGAGGGGGTAAAGGCGTTAAGGCCACTGAAAAAAGGTAAAAAAGTGCTGACAAAATTGCGGCTTTGCGTTCTCCGAAGAGCACGGCGACAGTTTTAACGTTTCGCGCTCTATCCCCTTGAACGTCTACTATCCCCTTCGTTATCTCTCTGCCTGTATTAGAGAGAAAAACCATGGAGACAAAAATCCAAATATTCGCTTTGACCGTGCCAGCCACCGCCAAGCTTCCATAAATAAACGGTGCTGAAACACATGCACTTACAAGGAAGTTTCCCGGAAGGCCCGTTTTCTTACCAAAAGTGACATAGCCTACTGAAATGAGCCAAAAGATTATGGCGGTCATAAAGCAGTGAGGAACCGCTGTGGTGCTGGTTAAAAGGGCGGTTGCCAAACCCAACGCTGTTAGGAGCACTGCGAAGGCTAAGGCTTCTTTTGGCTTTATTAAACCGCTGGGAATAGGCCTTGTAGGCTCGTTTATGGCGTCTATCTCCCGATCATAATAGTCGTTTACGACCATTGAAGCTGCAGTTAACAAAAAACCAGTGAAAAAGCCATAAACAAGGTTCGGCCAGCTGTCGGCCAAAATGGTGTTTTCTGCAAGGACAGCGCCGACTATTACGGCGAACCCCATCATTAAACAGTTTATGGGACGCATCAACCTAAAGTAGCCAGCAAATTTTTTCATGCTAAAGCCTTCTGTCTAATCTTTAACATGGGAATAAGTTATTGACTTTTCTAAAACTTTAATACTGTTTAGTGTAAATAATCGGGTAAAGATGGTGAAATCTTTTGCCTCACAACTATGAGCCGAATAGGCTAATGGTGATAATTCCAGTCGGTGGAAAAGCCACGCGTCTTTTGCCGCTAACAGCTGAAACCAGCAAGGCTTGTCTGCGCCTACTGAACAGACCGATGATTGAGTTTTCGCTTTTATCCCTTGCCCGTCAGGGCATCCGAAACTTCATTTTTGGAGTTAAAGGCTACACAAACTATAGGGACTTGCATGATTATTTCGAGTCTGGCTGCGGTTTTTCCGCACGTTATGGCATAGAACCCCGTGTTCACATAAAATACCAACCAAACGTTGATGATTTGGGGAGTGCGGACTCTGCGCGGATTAACATAGAATACTATAGCGTTAGAGACCCCGTTTTTGCAGTGCAAGGCGACAACATTTTCGACGTAAACTTGAGGGAGCTTATTGAATTCCACCGTGAAAAGGAAGCTGTGATTACAATAGCCCTGAGGGAGGTTGAAGATGTTGAAGGTTACGGGATAGCCGACATAAACAAGGATTATAGAATCAAAAAATTCGTTGAAAAACCAACACCGAAGGAGGCTCCTTCCAACCTTGCAAACACTGGCTTATACATGGTTTCTCCTGAAATAAGGAAAATCTTCAAGGAAAAAGGTGTTAAGCGGTTGATAAAGGAAAGGAAACGCCTCGACTTCGGCTACGACTTCATCCCTTATGTGATAGAAACTGGAAGACCCGTTTACGGCTATGTTTTAAAGGGAAGCTGGTATGATGTGGGTACTCCCAAACGTTACTTGGAGGCCATGCGGGATATGCTTGAAGGCCGCTTCTCCTCATTGACCGACTTCGGCGGAAGAATAGACGAAGAGGCGAGAATATGGGTTCAAGGCGAGAGTCCCGAGTCTATGAGGCGCCGAAAAGAAATCATAAAGAAAATCAAACAGGGGAAAATAACAGTTGAAGGTTCAGTTTTAATTGGAAGACACTGTGAAATAGGTGATGGGACGCGCATAGTGAACTCTTGTATAGATAACTACACGAGGATAGGACGCGGAGTGTCAATAGAAAATTCAGCCATTATGGACAGGGCAATAATAGGGGATAAAGCGGAAATAAAAGACAGCATTGTAGGGCGTCACGTAACCATTCGCTCCAACTCCAAAAAACCGACAAGGATAAGCATGGTCTCAGTCATAGCCGACGACGTTCTAATAGCGGAAGGGTGTATCTTAAGGGCGGCAAAAGTTTACCCCCACCAATCTGTTAGAGGCGAGTTCGAAAATCAGACAATCATGCCGGGCTAAAAAATGAAAGTAGACTTGTTAGAGATTAGGCGGCGAACCACCGACGTAAACAACTACATCAGCGGCATCAGCGAACCTTTCCGGGAAAAATTCTTGGAGCGGAAGAAAGAGTATAAGTTGAAGGCTTCTGTCGTAGGCGGACTAAAGAATTACGCTAAGAATTATGTAATAGTCGCTTTTTCTGCAAAATGGTGCAAAGACTGTGCCGCTAATATTCCCGTTTTAGCCTTGCTATCTGAGGCCACGGGGCTGGAAGTTAGAGTTTTCGGCGGCTTAAAGCGAGACCCCTTAAACTCGAAGAGAAAGTGGAGTGTTCCACCATCGCCTCCAGAGGTTGAAACCTTCCATGTGGATAAAATTCCCCACATTTCAATCTTTAATAGTGAAGGCGAAAAAGTCGGCGAAATTGTTGAAAACCCAAGGGAAGGATTAACTCTAGAAGAGGAAATTCTAAAAATCATTTCAGAGGGGCATTCGTTCAAAATGGTTAGGCTTTGAACCATTTGAATATGAGATATCTCACTTTTTCCCTCTCTAGATTTGGCACCGCAATGATGAACCTTTTGCGGACAGTGGTTGCTAATCTTCCAGCCTTCACAATTTCCGTTGCCGTTAGTTCCGACTCTGCTTTTTTCACTGAAACCATGAAAGGTGCGTGTTCCAAACCCGGGCCATACTTGTAGACTGCAAAGTCGCATCCAAACTTTATCCCTGGTGTTACCACCATGCCACTGTTACGTAGATCGCGGTAAACCGCGTATTTTTCGTCAAACTCTTCATATAATGTTCTGGCTTTTTGGCGAAGCTTTTTTAGGCTCACCTTTCGCTTTTCAAGGCCTTCGTACACTGTTATTATTCCCTTTTCGGCTAGGTATAGGCCTTCCATCAAATCGAGAATTAGTGGAACTTTGAACTCCGGTATCTTTGGCTTTGGAATTCCGAGGGGTTTGCCGTAAAATCCCATCTTGTAGAGTTCTGTGCCATCTTCAGAGTTCCAAACCACGAGAAAGTTTTCGATGAACTCAACAGGTATTTTTTTAGGCATTTTCCCGCCTTCACATTATGAAGGACAAAACTCTTGCGGCGTCTGCGGCGTCTTCAGCTTTGTCGGCGGAGTCCTCTAAAAGTTGTAGTATGTCCCTTAAAAGTATGAGCGCTGGGATTTCGAGTTTGCTGTTTAGAAGTTTTATCTCCAGTGTACGGTAAAGTTCGTCAACCTTTCTTTCAGCCACTTCCACCTCGCCGGCTTTCTCCATTGTTTTTTCTGAACCATAAGCAAGAACCATTATGGTTTCCCTGAGTTTAATGACGGTTTCTAAAGTTGCCTCCGACAGTTTCAAAAGTTCCCTTTTTAGGTCTGTCGGCACATTCCAGTTGTGCTCCATTATTTCTATGAGGCGGAAGGCTATTCCCTCAGAGAAGTCTGCTATTTCACTGGCCAAATTTGTAAACCTTAGAAAGTCTTCTCTGCTTAAAAGTATGGCTCCTATTTCTGCAAGCTCCCGCGAAACGAGACGCCGTGCGTTGTCAACGTCATCTTCGCCAGCCCTGATTTCGTTGTAAAGCTGCTTCACCTTTTCTTTGTCGTTTTTCATGAAGCACTCAATCATTTGAGGAACTTTTCTTGTTAAATCTAAAACCTTCCTTAAGTGTTCTTGGCAAACACTTAAAGCTCTGCGTTTAACGCGTTCCTCTGTTTCTGCCGGGAGCACCATTTTCTTCCCCGCCCAAAATTGGGCTACGCTTTCCTAGGCATAAGTATGTGGAAGTATTAAAAAAGATAGCGAAACGCTAGGCTTTGACCAGTTCGCCTAAATCCTCAAAATCTACTTTGTAGCGGAAATATTTATGCAAAAGTTCAGGCAGCCTGTTAATGTGGTTTCGGACTTGCCTCCACGTGTCACGGTCGCGGATGGTTACCGTTTCATCCTTTAGTGTTTCATAGTCGATGGTTATTCCCAGCGGTATGCCAGCCTCATCTGCCCTTGCATAACGCCTTCCGATGGATCCAGCTTCATCGTAATCCACGGTGAAACCCTCGTCCACCAGCATCTTGTATACTTGTAAGGCTTTTTCTGGCAAGCCGTCCTTGCTCACCAACGGATAGACTCCAACCTGTATAGGCGCTATGTCCCTTGGAAAACTTAGAATAACCCTATCGTTTTTAACGCGATAGGCGTACTCAAGCGTAACGTAAACGAGTCTATCTGAGCCGAAGCTTGGCTCCACAACGTGCGGTATGAAACGTCTCCCCCTTTCTTCCATTTTAATGTGTGTAATCTCCACGTATTCCGGTAGGATTTTATGTTTTCCCAGCATGTAATATCCCTTCTCTCTAAAAGAGGCTTCAACATCTTCGGGGTTCTCGCGAGCAAGCATTTGAGCAATTTTCTGAGCTTCATCTTTGAAGACTGGTCCAAGCTTTGCCATTAAAGGCTTAATCTCCACCTTTTCCTTTTCAACAGGCTTCTCATACTCTTTAAAGACCCTTGTGTCTGCGCCGCTGAACTGCATGTGCTGTTTTAAATCGTAGTCCGTTCTATAAGCGTGGCCGGAGACTTCGATCCATCCCCAGCGGTCAACGTAAACCTCTTGGTCAAAGCTTTGAAGCGAATAGTGGGCGCGTTCCCATGGAAGTTTTTCAATAAACCGCTGTTTTTCCGCTGGGACTCCCAACTCCACTAGAAGCCTTTTAGCCATGGCCATAAAGGCTGCTTGCCATGGAACTTTAATGTAGCCTTTTTCCAAGGCCTCTTTTACCGTAACTTCTACGATTTCTTCTGAGCCGCGGATTTTGCTTTCAGCCAAAACAAGCCTTAAAGTTTCGTTTTCAACTTCCCTCAATAAGGGACAATTTGGGTCTTCTGGGTCGAAGAAGAATTCTATATCTATTATTGTAAACTCTCTAAGCCTTATTAAACCCTGCCTCGGTGAAATCTCGTTTCGCAGCGCATGGCCTATTTGCATAACGCCGAAGGGAAGTTTTTCCCGCGCGGTTTCGTATAAGCGTCTGAACTCGACAAAAATGTTTTGAGCTGCCTCCGGCCGTCCATAGCCCACTGCCTCCGAGTAAGGGCCTATCGTGGTTTTAAACATTGTTAGGAAATATTTTGGCTCGCCGAAGTTTCCATTACATTCTGGGCAGCGCACGTCATGTTTTTCCATAGCTTCTTTCAATTCCTTTAGGTTGAGTTTTTCAGCTTCTGCCTCGTTAAGTTTGGTTTTTTCTCGAAGTAGATGGTCTGCTCTGAACCGCCTTCCACATTTTAGGCATTCAACCATAGGCTCCTTGAAGTGGTCCACGTGGCCTGAAGCCTCAAAAACCTTGGCTGGAGCTATAATTGGGGCTTCTATCTCCATAATTCCAAGCTTGTTAACGAAAAGTTCCCTAAGCTTGTTCTCAATATTTTGTTTTAGTTTTGCGCCTAAAAACCCATAAGTAACAAAGCCGCTGACACCACCATATATTTCATAGGATTGCCAAAAGAATCCTCTGCGACGTGCCAGTTCATCTATTATTGTGAACTTGTCCGACGTTTGGCTCCCCAACTTTCTTGTTCACCTTTATATGTTTAAATGGCTAAAATCTTTAAAGCTTCCTTAATAATAAACCTTAAAAGGTTAGCAAACAGTTGATTGAGGCTTCCTATTGAAAACGTTGGACTATCTAGACTTGATGGATTTGGTTGACGGAGCTGCAATATTCTCAGCGGGAGGAGGTGGAGACCCAGAAGAAGGGTATAAAATAGTTGAAAAGCTTTTTTCACAGCGCATTCCAGTTAAGATTGTGGATCCTTCTGAGGTGCCGGACGATGCTAAGGTTGTGAATTTCGCCTGTGTGGGTGCGACGACGGCCATAGGCTACGACTCGAATGCGGCGGTAAAAACTCTCAAGGCTTTGGAGGAGTATGTTGGTTTCCGCGCATTTGCCACCATTCCGGTGGAGCTTGGCGGTTTTAACACGTTGGCAGCTGTCGACGTTGCTGCAAGGAGCGGCGTTCCTGTGGTTGACGCTGATGGAGCGGGCAGATCTGTTCCAGAAGTGCATTTAAAAGTTTACACTATTGATGATATTCCGCTAACGCCGATGGCGATCGCCGACCTCCACGCCCAAAATGTTGTGATAGTGAAGGAGACAAGCAGCGCTAGGGCTGCCGAAAGGATCGCCCGCATCCTAGCTGCCGAGTGGGAAAACTCCGCTTACACGGCAAGGAGAATCCTAACTGCAAAACAAGTTAGAACCTCGCCTGTTCAACGCAGTTTGTCTAAGGCCATGAAAATTGGGAGAATATTGAGAGAGGCCGGCGACCCGATTAAGAACCTGTTGAAGGAGACTGGAGGTTGCAGACTTTTTGAGGGTGTAGTGAAGTCTGTCGATAAGGAAACTAAAGGAGGGTTCACCTATGTTAACGTTAAAATTGGCGGAACTGGCAGTTTCGCATGCGAAACCTTCGAGTTCAAGGCAAAGAACGAAGTGCTTGTTGCGTACAGAAATGGGAAGCTCGCCGCCATCGCCCCGGACATAATAACACCAGTAAATCCGGAGAATGGCAGATGCATAACAGCTGAAAAGATCGTGGAGGGAGAGAAAATCGTCGTTCTGGGTTTACCGGCGCCGGAGAAATGGAGAACAAGCAAGGGGCTTGAACTCTGGAGGGATGTGCTTCAGAGATCTGGATTTTTTGAGGAGTATACGCCGATTGAAAAGTTAACTGTTTGAAGGTTATTTGTTTTCAAGTTCTAAATGTTTGGAGATTGCCACGTTTTGAATTTTGCCGTTTTCATTTAAATGAAATTCCAATAGTGCTCTATCCAACGCGTTTCTTTTGCTGTTGAACTCCTTACCACATTTTCCGCATTCAATATCCGACTCCATCTCCACAACATACCACGAAGCCTCCACGTAGTAGCGCCCGCAATTTGGGCAGCGCAGAACCGAAACGTCTAACCACGCCTTCATTTCAACCCACTTACCAATATTGGCTTGCATAGAGCTTTATAAATTCGTATGTAATATGTGAAAGACAAAGTGGTGCATTCCCTTTGCCCAGCATAAAAGTAGCCTTAGTTGGCGTCGGCAACTGTGCATCTGCCTTTATTCAAGGGCTCCAGTACTATAAGAATTTTGAAAGCGGCGATGAATGCATAGGTTTGCGGAACTTAATCCTCGGCGGCTACCACCCCAGAGACATCCAGATTGTAGCAGCCTTCGACATTGACGGCCGAAAGGTTGGAAAGGACTTAGGGGAAGCCATCTTTGCTCCTCCCAATAACGCTCCCAAAATGGTAGACGTGGCGCCCACCGGTTTGATTGTTCATAAAGGGCCAGTTTTAGATGGTGTGGGCGAGTATACCAAAGATGTTGTTCAAGTTAGTAGCTTGCCGGAAGCTGACGTTGCGCAAGTGCTGCGGGAAAGCGGCGCCGAAATTTTGGTTAATTTGCTTCCGAGCGGCGCTGTGAAAGCTTCTGAATGGTATGCGACCCAATCTTTAAAGGCGGGCTGCGCCTTTGTTAATGCGACACCATCCTTCATTGCAAGCCGTTCAGACTGGGCTAGGCGTTTTGAAGATGCTGGTTTACCCGTTGTAGGCGACGACTTAATTGACCAAGTGGGTGCCACAGCTCTCCATAAGACCTTGTTGCAGCTCCTTTCCAGACATGGTGTTCGCATAACCGAAACCTACCAGCTCGATGTTGGCGGAGGCACAGAATCCCTTGACACGTTGGAGAGAACTAGAAACCTAAAGCGGACAGTTAAAACTGAAACCGTAAAGGCAGCGTTGCCATACAAAGCCGAAGTAGTTGCAGGTTCAACAGACTACGTGGATTTTCTCCAAAACAGACGGGACAGCTTCTTCTGGATTAAGGGGCTATATTTCTGCGGAGCACCAATGCAAATAGACATGAGGCTTTCAACAATCGACGCTCCAAACGCAGGCTCAGTGCTTCTAGACGTTATAAGAGCCGTGAAAATAGCCCTAAACCGCAAGTTAAAAGGGGCAATCCTTCCTATATGCGCTTACGCTTTCAAGCATCCACCGCAGCTCTTATCAATGGAAGTTGCTGAAAAAATGTTTGAAGAATTTATAACAATGGGCTCTAGGTAAGGGTAGGGCAATCTGTTTTTACAAAGACCTTTTAAGCGCTTAAGAACCATTAAGGTTGAGGATGTATGAATTCGGGAAACATGAATTTTAAAAAATTAAAACTGAATATCGGCATCGAACTTAGCTTTTGTATAAAACAAAGTCGTGGTAGAATTCTCCTTATTTCTGAGAAAGATATACCCCATTACAAGAGGTATGCCTCAAGGCTAGTAGAGGACGAAGTGATTTTAGACTTAGAACGCGCGAAAAGGAAAATTGAAAAAGCGGGCGATTTCGTAGTCTACGAAGTTTACAACCTTTGGAAGTCCGAAGAATTCTTTCAAAAACTGCACAGGAGAACAGGGGTTGTCGGGGATTTAACAATTCTAAAACACGGCGTTTTCTCAGACTCTGAGAAGGGAGAACTTTTCTCCACATATGGTCACGCCCACGAGAAAGATTTCGGCGAAGTTTACATAATATTAAAAAACGAATGTTTCCTCACCCTCACTGAAAGGGGAAGTCTAAAAACTTTTATAGTTAAATTAAAGGAGGGAGCCTCCGTCTTCATCCACCCCAAATTCATGCACAGAACCACCGCCTATACAAAGGACTGTTTATTCTTAACGCTGGCTCCGGAAAAAGCTGGCCATGATTACCTTTGTGTTAAAGGAAAGGGTTTCCCCATACATCTTTTCTACGACGCCGACAAAGGGAAGGTTGAATTTAGAGAAAATCCGAGATTTAAGGTCGATTATACGCTTGTAAGAAAGCTCGACAAGAAAGTTGACGCCTTCAACATTGCCCAAGAAAATCCTGAATTGTTGAGGGAAATTCTTGAAAACCCCGAAAAGTACAGAGATTTTTATTTTGTACAATAACGCAGTGATGGTGTTAAATGGAAAAATCGAAGCGGAAAAAGGTTTCCATAGCCATTCCAGCCTCCATTGTTTCTGACACTCCTCATTTGAGGGAGAAAACGTCTAAAGTAGGCTTAATAGGAAGGGCTGCAGCAATCTTTGGAATTGAAGAAATAATAGTATACAAAGATGAGCCGACAGCAAACCAGAAGGCCGAAATAGATCTGATAACCACGCTGCTGCGCTATATGGAAACTCCCCAGTACCTTCGCAAAAGATTGTTTGGGCTAAAACCAGAACTGCGGTATGCTGGAATCTTGCCGCCCTTGAGGACACCCCATCATCCGCTAGAAAAGAGAACAAGCGGCCTAAAAGTGGGCGAGTACCGTGAGGGTGTAACCATAGCAAAAACAAGGGATGGTATGCTTGTAGATATCGGCGTTGACAAACCAGCAGTTATGCCGAAAGTGCGGCTTCCAGTCGGCGAAAGAATAACTGTAAGGGTTGCAAGCGTTAACAAACAGATATTGGTGAACGTTGCCAGAGTTCAGGACATTCCATATTACTGGGGATACAAGGTAACAGCGTGGAAGGGCTCTTTTGGCAGCCTTGTTAAGGGCAGACGTTTTGACTTGAAAATTGCTACATCAAAGTACGGTGTGGCTTTCAACGATGTTAAGGATAAGATTGCTGAAAGGTGGAGGAGAGCTCAAGACGTGCTCGTGGGTTTCGGATCGCCCACAGAAGGGCTTCACGAAATTGTTAAACGCGAAGGGCTCGACTTAACGGAAATCGTTGACTTTGTAGTTAATACCATCCCTCGGCAGTGTACGGAAACTGTGAGAACTGAAGAGGCGCTGTTTGCGTCCTTGGCCGTTTTTAACCTTTTTTTGGGCTTTAATGTTTAAATTTATGTTCGCCTTATGTGAGGTTATGTATTTCGACATAGCCATGCCATCAACGCTTTTTGCGGTTACAACCGTAGCTGTGCTTCTAAACCGAAGGGTTGAGAAAAAATTGAAGGCAACCTTTGAGGAAAGAGAGTTCAGGGTTAAAGATGCCATTATTCTTGTGGTGGCAATGGGTGTAGCGGTTTCAGTTATGGCTTTTGTGCCTCATATGGCGGTTATGACCTTATTTCTTTTCGCATATTCCATGCTTCTCTTCACATTCACTTACATCTTCTCAGACTTTAGGAAAGCCGTAGCTGAACTTTTCTGTGCGGCGTTTATTGTTGTTAGCTTTTCGGCGGCAACCATAAGCCTCTTCGCGTTAAACGTGTTTGGTAGTTTGGTTGCTTACGGCGCTGCAGCCTTTTACTGTCTATGCGGTTTTTCTCTTACAGCTTTGTTCTATGAAGGAAATAGAGATAATGTGAAAGAACGTTGGTATCTAGCTGCTATGCCCACCGCCTTGTTTCTAATTCTCTATATTTTCTACAATAAAACGCCAATATGGTTTCCATGGCTACTGAACATGTATGGCTTTGTCTTCGCTGTTTTAATAATCCTATATCTTGGCAGCCTTTTCACATGGGAAACATCCCTAGTTTTTGCTGGCCTTCTGACAGCTGTGGACATAGTTTTAGTGTTAGTAACCAAAGCAATGGTTTCCGCTGCGACCCACGTGTCGGGGTTAGGGCTTCCAATATTGGTTATTTTGCCAACGCTCCCACAAGCAACAACTGAGTGGGGTGTGCTTTACATATCCCTCGGTTTAGGAGACTTCTTCTTTGCCGGCCTTATGGCTGTGCAGACCTACAAAAAATTCGGCAAAAACCTTGCAGTCTTATCAGCAGCAGCAATGGCTACTTCTTTCTTCACCTTCGAAGCCCTAATACTGAATTTTGAAGTAAGGGCTTTCCCTGGAACTTTAATGATTATTTGCGGTTGGCTACCTATAGTGCTTTTCAAAGGTTTAAAGGGTTGCAAATCTAAAATCTTATAGGTCTTCTTCCGTGACCACTTTAATCCCGTTCCTTTTCAATAAAGCCGCCGTAACCCCGTCGCCTTTAATGGTTTTGCCTGAAAATGTTCCATCATAAATTCGCCCACAACCACATGATGGACTTCCCTGCTTCAAAATGGCCTCATTAATGTTGAACAATTTGGCTATTTTTAGGGTTTCCCTTGCTCCTCGCTTAAAGTTCTCTGTTACATCTTTCCCAGATTTTGTGAGCACCTTCCCACGGATAATTTCTGCGGGTTCCCGGGGTGTCGGCAAACCGCCAAGCTGTTCTGGGCAAACTGGAATTAGCACTTCGGTTTTCAATAATGCTACAACTTTCTTGTTTAAGGCACTTTTTCCGTTATATCTGCATTTTACCCCTAATAGGCATGCGCTACAAAGTCTCATGGCTATTCAAATAATACAACTAGTTTATACTTAAAACTAAATTTTAAAGGCTTTTTTGGTTGTGGAGACTTTGTTTCAACCGAAGAGGGCGCCAAGTCCCTCTAGTGCCGCTTCTTCTCTGGCTTTCTCCTCTTCTTCCTTTTTCTTCTTTTCCTCTTCTTTAGGCTTGGCTTCCGTGGCTGGAGTTGTGGGTGCTGTTGCTGTTGGAGCGGTCATCATTGTTGGGGCTGATTTGATAACTTCGTCGATGTTGACTTCCGCTAAGGAGGCTACTAGGGCTTTAACCCTTACGGCGTCGACGTTAACTCCTGCTGCTGTTAAGACTTGCGTTAGGTTTTCCTCGTTTATGGCTTTTCCAGCCTTGTGGAGGAGCATTGCCGCGTATATGTATTCCATACCTTTTCACCTCTGCATCCAACTATTTTAACCTTTTCAAGCTTGTTTAGGTTTCTCTTCCAAATTAGGGATTCTCATACTTAAGCTTAACATTTCAGTGTACGCCTTTCTAATAAGGTCTTTTATTGTTTCTTTTGTAGGTATGGCTGCGCCTAATGAAAGGGCGTAAGCTTTTTGGTGGGCAATCTGCAGCATAATTTGAATGTTTTCTCTGGTTGGATAGGCTGCGCCCAGTGAAAGCTTGAAGGCTTCTGCGTAGGCGTTTTCAAACAGCTTTCTCGTTCCTTCTATGTCTATTTTGAGTTGTTCTTCCTCTATTATTAAGCCTTCATCGTATGCAGCTTTCAACATAAGTCCTGCTTCAACGGGTTTTATTCCAAGCTTTGACAATACACTTGCAAGCCTTTCTGAGATAACGTCGCCTTTGCGAGCTACAAGGGTGTCTTTGGTTATCCAGACGCTTCCCGCCTCAATTCTTGTTGGCAACCCCACGGCGTTCAGCTGACTAATTATCGGCCCGGGAGGCTGCCCCGTGTTTCCAGCTGGAACTATTACGTCAAATGATGCAACATCACCAGCCTTCGCGGTCATGCGAACCTTGCCTTTTTCGAGAAGCATTGCAAGTTTAAACGGGTTCATGTTTGTGAAAAGGAAAACGTTCGGGCCTGTCAAATGCTTCTCCAGTTTTTTAAGCCCGGGTTTTGCCTTACAGTTTTCAATGGCCCTCTTCATCAGAGTGTTTTTTATGACACGCATGTAAACGTCTGCCGCCAGTTTCTTCTTCAATTCCTGCAGCTGGGAGGCCCTAACTTTCTGGAGGCTTGCCACACCCACTACTTTATGCTGTTCCAGAAGCTTCGTTACTTCTTCAACTTCAGCAATTTTTTCTTCTAAAACCTGTTGGGACGGCAGACGCTTTCCCCTCTTTACAACTTTATTTTTACTGGGGCGCCCATGGTTGTTTTTATATGAATTGTTTTAATGTTTTTTATTCCTCTTTTCATTTTTCCCTCAACAGCCTTCAAAATGGCTTGAATGTTTTCAGCTAATTCCTCTTCCTTCATGTTCTCTGTTCCCACGCGGCACTGGATGACTGGCTGGTTGCGCATTCTAATAACAACTGTTTTCCGATGCTTGTTCAGCAAGCTCTCTATGTCTGCCGTGGGAGGTACCGGTATGGGCATTTTCCCTCTAGGACCAAGAACGGCGCCTAGAATTTTGCCTACAAGCGGCATTAATGGGGCTTCTGCTATAAAGAAATCGTATTCGTTGGCGATTTTCCGCAGTTCCTTCTTTTTGCCTCCAAGGGCTTCAAGTTCAGCCCTATCAATCACAAGGTCTGCGTTTGCCCTTTTCGCTCTAAGCGCAAGCTCCCCAGTGGCGATTACGCATATCTTGTTTGTTTTTTCCTGTGGAGGATGGGGCAGTTCAACGTTTTCTTGAAGCCTACCTTCTGGGGATTTCATGTCTATGTCTTGCAATGTTAGGATAAGCTCCACTGACTGAGTGAAGTTTCTCTTTCCAGCCTTTTCTTTAGCCTCTTTCACGGCGTTCAAGATGGTTTTCGATTCTATAGACATTTGGGTGGGCCCCGTGCCATTCATGGATTATTAAGCCATTATAAAAAGGTTCTCTTAGCCTTTGTTTTTGGCGAATATTTGGTCGTACTTTCCCTCGTCAATTTCCCTTATAACGTCTTTTGGGTCTTTTCCGTCAACGGTGACGCCCATGCTTACGCATGTTCCGAGAACTTCTTTAGCCGCATTCTTCAGCGTTTTCGACAGTAACTCTGAGCGCTTAATTTTTGCTATGCGTATAAGCTGTTCCATGGAGAGGTTTCCAACCTTCTGCGTCTTCGGGTTTCCCGAACCCTTCTCAATTTTTAGCTCACTTACAATTAAGGCAGATGTTGTTGGCGTTCCCACATTAACCTCAAACTGTTTGGTTTCAGGGTCAACAATAACCTTCACTGGAACCTTCATTCCAGCGTAATCCTTTGTTAGCTCATTTATCTTGTTCACAACTGCTAGAACGTTTAAGCCCAAGGGGCCTAAAGCGGGTCCTAACGGCGGACCTGCCGTGGCTTGTCCTCCATTTACAAGAAGCTCCACAATCTTCTTTTCACCCATGTTTTTCACTCCAATCTAGGTTTTCGCCTTTTCCACAAGTTTAACGTAGTCTGAGTGGACTGTTATGGGCAGCGTGAATGTGGCTTCGAGGAGCTCCAAAGTTACTTCCTCTTTGGTTTTGTCGATACGGGTTATTTTAGCCCGCATCCCCTTAAAGGGGCCGCCGGTAACCTCAACTATGTCGTTTTCGCTTAACTCTTCAATCACCGGTTTTCTAACAATGTATTTTTCAATTTCTGAAAAGTTGACGAAATCTGGAACCCTTGACCTTACGTGTTTTATCCCTGCTATGGCTTGTTCCACAAAGTGGGGGCCTTCGGCTTCCAGGAAAATGTAGCCTCGGAGGGTATCCGGGACGAGGATGGCTTTCACTGGGATTTTGTTCATTTCAATTCTAGCCGCAACAAGCTTAGCTACGTTTCTCTCTTGTCCCGTAGTTGTTCTAACGGCGAAAATTTTTGTTGGACGTTTTTCCATGTTTTATTCCCTCGGCTAGTACGGAATTGCGCTGGTCAACAGTTTTATAACAAAGCCTATTAGCCCCACTACGCCTATGCCTAAGAAGCATATCTTTATCGATAGCCACAGCTCGCTTCTCCCTGGTTTAACCGCCAACTTTAATGTTCTTGCGCACTGTTCTAGGAAAGCCCTTAAACCCATTTCCATCTACCGGCAACGCTTTGATAGACTATATGCGTTTCTATTAACTTTTCTATCCTCTGGATAATAAATTCACAGCAGCCTCATGTTAAACTTTTTGGGTTTTAAGGCTGACTTTTTCAAGCATCTCGATAAGGCGCTGTTTGTCATCGCCCTTTATCCCCTTCCAATCCAAAACTGCCAGTTCAACCTTTTCAAGAGTTCGCTCCACGCATTGCCTCAAAATCTCTTCATCGATATCATGGATGGCGTATTTCGGAATTATATGACCAAAGGCTATGCTGCCCTCTAAAGCCATTTTCGTAAACTTTTCATTGTAATGGGGTCCGCCAATGCCGAGCACAGTTTGGGCTTCTTCCTTTCCAAAGCTTGAAGCTGCTTTTATGGCCGCATGGGCGATGGCCTCTGCTGCCTCCATGTCCATCCACTGTTTCGGCGAACTGCCCAGCTCGACAAACATTGCTGGCTTATCCAATGATGGACCATGGTGGGTGCATTCATAACATACCTCATAGTTAAGCCGCTTTTCCACTGCAAGATGCGCCATAGCCTTTAAAGCTGTTCTCATAGCGTTTGCTGGGGAAACTGAAACTTTCCTTGGAAATCCTCCCAAGCCTGCTTGTCCAAGGTTTCCAGGAGTGTGAACCGAGAGGGTTGGTGTTCCGCTTACGCTACTATGTCTCGATAGGAAAATTATGAGACTCGGTGAGGGCGAAAAATCCGTTATGTCCTGCGCGTAAACCAACTCCCCCTCCAAAATTGTAAGCCTAACTTCCTGCTTGAAGCCCTCAGCGGCGTAGACTTGCGATCCTTTAAATTTTTCTTCATACAGCCTAAAAGGATAGTTTTCAAGAATTTGTTTTGCGATGTTTAAACTTGCGGGGTCTTTCTTCGATGCTGCTAGCAGAATCAAATTTCTTCCCAATTGTTTGATGCAGCATATCCAGAAAAAGGTTTCCATAAAGTTTATAATGGCTGAGGAGGTGTTGAAGCTTTAGGCTCCACGGTGGTTGATGCAAAATGCATTTAATCAATTTTAAGGAGCTATCTGGACAGCAGATTGCAGAAATAATTGATAAGGCTATTGAGGTGAAGCAAAACCCTGAGAAATACCGTAAAGCCTTGGATGGCAAGTCTTTGGCTATGATTTTCCAGAAAACCTCAACGAGAACTAGGGTTTCATTTGAAGTTGCCATGACCCAGCTTGGGGGTCATGCGCTCTACATTGACTGGAGAACCACCAACTTTACAATAGCCGACATATATGATGAAACCCAGTATTTGTCGCGGAATGTCGACTGCATCATGGCGAGGCTTCTGCGGAACGCCGACTTGCAAGTTATGGCTAAGGCTTCAAGGGTTCCCGTCATAAATGGCTGCGACGAGAAATATCATCCAAGCCAAGCCATAGCCGACCTCATGACCATGAAAGAGAAAAAGGGCAAATTAAAAGGCTTAAAACTGGTCTATGTTGGAGTGCACAAC
>Ga0207433_10007609_pt1 | contig 18029 bp, 21 predicted proteins | sample YelNatPaOPGAMG01_FD_187559 | JGI IMG/M metagenome (GOLD analysis project Ga0207433, IMG submission 187559) | Hot spring thermophilic microbial communities from Obsidian Pool, Yellowstone National Park, USA - OP-RAMG-01 (SPAdes) (version 3) | ecosystem: Environmental > Aquatic > Thermal springs... | reverse complement strand
TCTTGTCTTCTCTTACTGTTCCTCTAATTACAAGGGAGGATTCTTGGGTCAAGTCGTCTGCTTCTTTAAAGGTTTCTTCGTCAACTTCATCTCTGTGGATGGTGGCCTGAATTAGGCCTGTTCCATCTCTAATTATTAGGAACTGCACTCCACCGCTTGAACGCTTCGTAACAAGCCAACCCTTTATTTCAACCTTGCCTCCCGTTAGTTTCCCATCTAGAATTTCGCTTACACTCATTGGCTGTTTCCTCCTTCAAAATGGTTGTGAAAAGCAAGGCTAAAGTTTTGATTGAAAGTGGCAAGGGGTTTAGGCCGCGTTAAAGCGTTCACCCTGCACCTTTAATACCCACATAACATAAGCTTTTCATGTTTTAAAGGTTTTGGCTTTTAGTAATGCTTCATAACCCTTAAATCCCAGCCTAATGCAATCTATTCGAGCATAATGCGTATCGGCGAAGAGAGGCTTAAAGCCCTAAAAATTTCGGCAACCGCCATAATAAGCGTTATTATTGTAGAATTTGCTTTGGGCTTTGCTGCTGGCAGTTTAGCCATTCTAAGCGATGGGGCCCATGCACTTCTTGATGCCACATCAATGGTTATTCTCTTGTTAGCAACAAGGGCTTCGCTGAAACCAGCAGACGAAGAACACATGTATGGACACGAGAAAATCGAGCCGCTAGGCGGATTAATAGGAGGCGTAATCCTCTTCGGTACAGCTTTATTCCTAATCGCAAGAGCTTTCCAGAAAATAATCCAAGGCGAAGTCTCCATCGTTCAAGAATGGGAGCTTGCAGGTTTTGTGGCGATAGCTTACACCCTCTGTATAGACCTTTTGAGGGTAAATGTCCTGCATAAAACAAAGGATGAAAGTGTAACCGTGAAGGCTGGTTTTTACCATTCAGTTGCAGATTTAGGTTCAACCTTTGTAGCCCTCTTCGGGTTTGGGATGGCCGTCGTCGGCTTCCCCATTTTTGACGCTTTGGCCTCCATAGCCCTAAGCGCTGCTATAGGATACCTCAGTGTTAAACTGGTTAAGACAAGCGGAATGGAGCTAAGCGACGCCATATCCAAAGAACTTGCAGAGAAAATTAGAAGGGAAATCGCATCCACCACAGGAGTCTCAAAGGTTGCAACCATCAAGGTTAGAAAAGCAGGCGCAAAAACGTTTGTGGAGGCCGCAATAAAGGTTCCAGACTACATGAGCCTAGAAGAGGCCCACAAGGTCGCCTCAACAGTGGAGGAAAACCTGAAACGCCTACTTGGGGATTCCGAGATTATAATTCACGTTGAGCCATTGGAAAGGGAGATGTTGACAGTAAAACTCGTGGAGGAAATTGCAAAGGAGGTTGAAGGAGTAAAAGAGGTCCATGAGGTTAACGTAGTTTACACCCACGGCAAACTATACATAACGTTGCATGCACACGTTGACCCAAAACTGTCACTGCATGAAGCTCACGAGCTAGCTGAAAAAATTGAAAGCAGCATCCGAGAGAGAATCGAAAACATTGGAAATGTAACGGTTCACATTGAACCCTTCACCTCACCCCGCAAAAGAGGTCCTACAGTAGATGAAAAAGAAATTCAGCAGATTATCAACAAAACAGCTGAAAGCCTACAGCAAGTCTTTACTGTAAAACGTGTCATCACGTATGTTGCAGGTGGTAAACGTTACATAAACATAGACTGCTGTTTCACGGGCAAAATTTCAATAGAGGAAGCCCATAGAGTTGCCTCAAAAATTGAGAACGGATTAAGGAGAAGGTTTACGGAAACGGTGGTTACCGTTCACGTGGAGCCAGAGCAATAAGCCTTTCAGCCTAGTCTTCCGGCAATGAAGGCGAACAAACCCACGAGAAACCAGCCTAAAATCTGGTTTTTCACTTTTTTGGCATTTTCCCTCGAATAATCCTTCAACAGCGTTATTGAAGATATGATAAGCCCCATATCCGTTACTGCCACTATCGGTATAAACCAAACCGAAACCAGCCCCAAAAGAGGAGGTAAAGGCGTTAAAGCCACTGAAAAAAGATAAAAAAGCGCCGACAAAATTGCAGCTTTGCGTTCTCCGAAAAGCACAGCGACGGTTTTAACGTTTCGCGCCTTATCCCCTTGAACATCCACTATCCCCTTTGTTACTTCTCTGCCCGTGTTAGAGAGAAAAACCATAGAGACAAAAATCCAAATATTCGCTTTAACCGCGCCAGCCACTGCCAAGCTTCCATAAATAAACGGTGCTGAAACACACGCGCTTACAAGGAAGTTTCCTGGAAGGCCCGTTTTCTTGCCAAAAGTAACATAGCCTACTGAAATGAGCCAAAAGATTATGGCGGTTATAAAACATTGGGGAACTGCCGTAGCGCTGGTTAATAGGGCTGTTGCCAAACCCAACACTGTTAGTATCGCTGCGAAGGCTAAGGCTTCCTTCGGCTTTATTAAACCGCTGGGAATAGGCCTTTTAGGCTCGTTTATGGCATCTATCTCCCGGTCATAATAGTCGTTTATAACCATCGCCGCCGCAGTTAACAAAAAACCAGTGAAAAAACCATAAACTAGATTCGGCCAGCAGTCGCCCAAAATAGTGCTTTCTGCAAGGACAGCGCCAACTATTACGGCGAACCCCATCATTAAACAGTTTATGGGACGCATCAACCGAACATAGCCAGTAAATTTTTTCATGCTGAAGCCTTCTGTCTAATAGTTTTAAGATAGGAATAAGTTATTGACTTTTCTAAAAGTTTAATACTGTTTGGTGTAAATAAAATCGGGTAAAGATGGTGAAATCTTTTGCCCCATAACTACGAGCCGAATAGGCTAATGGTGATAATTCCAGTTGGCGGAAAAGCCACACGGCTTTTGCCGCTAACAGCCGAAACCAGCAAGGCGTGTCTACGCCTACTGAACAGACCGATGATTGAGTTTTCGCTTTTGTCCTTGGCTCGTCAAGGCATCCGAAACTTCATTTTTGGAGTTAAGGGCTACACAAATTATAGGGACCTGCATGATTACTTCGAGTCTGGCTACGGCTTCTCTGCACGTTATGGCATAGAACCCCGCGTTCACATAAAATACCAACCAAACATTGATGATTTGGGAAGCGCAGACTCAGCGCGGATAAACATAGAATACTACAACGTTAGAGACCCCGTTTTTGCAGTGCAAGGAGACAACATTTTCGACGTAAACTTGAGGGAGCTTATTGAATTCCACCGTGAAAAGGAAGCTGTGATTACAATAGCCCTAAGGGAGGTTGAGGACGTTGAAGGTTACGGGATAGCAGACATAAACAAGGACTATAGAATCAAAAAATTCGTTGAAAAACCAACGCCGAAAGAGGCTCCCTCAAACCTTGCAAACACCGGCTTATACATGGTTTCGCCTGAAATAAGGAAAATCTTCAAGGAAAAAGGTGTTAGGCGATTGATGAAGGAGAGGAAACGCCTCGACTTCGGCTACGACTTCATTCCCTACGTAATTGAAACTGGAAGACCCGTTTACGGCTACGTTTTGAAGGGAAGCTGGTATGATGTGGGTACTCCTAAACGTTACCTGGAGGCCATGCGGGATATGCTTGAAGGCCGCTTCTCTTCATTGACGGATTTCGGCGGAAGAATAGACGAAGAGGCGAGAATATGGATTCAAGGCGAAAGCCATGAGTCTATGAGGCGCCAAAAAGAAATCATAAAGAAAATCAAACAAGGAAAAATAACGGTTGAAGGTTCAGTATTAATCGGAAGACATTGTGAAATAGGCGATGGGACGCGCATAGTGAACTCTTGTATAGACAACTACACGAGGATAGGCCGCGGAGTATCTATAGAAAATTCAGCTATCATGGACAGAGCAATAATAGGGGATAAAGCAGAGATAAAAGACAGCATCATAGGGCGTCACGTAACCATCCAATCCAGTCCTAGGAAACCAACAAGAATAAGTGCAATTTCAGTCGTAGCTGACGATGTTCTAATAGCAGAAGAATGCGTCTTGAAGGCGGCAAAAGTTTACCCCCATCAATCCGTTAGAGGGGAATTCGAAAATCAGACGATCATGCCGGGCTAAACATGAAAATAAACTTGCTGGAGATTAGGCGGCAAACCACCGACGTAAACAACTACATAGACGGCATCAGCAAACCCTTCCGAGGAAAATTCCTGGAGCGGAAGAAAGAGTATAAGTTGAAGGCTTCCGTTGTAGGCAGACTAAAGAATTTTGCCAAGAATTACATGATAGTCGCTTTTTCTGCAGAATGGTGTAAAGACTGCGCCGTTAATATTCCTGTTTTAGCCTTGCTTTCTGAGACCACTGGGCTGGAAGTTAGAGTTTTCGGCGGCTTAAAGCGAGATCCATTAAACCCGAAGAGAAAGTGGAGTATTCCACCATCCCCTCCAGAAGTGGAAACCTTCCATGTGGATAAAATTCCCTACATTTTAATCTTTAATAGTAATAGTGAAGGCGAAAAAGTCGGCGAAATTGTTGAAAACCCAAGGGAAGGATTAACTCTAGACGAGGAAATCCTAAAAATCATTTCAAAGGGGCATTCGTTCAAAAATGGTTAGGCTTTGAACCACTTGAATATGAGATATCTTACCCTTTCCTTCTCCAAGTTTGGCACCGCGATGATGAACCTTTTGCGGACCGTGGTTGCTAATCTTCCAGCCTTCACAATTTCCGTTGCCGTTAGTTCCGACTCTGCTTTTTTCACTGAAACCATGAAGGGTGCGTGTTCCAAACCTGGACCATACTTGTAGACTGCAAAGTCGCATCCAAACTTTATCCCAGGCGTTACCACCATGCCGCTATTGCGTAGATCGCGGTAAACTGCATATTTCTCGTCAAACTCTTCATATAACGTTCTGGCTTTTTGGCGAAGCTTTTTTAGGCTCACCTTTCGCTTTTCAAGACCTTCGTAAACTGTTATTATTCCCTTTTCGGCTAGGTATAGGCCTTCCATCAAATCGAGAATTAATGGAACTTTGAACTCTGGTATCTTTGGCTTTGGAATTCCTAGAGGTTTGCCGTAAAATCCCATCTTGTAGAGTTTTGCGCCGTCTTCTGGGTTCCAAACCACTAGAAAGTTTTCGATGAACTCAACAGGTATTTTTCTAGGCATTTTTCCGCCTTCACATTATGAAGGACAAAACTCTAGCGGCGTCTGCGGCGTCTTCAGCTTTGTCGGCGGAGTCCTCTAAAAGTTGTAGTATGTCTCTTAAAAGTATGAGTGCTGGGATTTCAAGTTTACTGTTTAGAAGCTTTATCTCCAATGTGCGGTAAAGTTCATCTACCGTTCTTTCGGCTGCTTCTACTTCACTGGCTTTCTCCATTGCTTTTTCTGAACCGTAGGCGAGAACCATTATTGTTTCCCTAAGTTTAATGACGGTTTCTAAGGTTGCCTCCGACAGTTTTAAAAGATCTTTTTTTAGGTCTGACGGCACGTTCCAGTTGTGTTCCATTATCTCTATGAGGCGGAAAGCTATCCCCTCGGAGAAGTCTGCTATTTCGCTGGCTAAGTTTGTGAACCTTAAAAAGTCTTCTCTGCTTAAAAGTATGGCGCCTATTTCTGCAAGCTCCCGCGAAACGAGACGTCTCGCGTTGTCAACGTCGTCTTCACCAGCTCTGATTTCGTTGTAAAGCTGCTTCACTCTTTCTTTGTCGTTTTTTATGAAGTATTCAATCATTTGTGGAACTTTTCTTGTTAAATCTAAAACTTTCCTTAAGTGTTCTTGACAAACACTTAATGCTCGACGTTTAACGCGTTCCTCTGTCTCTGCCGGAAGCACCATTTTTCTTCCCGCCGCAAAATTGGGCCACGCTTTTCTAGGCATAAGTATGTGGAAGTATTAAAAAAGATAGCGAAACGCTAGGCTTTGACTAGTTCGCCTAAATCCTCAAAATTTATTTTGTGGCGGAAATATTTATGCAAAAGTTCAGGCAGCCTGTTAATGTGGTTTCGGACCTGCCTCCATGTGTCGCGGTCGCGGATGGTTACCGTTTCATCTTTTAGTGTTTCATAGTCGATGGTTATCCCCAGCGGTATGCCAGCCTCATCTGCCCTTGCATAACGCCTTCCGATAGAGCCAGCTTCATCATAATCCACGGTGAAACCCTCGTCCACCAGAATCTTGTATACTTGTAATGCTTTTTCTGGTAGGCCGTCCTTACTCACCAAAGGATAGACTCCAATCTGTATGGGTGCTATGTCCCTTGGAAAACTTAGAATAACCCTGTCGTCTTTAACGCGGTAGGCATACTCAAGCGTCACGTAAACGAGCCTATCTGAGCCGAAGCTTGGCTCTACAACGTGCGGTATGAAGCGTCTCCCCCTTTCTTCCATTTTAATGCGTGTAATCTCCACGTATTCCGGCAGAATTTTATGTTTTCCTAGCATATGATATCCCTTTTCCCTAAAAGAGGCTTCAACATCTTCGGGATTCTCATGAGCAAGCATTTGAGCGATTTTCTGGGCTTCGTTTTTAAAGATTGGTCCAAGTTTTGCCATTAAAGGCTTAATCTCCACTTTTTCTTTTGCAACTGGCTTCTCATACTCCTTAAAGACCCTAGTGTCTGCGCCGCTGAACTGCATGTGCTGTTTTAAATCGTAGTCTGTTCTATAAGCGTGGCCGGAGACTTCAATCCATCCCCAGCGATCAACATAGACTTCCTGGTCAAAGCTTTGGAGTGAATAGTGGGCGCGTTCCCATGGAAGTTTTTCAATAAACCGCTGTTTTTCTGCCGGTACTCCCAACTCCACTAGAAGCTTTTTAGCCATAGCCATAAAGGCTGCTTGCCATGGGATTTTAATGTAACCTTTTTCCAAGGCCTCTTTTACCGTAACTTCTACTATTTCCTCTGAGCCGCGGATTTTACTTTCAGCCAAAACAAGCCTTAAACTTTCGTTTTCAACCTCCCTCAACAAGGGGCAATTTGGGTCTTCCGGGTCGAAGAAGAATTCTATATCTATTATTGTAAACTCCCTAAGCCTTATCAATCCTTGCCTTGGTGAAATCTCGTTTCTCAGCGCATGGCCTATTTGCATGACGCCGAAGGGAAGTTTTTCCCGTGCGGTTTCGTATAAGCGTCTGAACTCGACAAAAATGTTTTGAGCTGCCTCCGGTCGTCCATAACCCACAGCCTCTGAGTAAGGGCCTATTGTGGTTTTGAACATTGTTAGGAAATATTTTGGTTCACCAAAGTTTCCGTTGCATTCAGGGCAGCGGACGTCATGTTTTTCCATTGCTTCCTTCAATTCCTTTAGGCTGAGTTTTTCAACATCCGCTTCCTTAAGTTTGGTTTTTTCTCGAAGTAGATGGTCTGCTCTGAATCGTCTTCCACATTTTAGGCATTCAACCATTGGCTCCTTGAAGTGGTCCACGTGGCCTGACGCCTCGAAAACCTTGGCTGGAGCTATAATTGGGGCGTCTATCTCCATAATTCCAAGCTTGTTGACGAAAAGTTCTCTAAGCTTGTTCTCAATATTCTGCTTTAGTTTCGCGCCTAAAAACCCATAAGTCACGAAGCCGCTGACACCGCCATATATTTCATAGGATTGCCAAAAGAATCCTCTACGGCGTGCCAACTCGTCTATTATTGTGAACTTGTCCGGGGTTTGACTGCTCAACTCTCTTGTTCACCTTGTTTGAATGGCTAAAATCTTTAAGGCTTCCTTAATAATAAACCTTAAAAGGGTTAGCAAACAAGTGATGGAGGCTTCCCATTGAGAACATTAGCCTATCAAGACTTGATGGATTTGGTTGACGGGGCTGCAATATTCTCGGCGGGAGGTGGTGGAGACCCAGACGAAGGTTACAAAATAGTTGAAAAGCTGTTTTCAGAACATATTTCGGTTAAAATCGTGGATCCATCCGAAGTGCCGGATGATGCCAAAGTTGTGAATTTTGCCTGTGTTGGTGCGACGACAGCCATAGGCTACGACTCGAATGCGGCGGTAAAAACCCTCAAGGCTTTGGAGGAATATACTGGTTTTCGTGCATTTGCCACTATCCCGGTGGAGCTTGGCGGTTTTAACACGCTGGCGGCTGTCGACGTTGCTGCAAGATGTGGCATCCCAGTTGTTGACGCTGATGGAGCGGGTAGGTCTGTTCCCGAAGTGCATTTAAAAGTTTACACCATTGATGATATTCCGCTAGCACCGATGGCGGTCGCCGACCTCCATGCCCAAAACATAGTTATAGTTAAGGAAACAAGCAGTGCTAGGGCTGCCGAAAGGATCGCGCGCGTCCTAGCCTCTGAGTGGGAAAATTCTGCTTATACGGCAAGGAGAATCCTAACCGCAAAACAAGTTAGAACATCCCCTGTTCAACGTAGCCTATCCAAGGCTATGAAAATTGGGAGAATATTAAGAGAGGCAAGCGACCCCATTAAGAACGTTTTGAAGGAAACCGGAGGTTACAAACTTTTTGAGGGCATTGTGGAGTCTGTCCATGTAGAAACTAAGGGAGGGTTCACCCACGTGGGCGTTAAAATTGGCGGAACTGGCAGTTTCGTCGGAGAAACCTTCGAGTTTAGAGCGAAGAACGAGGTGCTTGTTGCTTACAGAAACGGGAGACTCGCTGCCATCGCCCCGGACATAATAACACCAGTGAACCCGGAGACTGGCAAATGTGTAACCGCTGAAAAGATTGTAGAGGGAGAGAAAATAGTCGTTCTAGGTTTGCCAGCGCCGGAGAAATGGAGAACAAGCAAGGGGCTTGAACTCTGGAGGGATGTGCTTCAGAGATCTGGGATTTTTGAGGAGTACACGCCGATTGAAAGGTTAACTGTGTGAGCGTTTTACTTGTTTAAGGTTCTAAATGTTTGGAGATTTTCACGTTTTGAATTTTGCCATTTTCATCCAATTGAAATTCTAATAGCGCTCTATCCAACGCGTTCTTTTTGCTGTTAAACTCTTTGCCGCATTCCCCGCATTCAATATCTGACTCCATCTCCACAACATACCACGAAGCCTCCACGTAGTGGCGCCCGCAATTCGGGCAGCGCAGAACCGAAACGTCTAACCAAGCCTTCATTTCAACCCACTTATCAGTATTGGCTTGCATAGAGCTTTATAAATTCGTATGTAATATGTGAAAGACAAAGTGGTGCATTCCCTTTGCCCAGCATAAAAGTAGCATTAGTTGGCGTTGGTAACTGTGCATCCGCCTTTATTCAAGGGCTCCAGTACTACAAGAATTTTGAAAGCGGCGATGAATGCGTAGGTTTGCGGAACCTAACCCTCGGCGGCTACCACCTCAGAGACATTCAGATTGTAGCAGCCTTCGACATTGACAGCCGAAAAGTTGGAAAGGACTTAGCGGAAGCCATCTTCGCCCCTCCCAATAACGCTCCCAAAATGGTGGATGTGGCGCCTACCGGTTTGATTGTCCATAAAGGGCCAGTTTTAGACGGTGTGGGCGAGTATACGAAAAATGTTGTCCAGGTTAGCAGCTTGCCGGAAGCTGACGTTGTGCAAGTGCTGCGGGAAAGTGGCGCCGAAATTTTGGTTAATTTGCTTCCAAGCGGCGCTGTGAAAGCTTCAGAATGGTATGCAGTCCAATCTTTAAAGGCGGGGTGCGCCTTTGTGAATGCGACACCATCCTTCATTGCAAGCCGTTCAGACTGGGCTAGGCGTTTTGAAGATGCTGGTTTACCCGTTGTCGGCGACGACTTAATTGACCAGGTAGGTGCCACAGCTCTCCATAAGACCTTGCTGCAGCTCCTTTCCAGACATGGTGTTCGCATAACCGAAACCTACCAGCTCGACGTTGGCGGAGGCACAGAATCCCTTGACACGTTGGAGAGAACTAGAAACCTAAAGCGGACAGTTAAAACCGAAACCGTGAAGGCAGCGTTGCCATACGAAGCCGAAGTAGTTGCGGGTTCGACAGACTATGTGGATTTTCTTCAAAACAGACGGGACAGTTTCTTCTGGATTAAGGGGCTATATTTCTGCGGAGCACCAATGCAAATAGACATGAGGCTTTCAACAATCGACGCTCCAAACGCCGGCTCGGTGCTTCTAGACGTTATAAGAGCCGTGAAAATAGCCCTAAACCGCAAGTTAAAAGGGGCAATCCTTCCCATATGCGCCTATGCTTTCAAGCATCCACCGCAGCTCCTATCATTGGAAGTTGCTGAAAAAATGTTTGAAGAATTTATAACAATGGGCTCTAGGTAAAGGGTAGAGCAATCTCTTTTACAAAGACCTTTTAAGCAGCCTAATAACCACTAAGATTTGAGGATGCATGAACTCGGGAAACATGAATTTTAAAAAACTAAAACTGAATATCGGTATCGAATTTAGCTTTTGTTTAAAGCAAAGTCGGGGCGAAATCCTCCTTGTTCCCGAGAAAGATATGCCCCATTATAAGAGATACGCTTCCAAGCTAATAGAGGACGAAGTTATTTTGGACTTGGAAAATGCGAAAAGGAAAATTGAAAGGACAGGCGATTTCGTAGTCTACGAAGTTTACAATCTTTGGAAGTCCGAAGAATTCTTCCAAAAACTACATAGGAGAACAGAGCTGGTCGGAGATCTAACCATTTTAAAGCACGGCGTTTTCTCAGACTCTGGGAAGGGAGAACTTTTCTCCACATATGGTCACGTCCACGAGAAAGATTTCGGCGAGGTTTACATAATATTAAAAAACGAATGTTTCCTCACCCTCACTGAAAGGGGAAGTCTAAAAACTTTTATAGTTAAATTAAAGGAGGGAGCCTCCGTCTTCATCCACCCCAAATTCATGCACAGAACCACCGCCTATACAAAGGACTGTTTATTCTTAACGCTGGCTCCGGAAAAAGCTGGCCATGATTACCTTTGTGTTAAAGGAAAGGGTTTCCCCATACATCTTTTCTACGACGCCGACAAAGGGAAGGTTGAATTTAGAGAAAATCCGAGATTTAAGGTCGATTATACGCTTGTAAGAAAGCTCGACAAGAAAGTTGACGCCTTCAACATTGCCCAAGAAAATCCTGAATTGTTGAGGGAAATTCTTGAAAACCCCGAAAAGTACAGAGATTTTTATTTTGTACAATAACGCAGTGATGGTGTTAAATGGAAAAATCGAAGCGGAAAAAGGTTTCCATAGCCATTCCAGCCTCCATTGTTTCTGACACTCCTCATTTGAGGGAGAAAACGTCTAAAGTAGGCTTAATAGGAAGGACTGCAGCAATCTTTGGAATTGGAGAAATAATAGTATACAGAGATGAACCGACGGCGAACCAGAAGGCCGAAATAGATTTGATCACCACGCTGCTGCGCTATATGGAAACCCCCCAGTACCTTCGCAAAAGATTGTTCGGGTTAAAACCTGAACTGCGGTATGCTGGAATTTTGCCGCCCTTGAGGACACCCCATCATCCACTTGGCAAGAGAGCAAGCGACTTAAAGGTGGGCGAGTACCGTGAAGGTGTAACCATAGCAAAAACAGGGGATGGCATGCTTGTAGATATCGGCGTTGACAAACCAGCGGTCATGCCGAAAACGCGACTTCTCATCGGCGAAAGAATAACCGTAAGGGTTGCAAGCATTAATAAACAGATATTGGTGAACGTTGCTAGAATTCAAGACATTCCATATTACTGGGGATACGAGGTAACTGTATGGAACGGCTCTTTTGGCAGCCTTGTTAAAAGCGGACGTTTTGACTTGAAAATTGCCACATCGAAGTACGGTGTGGCTTTCAACGACGTTAAGGATAAAATTGCTGAAAGGTGGAGGAGAGCTAAACATGTGCTTGTGGGTTTCGGATCGCCCACGGAGGGGCTTTACGAAATTGTTAAACGCGAAGGGCTAGATTTGACGGAAATTGCCGACTTTGTAGTTAACACAATCCCGGGACAGTGTGCGGAAACAGTGAGAACTGAAGAGGCGTTGCTTGCGTCCCTAGCTGTTTTTAATCTTTTGGGCTTTAATGTTTAAATTTCTGTCCGCCTTATGTGAGGTTATGTATTTCGACGTAGCCATGCCATTAACGCTTTTTGCAGTTACAACCGTAGCCATGCTTCTAAACCGAAGGGTTGAAAAAAAATTGAAGGCAACCTTTGAGGAAAGGGAGTTCAAGGTTAAAGATGCCATTATTCTTGTGGCGGCAATAGGCGTGGCGGTTTCAGTTATGGCTTTTGTGCCTCAGATGGCGGTTATGACCTTGTTTCTTTTCGCGTATTCAATGCTTCTCTTCATATTCACCTACATCTTCTCAGACTTTAGGAAAGCTGCAGCTGAACTTTTCTGTGCGGCATTTATTGTTGTTAGCTTTTCGGCGGCAACCATAAGCCTCTTCGCTTTAAACATGTTTGGTAGTTTGGTTGCTTATGGCGCCGCAGCCTTTTACTGTCTATGCGGTTTTTCTCTTATAGCCTTGTTCTATGAAGGAAATAGAGATAACGTGAAAGAACGTTGGTATCTGGCTGCTATACCCACTGCCTTGTTTCTAATCCTCTATATTTTCTATAATAGGACGCCGGTATGGTTTCCATGGTTACTGAACATGTATGGCTTCGTCTTCGCTGTTTTAATAATCCTATATCTTGGCAGCCTTTTCACATGGGAAACATCCCTGGTTTTTGCTGGCCTCCTAACGGCTGTGGACATAGTTTTAGTGTTGGTAACCAAAGCAATGGTTTCCGCGGCAACCCACGTGTCTGGATTGGGGCTTCCGGTATTGATTATTTTGCCGACGCTTCCGCAAGTAACAACTGAGTGGGGTGTGCTTTACATGTCTCTTGGTTTAGGGGACTTCTTCTTCGCTGGCCTTATGGCTGTGCAGACCTACAAAAAATTCGGCAGAAACCTTGCAGTCTCATCAGCGGCAGCGATGGCTGCCTCCTTCTTCATCTTCGAAGCTTTAATACTGAATTTTGATGTGAGGGCTTTCCCTGGAACTTTAATGATTGTTTGCGGCTGGCTACCTATAGTGCTTTTCAAAAGTTTAAAGAATTATAAATCTAAAATCTTATAGGTCTTCTTCCGTGACCACTTTAATTCCGTTTCTTTTCAATAAAGCCGCCGTAACCCCATCACCCTTAATGGTTTTTCCCGAAAATGTTCCGTCATAAACTCGACCGCAACCGCAAGATGGGCTTCCCTGCTTCAAAATAGCCTCCTTGATGTTGAATAATTTGGCTATTTTCAGAGTTTCCATCGCCCCCCGCTCGAAGTTTTCTGTTACATCTTTCCCAGATTTTGTGAGCACCCTCCCACTGACAATTTCTGCGGGTTCCCGGGGTGTCGGCAAACCACCAAGCTGTTCTGGGCAAACTGGAATTAGCACTTCGGTTTTCAATAACGCTACAACTTTTTTGTTTAGGGCGCTTTCTCCGTTATATCTGCATTTTACCCCTAATAAGCATGCGCTACAAAGCCTCATGGCTATTCAAATAATATGCTTAGGTTATACTTAAAACTAGATTTAAAAGGCGTTTTGGGTTGTGGAAGTTTTGTTTCAGCCGAAGAGGGCGCCAAGTCCCTCCAACGCTGCTTCTTCTCTGGCTTTTTCCTCTTCTTCCTTCTTTTTCTTTTCTTCCTCTTTAGGTTTGGCTTCCACGGCTGGAGTTGCGGGCGCGGTTGCCGCTGGAGCAGTCATCATTGTTGGGGCTGATTTGATAACTTCCTCTATGTTGATTTCCGCTAGGGAGGCCACTAGGGCTTTAACCCTTACGGCGTCGACGTTAACTCCAGCTGCTGTTAAAACTTGTGTTAGGTTTTCCTCGTTTATGGCTTTTCCAGCCTTGTGGAGGAGCATGGCAGCGTATATGTATTCCATACCTTTTCACCTCTACATCCAACTATTTTAACCTTTTCAAGCTGGTTTGGTTTCCTCTTCCAAATTTGGAATCCTCATACTTAAGCTTAACATTTCATTGTACGCCTTCCTAATAAGGTCTTTTATTGTTTCCCTTGTTGGTATGGCCGCACCCAACGAGAGGGCATAAGCTTCTAGGTGAGCTATTTGTAGCAGAATTTGAATGTTTTCTTTGGTTGGATAGGCTACGCCCAGCGAAAGCTTGAAGGCTTCTGCATAGGCGTTTTCAAACAGCTTTTTCGTTCCTTCTATGTCTACTTTGAGCTGTTCTTCCTCTATTATTAAGCCTTCGTCGTATGCCGCTTTCAATATAAGTCCTGCTTCGACGGGTTTTATTCCAAGCTTTGACAAGACGCTTGCAAGCCTTTCCGAGATAACGTCGCCTTTGCGGGCTACAAGAGTGTCTTTGGTTATCCAGACGCTTCCCGCTTCAATTCTTGTTGGCAAACCGACGGCGTTTAGCTGGCTGATTATGGGTCCGGGAGGCTGCCCCGTGTTTCCAGCTGGAACTATGATGTCAAAGGATGCGATGTCACCGGCCTTTGCAGTCAGGCGAACCTTGCCTTTTTCGAGAAGCATTGCAAGTTTAAACGGGTTCATGTTTGTGAAAAGGAAAACGTTCGGGCCTGTCAAATGCTTCTCCAGTTTTTCAAGCCCGGGTTTTGCCTTACAGTTTTCTATGGCCCTTTTCATCAGAGTGTTTTTTACAACACGCATGTAGACATCTGCCGCCAACTTCCTTTTCAATTCTTGCAGTTGGGAGGCTCTAACTTTTTGGAGACTCGCCACACCCACCACTTTATATTGTTCTAGAAGCTTCGTTATTTCTTCAACCTCGGCAATTTTCTCTTCTAAAACCTGTTGGGACGGCAGACGCTCTCCCCCTCTACAGCTTTATTTTAACCGGGGCACCCATGGTTGTTTTTATATGGATTGTTCTAATGTTTTTTATTCCCCTTTTCATTTTTCCCTCAACAGCCTTCAAGACGGCTTGAATGTTTTCAGCTAATTCCTCCTCCTTCATGTTCTCTGTTCCCACGCGGCACTGGATGACTGGCTGGTTGCGCATTCTAATAACAACAGTTTTCCGATGCTTGTTCAGCAAACTCTCTATGTCTGCTGTTGGAGGCACTGGTATGGGCATTTTCCCTCTGGGGCCCAGAACAGCGCCTAAAATTTTGCCCACAAGCGGCATTAATGGGGCTTCTGCTATAAAGAAATCGTATTCATTGGCGATTTTCCGCAGTTCTTTCTTTTTGCCTCCAAGAGCTTCAAGTTCAGCCCTATCAATCACAAGGTCTGCGTTCGCCCTTTTCGCTTTAAGCGCAAGCTCTCCTGTGGCGATTACGCATATCTTGTTTGGTTTTTCCGGTGGAGGATGGGGCAGTTCAACGTTTTCTTGAAGCCTACCTTCTGGAGATTTCATGTCTATGTCTTGCAATGTTAGGATAAGCTCCACTGACTGGGTGAAGTTTCTCTTTCCAGCTTTTTCTTTAGCCTCTTTCACGGCGTTCAAGATGGTTTTCGATTCTATAGACATTTAAGTGGGCCTCGTGCCATTGATGGATTATTAAGCCATTATAAAAAGGTTCTCTTAGCCTTTATTTTCGGCGAATATTTGGTCATACTTTCCATCGTCGATTTCCCTTAACACATCCTTTGGGTCTTTTCCATCAACAGTGACGCCCATGCTTACACATGTTCCGAGAACTTCTTTAGCCGCATTCTTCAGCGTTTTCGACAGTAACTCTGAGCGCTTAATTTTGGCTATGCGGATAAGCTGTTCCATGGAAAGGTTTCCAACTTTCTGTGCCTTAGGGTTTCCCGAACCCTTCTCAATCTTTAGCTCGCTTACAATTAAAGCAGATGTTGTTGGCGTTCCCACATTAACCTCAAACTGTTTAGTTTCAGGGTCAACAATAACCTTCACCGGAACCTTCATTCCAGCATAATCTTTTGTAAGCTCGTTTATCTTGTTCACAACGGCCAGAACGTTCAAGCCTAAGGGGCCTAAAGCGGGTCCTAACGGCGGACCTGCCGTGGCTTGGCCTCCGTTTACAAGAAGCTCCACAATCTTCTTTTCACCCAAAAATTTTCACCCCATTTAGGTTTTTGCTTTTTCCACGAGTTTAACGTAGTCTGAGTGGACGGTTATGGGCAGCGTGAACGTGGCTTCGAGGAGCTCCAGAGTTACTTCCTCTTTGGTTTTGTCGATGCGGGTTATTTTGGCGCGCATTCCCTTAAAGGGGCCGCCGGTAACCTCAACTATATCGTTTTCACTTAACTCTTCAATCACCGGTTTTCTGACGATGTATTTTTCAATTTCTGAAAAGTTGACGAAGTCTGGAACCCTTGACCTTACGTGTTTTATTCCTGCTATGGCTTGCTCCACGAAGTGGGGGCCTTCGGCTTCCATGAAAATGTAGCCTCGGAGAGTGTCTGGGACGAGGATGGCTTTTACTGGGATTTTGTTCATTTCAATTCTGGCCGCCACAAGCTTAGCCACGTTCCTCTCTTGTCCCGTGGTTATTCTTACTGCGAAAATTTTTGTTGGAAGTTTTTCCATGTTTTGCTCCCTCGGCTAGTATGGAATTGCACTGGTCAACAGTTTTATGACAAAGCCTATTAACCCCACTACGCCTATGCCCAAAAAGCATATCTTTATTGACAGCCACAGCTCGCTTCTTCCCGGTTTAACAGCCAACTTTAATGTTCTTGCGCACTGTTCTAGGAAAGACCTTAAACCCATTTCCATCTACCGGCAACGCTTTGATAGACTATATGCGTTTCTATTAACTTTTCTATCCTCGGATATAGTAATTCCAGCAGCTCCATGTTAAACTTTTTGGGTTTTAAGACTGACTTTTTCAAGTATCGCGATAAGACGCTGTTTGTCTTCGCCCTTTATCCCCTTCCAATCCAAAACTGCCAGTTCAACCTTTTCAAGGGTTCGCTCCACGCATTGCCTCAAAATCTCTTCATCGATTTCATGGATCGCGTATTTAGGGATTATATGGCCGAAGGCTATGTTGCCTTCTAAAGCCATTTTCGTAAACTTTTCATTGTAATGGGGGCCGCCCACGCCGAGCACAGCTGGGGCCTCTTCTCTTCCAAAGCTTGAAGCTGCTTTTATGGCTGCGTGGGCGATGACCTCTGCTGCCTCCACATCCATCCACTGTTTTGGCGAACTGCCCAGCTCGACAAACATTGCCGGCTTATCCAATGATGGACCATGATGGGTGCATTCATAACATACCTCATAGTTAAGCCGCTTTTCCATTGCAAGCTGCGCCATGGCTTTTAAAGCTGTTCTCATGGCGTTTGCAGGGGAAACTGAAACTTTTCTTGGAAATCCTCCTAAGCTTGCTTGTCCAAGGTTCCCAGGTGTGTGAACCGAGAGAGTGGGGGTTCCGCTTACGCTACTATGTCTTGAGAGGAAAATTATGAGATTCGGTGGGGGCGAAAAATCCGTTACGTTCTGCGCGTAAACCAACTCCTCTTCCAAAATTGTAAGCCTAACCTCTTGCTTGAAGTCCTCAGCGGCGTAGACTTGCGATTCTTTAAATTTTTCTTCGCACAGCCTAAAAGGGTAGTTTTCAAGAATTTGTTTTGCAATGTTCAAACTTGCGGGGTCTTTCTTCGATGCTGCCATTAGAATCAATTTCTTTCCCAATTGCTTGATGCAGCATATCCAGAAAAAGGTTTCCATAAAGTTTATAATGGCTGAGGAATGTTGAAGCTTTAGGCTTTACCGGTGGTTGATGCAAAATGCATTTAATCAATTTTAAGGAGCTATCCGGACAGCAAATTGCAGAAATAGTTGATAAGGCTATTGAGGTGAAGCAAAACCCCAAGAAATACCATAGAGCCTTGGATGGCAAGTCTTTGGCTATGATTTTCCAGAAAACCTCAACGAGAACTAGGGTTTCCTTCGAAGTTGCTATGACCCAGCTTGGGGGTCATGCGCTCTACATTGACTGGAGAACCACCAACTTTACAATAGCCGACATATACGATGAAACCCAGTATTTGTCGCGGAATGTCGACTGCATCATGGCGAGGCTTCTGCGGAACGCTGACCTGCAAGTTATGGCTAGGGCTTCAAAGGTTCCCGTCATAAATGGCTGCGACGAGAAATATCATCCAAGCCAAGCCATAGCCGACCTCATGACCATGAAAGAGAAAAAGGGCAAATTAAAAGGCTTAAAACTGGTCTATGTTGGAGTGCACAAC
>Ga0207433_10007608_pt1 | contig 18030 bp, 21 predicted proteins | sample YelNatPaOPGAMG01_FD_187559 | JGI IMG/M metagenome (GOLD analysis project Ga0207433, IMG submission 187559) | Hot spring thermophilic microbial communities from Obsidian Pool, Yellowstone National Park, USA - OP-RAMG-01 (SPAdes) (version 3) | ecosystem: Environmental > Aquatic > Thermal springs... | reverse complement strand
GTCGCTAGGCCGGCACCTGGAGTATCGAGAAGGCTCGAGGATCTGGCGAAGAGGCACGGGATAAAGCTGGTGCTGGGAGAGGAGATAGAAGAAGCGATAGCTATATAAAAATAGTTGTAGCAACTCTAGGGAGTAATTCTCGTATCTGCTCAGTCATCGACAATTTAGATAATGCTTAACTTTTAATTGGACAATTTAGTAAAGAGTTTCTGGGTCTTGAAAGATCCAGAAGTTCATTAGTTTGTGGGAGCATTAGAGAATTCCTCCGGAAGGGATATCTTCCCGGAACTAGCTTCTTCGCCAGAAGAATGCCTGCATTCTTCAAGTATGTAGCCTTGATGTAGTCAGGGGAGGTTTGAAGAGGGATACTTGATATGGGCACTGGGCCATGATACCTTCCTCTCCAAATATCCAGAATGATCCGAGGCATGAAGAGGCTTTGGAACCCATCAATAATTTCGGAATATGCTTCAGTTTATCTAGAGATGACTGAGTGATGGGAATCTTCGACGGGAGATTGAGTTAAACTTATAAGTTTAACCTTTTGGATAAACTTATGAGCGTAGTCAGGGTCCACAAGAAGGGGATAATAGCAATCCCGAAGGGGATGAGGGAGAGGGCTGGGATAAAAGAGGGGATGCTCCTCCTAATCGAAGCTAGGGATGGGGAGCTTGTCCTGAGGCCCCTCGATCTGTGGGAGAGAATATGGGGCTCCAGTAAGGGAAGCGCTGAGGAGGTGGAGAGGGAACTTGATGAGGATGAGAGAGCTAGGGAGGAGAGGTTGAGCAGATGGAGAGAGTAGTCATCGATACCTACGCCCTGATGGCGATGATCTTCGGGGAGTTAACTGAAAAGGCAGAGAGAGCTCTCTTGGATGTAAGATACAGAAGAAAAGAGGGAATTTTGCCATCTACAGTTGCATATGAGTTCTTTCTTCAGTGGCTCCACGGTAGAATACCATTTAGGAGCGATAGTGAGGTCAAGGGCTTCGTCCTCGGTTATTTCAGGGTGGTCAATTTCAAGGCGGAGGATTACATAGAGATGGCCAAGTTGAAATATGAGGGTGATAGAATACTTCAACAATCAAATTTCAAAGATAGGCGGTTGAGCTTGGTTGATGCCTCGATTCTCCTCGTTTCTTTGAGGGAGAAAGCCCCTATAGTGAGCGGGGATGATGATCTGAGATATGTGGCCTCTATGATGGGAATAGAGATACTGTGGTAGCTGCTAGAAATTCCAAGCCGTTTTCAGCTTTATAGAATCGCTGAAGCGAAGATTTGAAGTTGAGGAGAGCATAACTGGGATTCAGATCGGTTGGAAGAAGGGCTTCATGCTTAAAGATGTGTTTAAAAATCGATGATTTTTCCGGATCGACAGAGGGGATCTTCGAAATAGCTACTATAGAATATGCTTCTGCCTTCTTATCAACTAATCAGGAAAAAATGCCTAAATCGAAAAGTGAGCTGGATTGAAGCTCTCAACCTCATAACTATCTCAGCTTCACCGATTGATAGATTTCCAGCACCCTGCTTGCAACTATTCTTGGATCATGATTCCTCCTCAGATACTCATACTCTTTCTCCCATAACTCCTCCGATGAGTTCAGCACAGCTTCAGCTATCTCCTCCTCTTCCTTCACATCTTTCAGGGGGAAATCTCTGTACTCTGGATATTCCGATGAAACATATACTATCACGGGTCTCCCGCATGCTATCGCCTCTAAGGAGACCATTCCAAAGGATCCGAGCTTGAATCCATCCATGATGACATCGGCATCCCAGTAATATTGATTGAGCTTTTCATGCGGAGCTTTAGGAAGCACCCTCAAATGGAGGCCCAGAGAATGTGCTAAAGATAATGTTCTATCGAAATCCTTTCCATACGAAATTATGCTGACATCTACCTCTTCTTTTATCTTACTTAATGCTCTAATAGCTACATCCGTCCCCTTCACACTCCAGTTCGAATCCGATGCTATAAGTACTCTCTTCTTCTCATGTTTCACGATAGGTTTCGGGTAAAATAGCTGCATATCGATCGGATTGGGGAGGTACTCAGCATCCTCCCTGAACTCTCTCGCTATGCCGAGAATGTCTGGGGTGCTCACCAGGATTTTATCGCACCTTCTCAGATTGTATTTGACTATCCTACCCCATAGGGGATGATTTAAGCTGACTCTCAGATCGCTTCCGTGCGCATGCCCTATCAGAGGCCTTTTCCCCAGCTTTTCTGCGATATAGCAGTCCTGCAACAGATAGTGCACATGATAAACATCCGCCTTAGTTTTCATTATTCCGTATGTTATGCCTAATGTCTTGCTCCAGAAACTCCTAGTTCTCTTTATGTGCTTTACCTTTATATTTTTAGGAAAATAATTTATCAGTGTCTCGCCGACATAAGCACAGTCATTTATCATAGCGACCGATTTCATATATCCACCTCCATCTCCTATGCATCAAGGCATCCATGCGGATATCGGCCGTGACCCTTCGCAGAAGCCCCAATTCGGTCGACTCTTTAGGGTCCAGATTCATCACGAGTGCTTTATACGAGCCTAGATATAACCATTTGGGAGGGGTCCATGCTTGAAGTTCCTGTCCGAGAGGTAGATAGATGAGGAAAAAGATGCTCTAGGAAGATCGGTGAAGTGCTCGTAGTCAGGGAATTTTATTTAGGAATCGGGATTCATTATCTTATTATTCGGAGATGATTCGGGATTTCAAATGATCTGACCTCCATGAAACTCCGCATGGCTATCTAAAGCGGAAAACTCCAGTTACACCAGCTGAAATCATTTCTTCCAGAGGATCAGACCTCTCTCCTTCAGCTTTGAGAAGTGCTTCTCATTCTTCGTCCAGAGGGGGAGCTTCCTCGAGATGGAAGTAGCGCCTATGATGAGATCTCTCTCATCCACAGTCTCCCCTTTACCCCTCAACTCCCTCCAGAGGATAGGAGTCCCTATCACCTCATTATCGAGTGGTATGATTCCAAATATCTCCTCCACAACTGCTTTAATTGGATCGGACTTCCCCTGATGAACTAGTTAGAGTTGCTACGGAAATGTAGCGAGGTAGCTCCTCTGCCCATATCTATCAGGATCCCTCTAGCCTTAATTTCAGCTTCACCTCCTCATAAGAGGAGTCTAGCTCTATTTTCCTCAGCTCTTCCAATGCTCTCTTGATTTTCTCTCTCCTGTAATTCAAAATCCCAAGTAAGATTTCATTCAATGCTTTCCTCCCTCTCGGCTCAGTCGAGGGCTTCTCTCTCATCATGGGCATTTGAATTATGTCAAATTTAATGATTATCGCATGGTCCACTGGGGATACTGCGAGTCGCTCCTAACCTGATGGTATTATCCTGAGGACAAATCCAAAGAGGATGCCCAGTATCATGAAGAATAGGACTATCGTGGCGACAGCTGCGTTATAAAACTCCCTAGATGAAGAGAAAGCAATGATAGCAGCTACTACTCTGACCATAGGGGTCAGGACCAAGATGAGTGTCCCGGCTAGGATGAAAGTAGAGTAAATTTTCACTCCCAGTAGGTCCAGTAGGATGCCTATGGAGAGGAGGGAGAAGCTCATTATCATACCTGCTGTGAGCGTGAGGTAGACTGCTCTCTCAACTTCCATATATACCCCTCATGATCATATTGTAAGCGAAGTAAAGAAGCAATAAGCCGAATGTCAGCTTTATGAAACTAGCTTTCATCCTATTCATGACATAAGTCCCGGCAGTTGCTCCTATCATAACGCCCACCGCTACTGGAGCCACAGCTTCGCCATTGACTAGCCCGTAAGCTAGGTAGAGTAGGGCCCCCGTGGATGCCGTCACCCCTATCATGAACTTGCTAGTGGCTACGGCAGCTTTCATAGGCACGTTCATCAATTGATTCATTATAGGCACTTTTATTATCCCCCCTCCCAGCCCCAGCATCGCTGAAATAATGCCAGCTAAGTAAGAAGCTATTAATCCGGATTTAGTTCTCACTACCGTGTATTTTACCTCCTTCCCTTCAGCTAAATCCGGATAGCTGTTAGAGAGTCCCAGTTTCCTCGCTATCTCATCCTCCTTCCCGAGGAAGAGATCCTTCCTAAGCTTCTCCTCCTCCCTCCTCCTCGTCGATATCTGCGATATAGATAGGTATATCAGGAGGAGCCCCATCATCAAATATAGGAGAGAGGATGGCATTTTAATAGTCAGAAGGGCTCCGGAAACAGCCCCTGCTGTTGTCGCTGTCTCGAGGAACATCCCCAGTCTCACGTTAGTCATCCTCTGATCCACATATCTGGATGCCCCTGCTATGCTAGTCGCGACCACGCTAACTATACTCACGGCTATCGCTTCCTTTATGCTGAAGCCGAAGAACATGACCAAGCAGGGTATTATGATGACCCCGCCCCCTACCCCGAGGACGGCGCCGAAGAGCCCCGCTATGGTGCCCATCAGCAGCATTAGCAGAGAGGCCACTGGATCCATCGGGACCTCTCGGAGCTTTCATTTATAATCATTAAGATGAGTAAGCTGCTTCGGATTTCCCCATTTTAAGCAGTATAAGTAAGCCCAGTGTGTTTATCAAGCAGCCGATGACGAAGGGAGCCCAGTGCCCCATGTACCAAGTTAGGCCGGCCATCAAATTACCCAGGGAGCTTAGGATGAATGTTATAGAGTCCAGGGAGCCTATAGCTGTTGCTACTTCCCTCTCAGATATTCCTACGAGCAATAACCTCCTAGCCGGAAGATCCATAGCCCCGACGAATCCCTGAATGAGCATTAAAGCGTATATCAGCATCTCATCCTTCAGGAATGGGTAGATCCACCAGACAGCTGAGGAAGCTGCTAAATGGTATATGAGCATCTCCCTCCCCCCTATCCTATCGGTAACCCTCCCCAATGGGACGGTGGCGATGAGATTCCCGAAGCTCCAGAGGGATAGGGCGAATCCTATCTGGGGCTCGCTCATCCCCTGATCCAGCCTGGCCACTAGGGGTATGAAAGTGAAGGACATCGTGAACCCTATCCCGTGGAGGGAGAGTGCTACAGCTAAATAGCTCAGATATCTGTTCCTGAATAGTATGTTGACTCCCTTCCTCAGGTCCTCCAGCAAGTTCACGCTCACCTTAGCTTCCTCATCCCTGAACCAGAGCCAGGTCAGCGCTGCTGAGATCAAGCTCAAGGTTCCACCGGATACGAAAGCTGCCCCATAACCTCCTAACTTTATTATATTGCCCGAGAGAGCCTGGCCCACTATCTGGCCCGCCGTCAGGAAGAAGTAATACCAACCGTAAGATGTAGCGGTCCCCCGGGAGACCTCTGATACTAAGGCTAGAGCTGCTGGGCTGTAGATGGAGTAAGCCACCCAAGCTAGTATCACCATGGTGATCGCCAGATACTGGGATCTGAGGAGGGAGAGGAAGAGCATGGATAGTGCTCCGAGGATGAAGCCGATTAGCATAGGGTAATACCTTCCCACCCTATCGGCCATAGCGCCCGAGAACATAGAGGCTAAGCCGTAGCCCAATCGGGCCAGCGTCATAGCGAGCCCTATCAGGAATTCTGGCATGCCTATATCACTGAAATAGAGGACTATCAGTGAAGTAGCCAGGTAGAAGCCTGCGTTGAATAGCGATGTTATCGCTGATAGCTTGAATATTTTCATTTACCCACCTTCGAGATGGAATCCAGGAATTCGCCCAGCCTCCTCACTCCCTCCTCGAAGACCTCGGGCCTCGCCCCGAAGCCTATCCTCAAGTGCCTCTCTATGCCGAAGCAGGACCCTGGTACTAAGAAAGTTCCCTTCTCCTTCAGAAGCCTTAAGGCGAGCTCCTCAGATCCAATATCCAGATCGTATCCGGGGAAGGCCACGCTCCCGGCCCTAGGCGGGACCCAGTGAAGGTAGTCCCTGCTCTCTATCAGTTGCCTGAGTAAGGATAGATTCCTCCTCAGAATTTGGAGGCTCCTCTCATATATCCTCTCGACATTCTTCATAGCTTCCGCGGCTATCCTCTCAACTAAGACGCTGTTGCTTATCGACATGTAATCCCTCCTGAGCTTTATCTCCTCTATCAGCTCCCTGTCCCTGGTCGCTATCCACCCCAGCCTCAGGCCAGTCAGGGAGAGGGGCTTCGAGAAGGACCTCGTCACCACAGCTCTCTCGCTGAGGTCCGCGGCTGATGGTACCGAGCTTCCATCCAAGAAGAGGCCATGATAGGATTCATCGCAGAGGAGACGGGAGCCCGAATCCTCCACTATCCTTATTATCTCCCTTAGGGTCTTCTCATCTATCAGGCTGCCGGTTGGATTGTGCGGATTATTTATCACTACGAGCTTAGTCCTCTCATCCACCTTCCTCTCGAGTTCTTCTAGATTCGGGAGCCAAGATTCCTCCTCCTTCAGCTCCAGGAGATCTACTTCCGCTCCCAGGGATTCGGGCGCGCTGTAGAGCTGCTGATAGGCGGGGAAAATGGATACTACTTTATCTCCAGGCTCCAATAATGTGTAGAATACCTGGAAATTTGCATCTATAGCTCCTTTCGTTACTAGGATTTCATCCGGTTCCAGCTTCCTGTACAGCTTAGCTATCCCCTCCCTGAGCTCGGGGAGGCCCTCAGTATAGCCATAGTCGAGGACCAGATCCCTCAGCTCCTCCATCAAATCCTTACCTATTAAGCTGAGGAGTTCGCTCAGCTTGAATGGGGCGACGCAAGTCTCAGCTATGTTGAATTTGGCCAAGTGCTCGTAGGAGCTCATGAACCTCTCGACTAGGAAAGGCTTGACCTTCATGCGATCCCCGGGCGATGAGTCGGTAAATTATAAAGTGCTTACCGAGGCTAGAGATCGCCTCGCGATGCGGAGTAATCTTTCACAATTTTTTACAGATAGTCCCATTCACCATGGCAGAGTAACTTTTTAAGGGCTGAAAGCAATAAGCAAATATGTATTTGAGGGAAGTGAAGAACTGGTCTGACAGGAAAGGCGTCCTTTATGCCAGAGTCGACGTGCCTGAATTCTCCGAAGTTATCCTGCGTGATGTGATCATAATGTCCACGAGATGGTGGGCTGATTTCATGTCGGGCATATCGGCCCTCATGGGGGAGAAGGCCCTCAGGCCCGTCCTCTATTACTCAGCTTACCGGATGATGAAGCAGCACAACCAGAAGGGAGTCATGAAGATAATTAAGGAGGGCAAATTGACTAGGAAGAGGATATTCGAGATAGCTTGCGATATATTCTCAACCCTGGGCTTCGGAGAGGTGAGGAGCATAGAGCTGATCGGAGGTAAGATAAGGATCACAGTCAAGGATTCATTCGAGGCCAGGGGAAGGAGAGCCGATGCTCCGGTCTGTCATTTCGTAGCCGGAATATTATCGGCGATAGTTGAGGATGTCTTCAGCATAAGGACGGGTCCCCTCGTGGAGGAGAGCTGCGCCGCTACTGGAAATGATTTCTGCACTTTCTCAGCCGAGGTGATGGAACTTGGGGTTAATAGCATCTAGGGAAGTTGATCTCATCGTCAGGGCTGTTGGTAAGTGTTATTTAAGCTGCCCCCACTGTAATTGGAATGAGGAGATCCGTGAGGCATACCTCAGGGAGTCCTCCCTGGAGCTCCTGCTGGATATACTCATAGGGGAGGGATACAAGCCCGAAGTATACTTCTCTTGCCCAGATCCCCTGCTTCACCCCTCTCTTTCATCCCTGATAAGTGCCCCCATTGAGAGGGGACTCAAATCGACTGTCCTGGTCCCCGCGAGGACTAGATCGGATAGGAAAGCTTGGGAATCTCTCCTCAATGCGAGCAGGATTTTCATCTTTTCATCCTCAATAAGGGATCTCAGGGGATCAAAGGAATTCCTCAAGTTCCTCATCTCAAATGGATCCGACTTGAAGCTCATGTTCCTTCGAGGCTCGAAGGATGATTTGAATCAGATCCTAGAGTTCGCGAGGGATATGGGGCTGGAGCTATGGGTAGCCCCTCCTCTATTCAGGATTCCAAAGGTTGAGGGATTAGATGAGAATTTGGAGCTCGGTAAACAAGTAGCAAAATTCATGGGCATTTATGACGTCAGGATAGCGTTCAAAGGGGACTTCCCGTTCAAAATAATTGAGGGTCCGAGGTGCGAGATAGGGTGCAAGCTCCTCTACCTTGACCCAGAGGGGAGATTGGGTAGATGCCCGTTTAATGCGATGGATCAGCTCAACTCTCCTCCTCTGGAGGCGATTCGCATACTGGATGAGAGTTGCGAGAGGGGAGAGGGGAGGAAATTTGAGCTCGTTCCCTCCATCAAGTTGATAACTGGGAACGGGGAGGAAATTTATGAGAGGGATCTGGAGCTCCTCTCACTCATAGAAGAGCTTGGGAGTTTGAGTCAGGCAGCGAGAACTATTGGAGCAACACCATCATCTATCTTCAAGAGGATAAGGAGAATGGAGGGGATGCTGGGGTTACGCTTGATCACGAGCTCCAGGGGGGGATACCTGAGGGGAGGTGTCAGGCTCACGCCGGAGTGCGAGGGGCTCGTGAGGAGGTATAGGGAGCTTAAGGTATCAATTATTAACAGATACCGTCTTTCCCTAATGGAAAAATTGGATGGTTAGAGCTTAGGAAAATCTGAAATTCGGAATGCTTATTTTCTATGAATTCCTTAAATTCCGGGGGATCCCATGGTCCAACCCCTCGAGGAATTCTTGATATACGTAGACCCCTCCCGTTGCGTCGGATGCAGGAGCTGCGAGATAGCTTGCGCAGTTGAACACTCCTTGAGCAAGTCCCTTTATGCTTCTATCTTTGAGGATCCCAGGCCTAAGCCCAGGACGAGCGTCGTTGTGGCCGATAGTATTTACGTCCCCATGAGGTGCATGCACTGCGATCCCGCTCCGTGCGTCAAAGCGTGCCCCACGGGATCCATGCATAGGACTGATGAGGGATTCGTCATCTCGGATCCCTCCAAGTGCATAGGTTGCAGGACATGCTTGTTAGCTTGCCCATTCGGTCATCCGAGTTACAGTAGAGCCGGAAAGGTGATCAAGTGCGATCACTGCGTCGATAGGTTCAGAGTGGGGCTGCCGCCAGCCTGCGTCGAGGCGTGCCCCACCGGGGCCCTCAGGTTCGGCAGGGCTGAGGAGCTGCTGATGGAGGAGAAGAGGAGGAGGGCCCTCGAGCTAATAATAGGGATGGGGGAGGGAGGGGTCGTCTACAAGAGGGCATCCTCCGGCTTCCCCTCTCTCATAGGGAGGTGATCTTATGGAGGAGAGAGTTTATGAGAGGATATTGAGGGCCACTAAGAGGGAGTTCTATGAGCAGGCATCGATAGACCCGACGGTCCTACCGCTACTCGAGAAAGCTGATAGGGAGGGTGTAGAGACCGCTTGGCACAGGTACCTCAAGCAGCAGCCCCAATGTGGCTTCGGATTGCTGGGTGTGTGCTGCAGGAATTGTAACATGGGTCCCTGCAGGATAGATCCATTCGGCTATGGCCCGGATAAGGGTATATGCGGTGCTGATGCCGATACGATAGTAGCTAGGAACCTCATGAGGGCACTGGCTGCTGGTGCAGCAGCTCACAGCGATCACGCTAGGGATATAGTGGAGGTGTTCAGGGGGATAGTGGACGGATGGGCCAAGGATTACAAGATAGCTGATGAGCAGAAGTTATTGGGTATAGCGAGAGCCCTCGGGGTGAAGACGGATGGAAAGAGCATCATGGAGGTCGCCAAGGAGGTCGTGGAGATAGCCGAGATGGAGTTCGGTAAGCCGGATAATTCGCCTCTCAGGTTCCTTAACGCATATGCCCCTGAGAGGAGGAAGGAGCTATGGAGGAAACTCGGAATAACTCCTAGGGCTATAGATAGAGAGGTAACTGAGATCATGCATAGGACCCATATGGGAGTGGATGCCGATCCGCTCAATCTGATAGCTCAGGGCCTCAGGGCAGCGCTGGCCGATGGTTGGAGCGGATCCATGATGGCCACCCTCTTCAGCGACGTTATGTTCGGGACGCCCAAGCCCATAAAGGTCTGGGCTAATCTTGGAGTGCTCAGGGAGGATTCTGTTAACGTGATGGTCCACGGCCACAATCCGCTGCTCTCCATGCAGATAGCTGAAGTTGCGAAGGATCCCGAGATGGTTGAACTAGCTAAGAGCGTGGGAGCTGAGGGAATTAATGTAGTGGGAATGTGCTGCACTGGTAATGAAGTATTGATGAGGCTGGGAATTCCTATAGCCGGCAACTTCCTCCAGCAGGAGCTCGCGATTATAACAGGAGCTCTGGAAGCTGTGATAGTGGATTACCAATGCATAATGCCAGCTCTAGTCGATGTAGCCTCATGCTACCACACTAAGATAATAACGACGGAGCCTAAGACGAAGGTACCGGGGGCAATTCACATAGAGTTCGATAAGGCCAACGCTAGGGAGAGCGCCAAGAAGATACTGAAGGTGGCTGTGGAGAACTTCAAGAATAGGGTGAAGGAGAGAGTTTTCATACCTAAGGAGAAGATGGAAGCCGTGGTTGGCTTCAGCGTTGAGGCGATACTCTCAGCCCTAGGAGGGTCCCTAGAACCATTGGCTGATGCCCTCAAGAGCGGGAAGATAAAGGGAATAGCTGGAGTGGTCGGCTGCACGAACCCGAAAGTGAGGCACGATAGCTCCCACGTGGCGATAACTAAGGAGCTCATAGCCAACGATATCCTAGTAGTTGGTACTGGCTGCTGGGCAATAGCGATGAGTAAGCACGGTTTCTTCAAACCTGAGGCAGCTGAGATGGCTGGGCCAGGGCTGAGAGAGGTGTGCAAGGCTCTAGGGATACCTCCCGCCCTCCACATGGGGAGCTGTGTAGATTGCAGCAGGATGCTAATAGCTTTAGCAGCTCTGGCCGATCATTTGGGGGTTGATATCAGCGATCTACCTGCAGCCGGCTCGGCTCCTGAGTGGTACAGTGAGAAGGCCGTATCCATAGGTAGCTACTTCGTAGCGAGCGGTCTCCTCGTCCATCTAGGGACGATCCCTCAGGTCCTGGGATCCAAGAGAGTAGTGGAGCTGCTGACCAAGGACGCCGAGAGTTTAGTCGGTGGCAAGTTCTTCGTAGAGACCGATCCGGTGAAAGCGGCTAGGGTCATGATAGAGCACATAAGGGAGAAGAGGAGAAAGCTCGGCTGGCCAGAGTGACCTTTATGGGGCTCAAGATAATAGTGGCCGGGAAGGGAGGGGTCGGAAAGACAACCGTCGCCTCACTACTCTCATTTTTTCTCTCATCAAGGGGGAAGAGGGTTTTGGCTCTGGACACGGACTCCGTGCCCAACCTAGCTCTCTCCCTAGGCCTTCCCAGAGAGATGGAGAGTAAGATAGTTCCAATAGTCAAGGACGAATCCCTCGTCGAGGAGAGGACGGGGGCGAGACCCGGCGAGAGCTGGGGCCTCCTCTTCAGGCTGAATCCGAAGGTCGATGATATCGTCGATAAATATGGGATAAGGATTAGCGAGAATTTGAGTCTCCTGGTGGTTGGCAGCATAGATTCGGCAAAACAGGGATGCCTCTGTCCAGCTATATCTTTGGGAAAGGCCCTTATCTCCCACATACTGATGGAGGAGCGTGACGTGATCGTAGTGGACTCGGAAGCCGGGGCGGAGGTCTTCGGTAGGGGATTGGCTGAGAGATTCGATCACATGCTCTGCGTCACTGAGCCGACTCAGAAGTCCCTGGAGATAGCTAAGAGGATCGTCAGGATGGGCAGGGAGCTGGGGATAGGGGAAGTCACCTACATAGTTAACAAATTCTCCGGTGATGAGAGCGAGAGGCTCAGGATATCCGAGACCTTAGATGCGAGGCATTTCTTCATCCCTTATGATTATTCCCTGATCAGAGCCGAGATCGAGGGGAGGAGCCTGAAGGAACTGGATGAATCCTCCCCAGCAGTTCAGGCCCTGAGATCGGCCTTCGAATCTATTTTCGGGTGATCCTCATGCCCAAGGTCGGGGTTTACGTTTGCCATTGTGGTAAGAACATAGCCGGGAAGGTGGATGTCCAGAGGGTAGCCGCTGAGATGAAGAAACATCCTCAGGTCACTGTATCGAGGCATTACTTCTTCATGTGCAGTAGTTTCGGTCAGGAATTGATAAAAAGGGATATAAAGGCAGGGAAAGTTGATAGGGTCGTCGTAGCCGCCTGCAGCCCCAAGCTCCACGAACCCCTATTCAGGGGGGTTGTGGAGGAAGCTGGACTGAACTTCGGTTATTATGAGCAGGCTAACATAAGGGAACTCGTCTCCTGGTCGACTGAAGATCCAGAGGAGGCCACCAGGAAAGCTATAGCCTATACTTGGGCTGCTGTGGAGAGGGTCCTCGAGGCAGAGCCGGTGGAGAGCGAGGAGTTCAGGGTGAACAGGGAGGCCCTGATAATAGGGGGAGGAGTGGCCGGTATAGCGGCAGCTCTCGATCTAGCTGAGAAGGGAATAAGGGTCCATATCATAGAGAGATCTCCTACAATAGGAGGTAAAATGGCTCTATTGGATAGAGTATTTCCTACGGGTGACTGTTCACTTTGCATACTCACTCCCATGATGGCCGAAGCCGAGCACAACCCTAACATAACCATTCACACTATGTGCGAGGTCACGGAGGTGAGCGGATCCGTCGGCGACTTCAGGGTGAGAGTTAAGAAGAGGGCCAGATATGTGGATCAAGATAAGTGTGTGGCCTGCGGTATATGCGCGGAATCATGCCCCGTAGAGGTTCTGAATGAGTGGTACGCCAGGCTGGGGAAGAGGAAAGCTGCTTACATACCTTTCCCCCAGTCCGTCCCCAGGGCTTATGTCATAGATAGGGAGAATTGCCTTTTCTTCAGGGATGGAAGCTGCAGGAAGTGCGAGGAGGTCTGCCCGGCCAAGGCAATAGATCTGAGTGAGAGCGATGGGGAATTCGAGCTCAGAGTGGGGGCTATAATAGTGGCGACGGGAGCTGACGAGTACGATGCCAGCAACCTCAAGAATTATGGTTATGGGAAGATAGCTGATGTCATAACGCATTTTGGTTTCGAGAGCCTCATAAATGTCAATGGTCCGACTGGTGGTCACCTGAGGAGGCCATCCGATGGTAAAGTCCCTGAGAGCATCCTTTTCGTGCAGTGCGCCGGGAGCAGGGATGTCAACAATAACCCTTACTGCTCCAACGTCTGCTGCATGATGACGCTCAAGCACGCTGAGATAATCAGGATGGAATATCCCGAGACCAAAGTTTACGTGGCCTACATAGACATGAGGACCCCTAAGAAGGGGTTCGAGGAGATGTACGCCAGGGTGAGGGAGGAAGGCGTAGTCTTCATCAGAGGGAAGCCGGGAGAGATAAGGAGGGAGGGGGATAAGTTAGTTACAGAGATATATGATGAGGTGCTAGGTGAGAAATTGAGGCTGGAGGTTGATATGGTCGTGCTAGCCGCGGGCCTCAGCCCATCCGAGGGAACTCTCTCCATCTCGAGGACGCTGAACATACCGAGGGATCTCTACGGATTTCTTCAGGAATTACATCCAAAACTGAAGCCAGTTCAGACATCCAGACCGGGCATATTCATATGCGGTACTGCTCAAGGTCCTAAAGACATTCCAGATTCGGTAACACAAGCTAAAGCGGCGGCTAGTGAGGCTGCTAGGCTCTTGATGATAGGAAAGGTCTTAGTGACCGGGGAGAAGGCGAAGGTGAATTCCGAGCTATGCACGGGTTGCGGGGCATGCGTCGAGGAGTGTCCCTTCTCAGCCATAGTGCTGGAGGAGGGGAAGGCCAAGGTGCTCCCTCTCGCCTGTATGGGGTGCGGTATATGCCAGGGGGCCTGCCCGACCGGAGCTATAGAGAGGAGGCTCTACGATCACGGTCAGATCCTCAATCAGATAGATGGCCTGTTGGAGGTGGTGACATGAGCTACGTGATAGGCTTCTGCTGTAATGAGTGCGCTTATGCTGCGGCTGATCTAGCTGGTAGCACTCACAGGAAGCATCCAGCGAATGTATTGGTGATAAGGATACCCTGCTCCGGTACCTTCGACCCGTCTTGGCTCGTTTACGCCCTAGCTAGAGGGGCTGATGCAGCTTTCGTGGCTGGTTGCAGGAAGGGGGAGTGCCATTACGTGGATGGAAACCTCAAAGCTGAGAAGAGGGTTGCTTTCGTGAAGCAGCTGCTCGAGGCCGTCGGAGTGGAACCTGAGAGAGTTGAGATGTTCTTCATGGCGTCCTCTGAGCCACATAAGTTCGTGAAAGCCGCTGAGGAGATGAGTAAGAGGGTGGAGAAGCTCGGCCCTCTCCCACGCAGGGGCAGGATCGATAGGGTAAGGCTGGGGAAGAAGGAGAACCTTGTTGAGGCCCTTAAAGCAATCGCCAAAGAGTTTAAGGACATCAAGCTTCCTGAAATACCTGGCTTCAAGGTACCGGTTTATGATGAGAGCTGCATCGGTTGCGGGGCATGCGTCGAGGCTTGCGAGCGTGATGCCCTCAGGATGGTAGACTCCGATGGATTCAGGAGGATATTATTGAATGCGGCTAGGTGTACAGCATGTGGAGATTGTGTTAAGGCATGCGAAGAGAGTGGAGAGTCTTCTCTGAGGCTGGGAGGCATGAGAATGTCTCAATTAATCTCAGATTGGAGTGAGGGGATCAGGATACCTCTAGTCGCTTGCGAAGTTTGCGGAAAATATTTCGCGACGGAAGGGGAATTGAGGAAAGCGGATTCTCCTCAAATATGCCCGAGTTGCAAGGAGGTGCTATCCGCTAAAGCGATGTCATTCGGTAAGGTGAGAGCATGAGCCTCAGGGATGATATAAAAGCGATCTCCGGGCAGGACGTCATGCTATGCTTCCAATGCGGGGAGTGTTCATCATCCTGCCAGATGGCCGGTTACAAGGGCTTCTCCCCCGCGAAGTTGATACATTCCATCCAATTGGGAATGGAGGATGTCCTGAGGTCTAGAATTTACGAGCTCTGCCTTCACTGTTTCCTCTGTTCCGTCAGGTGCCCTCAGGGACTGAGCTTCCCGGATATAGCTACAGCATTATCCAACATAGCTGTGAGGAGGTATGGTCCGGGGAAGATTGAGAAAATGTTCTTAGACGAGATAACTAATAAGGGATTTTTGAACCCAGCTACATTTGCTCTGAAGACCTTTGGATTCTCCCTCCCCAAATACGCTGGTCTGAAGGGCCTCAAAGCCGCTCCCATTATCTTCGAGAGGGGGAACGTCAGGAGGGAACTGGTAGAGGAGGTGAGGAGGGTTGCAAGGGAGGGTTGAGGCTTACTATCCCGGATGCTCGGCGAGGACCACTGAAAGAGCATATCTGAGGACCGCTCTCTTCGTCCTCAGGAAGTTGGGGGTGGAATTCAGGCTGCTCGACGATTTACCATGCTGCGGCACGCTGGAGGGTGAGCTCTACAGCAGGGAACTCACCAGGAAGCTCGCTGAGATAATAAATAGGGAAGCCAATGGGAGAGTTATAACCGGTTGCAGCGGTTGTTACAGCACGATAAACAGGGGCGGTGGTTCTGCAACTCACTTAGTCGATTTCCTGTTCAGGGAAGTCGGCCTGGAGAGGATAGCTGAGGGGATAGTTAGGAAGGTGGATCTCAAGGTCGCAGCTTACTACGGGTGCCAAGCTCTGAGGCCCAAAGAGTTGGCTATAGATGATCCGGAGGATCCCAGAGTGCTCGAGGAAATACTATCGCTCACTGGAGTCCAGACAGTAGATTTTCCAATGAGGACTAAGTGCTGCGGTGGACCAATAGCCCTCAAAGAGCCGGATCTTGCCATAAGGATGGCTAAAGACGTAGTGAAATCTGCTGAGGATAGCGGAGCCGAGGCCATAGCTACTATGTGCAACCTCTGCCACTTCATGCTGGACTTCTACACATCGGGGCTGCCGATCCTCCACTTCACTCAGATACTGGCTTACTCCATGGGGATGCCTCCGGATGAGCTGGGATTGGATGAATTATTCAATCCCCCCAGGAAGGGATTCGGGAGGTGAGATCTTGTGCGAGGGTGAGGTCTACATTATAGAGGGTTCCTCAGAGAAGTTGCTGATGGAGGATGTCATCTCCCTCTCAATTAAGGATGGGAGGCTGGTAATCTACAATGAGATGGGTGAGATGAAGGAGATAAATGATGCGAAGGAAATCAGGATAGATATGGTGAGGCACCTAGTGAAGGTAGTCATCTGAGGCCCGGAAGCTCACCCCATTTTTTTGCTAATAGTCCTCCCCCGGGTATCTAAAGCCTTTTTATAGAAACTCCCCCCGGTCCGGAGATGATAATCGTCAGCGGAGGGGCTGGGTTCATAGGGAGCCATACTGTCGATGAGTTGCTCGAGCTGCGCATGGATGTTTGCGTCATCGATAACTTCTACAGCGGGTCTCCAGAGAACCTGAGGGGCTATGAGAAGCTGAGGATCCTTAATGTAGATATAAGGGACTTCAATTCTATTTTTGAAGGGATAAAGGGTGAAGTTGAGGGGATAATACATTTAGCCGCTATAGTGAGCCTCGATGAAGCCAGAGCGAATCCTAAACTCGCTTTTGAAACTAACTTCCTCGGGACCCTCAATATGTTGGAGTTAGCTAGGAAGCTAGATGTCGGGAGGTTCGTTTACGCATCTAGCGTAGCTGTTTACGGTGAACCCGTTTACTTACCGATAGATGAATCCCATCCCCTGAAGCCAGCTAACTTATACGGGTTATCCAAGCTCATGGGGGAGCAGCTCGCGATGAGCTACATGGAGGAGTACGGAATAGATGTGGTTGCGCTCAGGTACTTCAACGTCTACGGGCCCAGGATGAGGAGCGGTCCCTATAGCGGGGTGGTTCACATCTTCATAACCTCCCTGCTGAGAGGGGAGCCCGTCAGGATATTCGGGGATGGCGATCAGACTAGGGACTTCGTTTACGTTACAGATGTAGCTAAAGCTAACGTTAAAAGTCTATTTTCGAATGTTAAGGGAGCTTTCAATGTGGGAACTGGCGTTGAGACCTCTATAAATGAGCTCCTCTCCCTAATATCTGATCTGCTGGGCGTTAGGGCTGAAGTGAAGTACGAGCCTCCCAGGAAAGGGGATGTCAGGAGGAGTAGAGCGTCCGCAGAAGCTATAAGAGAGGCTATAGGATGGACTCCGGAAGTGGGGATCAGGGAGGGGCTCAAGAGAACGATAGAGTGGTATAGGAGATCCGTTGATGTTCTTAATGGCTAAGGCCGAAGGTTCCCTTTCTTAGTGCGACTTCTACGGACTGCGTCAAGGCAGCTTAGGCTATATAGGCCTCAGTCGGGTACTTTCAGCAAAAATTCCATTTCCTGACTGGAGAATAACTTCCTACAGCGTCTTTTAAGGGAAAGCTTTTAAAATGATGAAGTCCGATATAGTATGCCGAAGCAAATAGCTATAGAGATCCCCGATTGGGTCGATGAGAGGGATATAATTGACATCATAGAGATATAGAGATGAGAGTGCCTAGCAGCGCTACGAGGGAAGAATATATCAATTTCTTGAAGATAGATGTGAATGAGATCGTGGAATATGATATCGAAAAGGAGCTTGAGATACTTAGGGAGACTAGAGAGAAGGCTGAGAGGAGATGCCGGTTCTAGACACAAATATTTTAATAGAGAAAATCCGGAGGAATGAGGAGATATGGGAGAATATAACCGAAGTGACGGTATTGGAATATCCTCTGTCTTGAAATATTTAAAGTTTTATGGTAAAATATATTACCTTAGGAGGCCTCTGAACTTAGCGCTAAAAATACAGATCGGCTTGAGGAAATTAGGTGCTCAAAAATCGATCCCAGACATTCTCATTGCATCTATATGATTAATAGAGATGAGGAGCTTATAACGAGCAATAGAGACTTCCTGGATATAGCTAAAGTCTCAGATCTCAGAGTCAAATTCATCTAGGGGCTCTTGCCGATCAGCGAGGAGATGCCCATAGTTGCTTCAGCTTTGATCGCTTAAGCTCAATGAGATCTCGGTCACATCCATCGCATTTATAGTTTATCCGAGGGCTAGGGT
>Ga0207433_10007602_pt1 | contig 18039 bp, 16 predicted proteins | sample YelNatPaOPGAMG01_FD_187559 | JGI IMG/M metagenome (GOLD analysis project Ga0207433, IMG submission 187559) | Hot spring thermophilic microbial communities from Obsidian Pool, Yellowstone National Park, USA - OP-RAMG-01 (SPAdes) (version 3) | ecosystem: Environmental > Aquatic > Thermal springs... | reverse complement strand
GGTCGGTAGGACTGCGCCCCATACACCCAAACCCGCTGGCCGATGCCAGTGTCCTCAACACCGGGTCCCACCGCGTCGATGACGCCTGCGCCGTCGCTGTGAGGAATCACCCGCGGGTATGCCATGGACGACCCCAGCCAGCCGCGCCGCTTTTTCGTGTCGCCCGGATTCACACCTGACAAGCTGACCCGCACTCGCACCTCGCCGGCCCCGGGCTGTGGGTCGGGAAGCTCGCCGTGCTGGAGCACTTCGGTGGCTGGGCCTTGTCGTTCATACCAGGACGCGATCACCCGTTTCGGCCTTTCTGGTTCCAGCCGCTGTTCATGTCGACACGATCTCGCCGGATGCGCACTGCACCGCCGCTTCGATCAGCAGCCGCGCCGCCACGTCGACGCGATCGCGTTCTTTGGTGACGAGGAGGTCTTGGCACAGACCGCGCAGCCCCGAGACCACGAGTGTTGCCCGGCTGGCCGCATCCTCGGGCGTGAATCCGGCCGAGATGAAAGCGTCAGTGATCGGGACGAGCATCACCTCGACAGCGGTGCGGGCGTGGGCGCCATAGGTCTCGGTGTCGGTGCTGGCCAGGCTGAGAACCTGCAGCAGCATCCGCACGCTGCGGCGCTGGCCACCGCGGGTGAGCGCGTGCCACAACTCTAAGGACGCCTCAACGAGTTGACCGCGACTCGCGACCCCGTCGAAGATGTCGCCGACCTTCGGGCGGGCGGCCTGCAACGCCTGGGCGAGCAGTTCGCCTCGATCGCCGAAGTAGTACAACAGCATCCGCTTGCTGGTGCCGATCGCCTCGGCCAACGGTGCCAGTGAAAGGTCGTTGACCCCCTGCGCTTCCAGGTAGCCGACGACCGCGGAAAGAAGCTCTTCGCGTCTGCGGGAATCGGGAGTCCGGGCCACCCCTTGACTGTACCTATCGGTACGCCTATCATCAATCATGTGCCGATCGGTACAAGAATGGATTTCAGGAGGAAAAGGCATGAACGACAAGATCGCACTCGAAGAGCATTGGGAATCACCGGATTTCCCCGCCACCGGCCACCACGATTTCACAGAACCGGACTGGTTCGCCGAGGTTCAGCGTCGGTTGCGTGAGGTCGATGACCGAGTGGCAGACATGGACCGCAACGGGATCGCGATCGACATTCTGTCGTTGACGCAGCCCGGCATCGAAGGAATCACGGACACCAAGCTGGCCGTCGACACGGCGAAGAAGATGAACGACTTCGCTGCCGAGCAGCTCGTGGCAAAACATCCAGACCGGTTGCGGGCCTTTGCGGCCGTGCCGCTGCAGGATCCGGAGAAGGCTGCCGAGGAACTCGAACGTGCTGTTCGCGACTTGGGGTTCGTCGGCGCGCTCGTCAACGGGTACAGCAACATCGGCGACGACGACACCGCGCAGTACCTCGACGAGCCGCAGGTGGAGCCTTTCTGGGCCAAGGTAGCCGAGCTCAATGTGCCGGTTTATCTGCACCCACGCATCCCGCTGCCGAGTCAGCAGCGGATCTACCAGGGCTATGAGGGGCTGCTGGGCTCCGCGTGGGGATTCGGTGTAGAGACCGCCACCCATGCCTTGCGGTTGATCCTCAGCGGGCTTTTCGACCGGTATCCGACGGCCCAAGTGATCCTCGGGCACCTTGGTGAGGCGCTGCCGTTTACCTTGCATCGGGTCACCCACCGGTTGCGCCACCAGCGTCGAGAGACCCACGGGCCCCACGAGCTGCCGCCGCTGGACTACCTGCCACGCAACTTCTACCTCACCACCAGCGGGGTGTTTCGGACCCAAACACTGCTCGACACCCTGCTGGAAGTAGGGGCCGACCGGATCCTGTTCTCCGTCGACTACCCCTACGAGACGATGGACGACATCGCCCCCTGGTTCGACGCCGCCCCAATCAGCGAACCCGACCGAGTCAAGATCGGGCGGACCAACTCCGAGAAACTTTTCGGCCTCAACAGCTGAACACAGCCGTCCTGTCCTCCGCGCGCGGATGAGGGTCTGCGGAGTTGTCATGTCGGCGTCGCGCGAGTAGTTGGTCAGCATGACGGTGCCGCTGGTAGTTGAGACCCGGAGCGCAATTCTAGGAGTCGGCTCCGCAGAGCTGCGTTCTCGGTGCGCAGAACGGCGAGCTCCTCGGTGAGTTCGCGGTTGCGTTGAACGGCCACAGCAAGTTTGGTGCGCAGCGACTCGAATGTCGTGGAACTGGCTGTGGGTGTGGAGGTGTGGGCCGGCGGTAAGGGTACGGTGCTCGCCGACTTCGCGCCGAAGTTCGGGGTGCTGGTACAGAAAACTGGTCGATACTCCCGCGGTTCGGGCCACGTCGCCGGCGCCCACTCGGTGTCGTGGCCGACCGCGCACCGGGCGTTCGTCGCCCACGCCGAGGCGCTGCTGGCCGAACCCGATCCGGTCCAGGTGCTCGGTATCGACGAGACCCGGCGCGGCAAGCCCCGCTGGGAGCAGTGCGCGGTGACGGGGCGCTGGGTGCGGGTCGACCCGTGGGACACCGGGTTCGTCGACCTGGCCGGCGCTCAGGGCCTGTTGGGGCAGCGCGAGGGCCGCACCGGGGCCGCCGTGATCGATTGGCTGCGCGAGCGCAGCGAGGAGTTCCGGGCCGGTGTGCAATTCGTGGCGATCGACCCGGCCGCGGTGTACGCCGCAGCGATCCGCACACCTGGGCTGTTACCGAACGCCACCCTGGTGGTCGATCACTTCCACCTGGTGGCGTTAGCCAACGACGCGCTGACCAAGGTGCGCCCCCGGGTGACCTGGGACTTGCGGGATCGCCGCGGCCGCAAACTCGATCCCGAATGGGCCAACCGGCGCCGGCTGCTACGGGCGCGAGAACGACTGTCGGACAAGAGTTTCGCCACGATGTGGAACGCCATCGTCGACGAAGACAGCAGTGGGCAGATCCTGTCGGCGTGGATCGCCAAAGAAGAACTACGCACCCTGTGCTCCACCGTGCGGGTCGGCGGCGATGCGCACCTGACCCGTCACCGGCTGCACCGATTCCTGTCCTGGTGCATCGACTCCCAGATCCCTGAACTGCTCACCCTGGCCGCCACAATCGACACTTGGTGGCCCGAGATCAACGCCTTCATCACCACCGGCATCACCAACGCGGCCACCGAGGGCTACAACCGCCTCGTCAAACAGGTCAAACGCGCCGCCTGCGGCTTCCGCAACCCCACCAACTCGGCCCGCCGGATACGCTTCCACTGCACCCGCAAACAGCGGGCCGCAACCCGGACTTGCAGCTGATTGCCCGGTCAAAATCGAAGAGCCCTCAAACCTGGGGAATTACCTGACTGCTGACACCCATCGACAGTCGGTAAAACGACGGCTCGCTCCGTCATCGTCGACGACGTCCTAGAGATAACCCAACCTCGACAACGTGGCCAACCGACGATCGCACACCCGTCGTGGACGTCAACGGCAGGCGCTCGGCTCCTAGAGATATCGATTCCCCTAGGCTCCACGGGTCATGCGCCCGGCGTGACACTTCGCACGTCACGCCGGGCTTCGCTCCAGCAGCACCGATGTTGATTCCGTCCCGTTGACCAACGTGACAGCGCACGTGATTCGCACGCGACGGTTCGTCTGACGCCAACGCCGGCGTCATTGGACGGCTTTTCAAGGTTGCCGCGCCAACCGTGAAATCACGAACCTGGATTAAATGGTCGGTGAATGGCTTCCGAGCATCCTGTTCCGGCGGCGGGAGAGCCTGCGGTTGGCCGTGCTGTGAGGCCCGGCCGCGCCGCTATGGACGCGGCTGCACGTCGACGCTGGGTGGCCGCGGGGACGGTTCCTCGGGCCGCTGACGCGCCGAGCGCCGCACGACGCCGAATGCCACCGCCCCGCCGGCCAGCACGGTCACGGCGGCGCCCGCGATCAACAACGGCCGTCTACCGCGGCGGCGCTGCGCCCGTCGTGCGTCCCGCAACGCCTGGGGAAGGTTGGCGACGACTTCCTGCGCGGCGGCCAGTTCCTGGCCGATCGCCTCCTGGGCGGCCGCCACGTCCCGGGCCAGCCGGCCCTCGCGGTAACGGCGGCGCAGCCCGGCCGCGGAGGCTGCCGCCGCGTCGACGCCCAGCCCCACCAGCCCTCGGGTGACGTACACCGGCCCCACCACCGAGTAGGTCAGGCCCCGGGCCAGTCGCTCCCGGGGGGTCAGCCGGACTTCCGCGTTCTCTTTCATCTGCCGCCTTTCTGCGCCCGTCGTGCCAGCCGGTCATGGAACCCGCTGGAAAAGTTAGCCGAGAGGCCGTCGTGGACCTCCACAGACTGCCACCAAAGGGGTGCCGGCGGGACCTCCGATACAGAACTGCCCGGCCGCGGTGGCACCGGCTGCGGGCAGCCCCACGGCTGATGGCAGACTTGGCGGTCGTGACCAACAGCCCCATTCAGACTGCCACTGCCACGCTGCACACCAACCGCGGCGACATCAAGATCGCCCTGTTCGGCAACCACGCCCCCAAGACCGTCGCCAACTTCGTCGGCCTGGCGCAGGGCACCAAGGAATACTCGACCCAGAACGCGTCGGGGGGTTCGTCGGGCCCGTTCTACGACGGCACGGTGTTCCACCGGGTGATTCGCGGTTTCATGATCCAGGGCGGCGACCCGACCGGTACCGGCCGCGGCGGTCCGGGCTACAAGTTCGCCGACGAGTTCCACCCCGAGCTGCAATTCGACCGGCCCTACCTGCTGGCGATGGCCAATGCGGGCCCGGGGACCAATGGTTCGCAGTTCTTCATCACCGTGGACCAGACGCCGCACCTCAACCGGCGCCACACGATCTTCGGCGAAGTCACCGACCCCGAGTCGCAGAAGGTCGTCGACGAGATCGCGACGACGCCCACCGACGGCAACGACCGTCCCGCCGAGGCGGTCGTCATCGAGTCGATCACGATCACCTAGGGCCTGCACGTCGGGCGACACTGCCCGAGTCGCCTGCCGCAACGACGCCGGGTAGCGGCCCCGCTCAGCGCCGGTTTCGGCCCGCGTAGCCGGCGGCCGTCAGCGCGTCGAGCACGTCGAGCGGGTTGGTGCCGAGGTCCCAGCGGGAGAAGATCACCATCCCGCCGCCGACCGTCTCGATCTCGAGCAGCCGGACCGTGCGCCCGTAGCGACGGAACTCGGCGATCCGGATGATCTTGATCGCGGCGGGCTGCAATACCTGCGTCCGGAACCAGCCCCGCAGCGCCAGGCCGTCCGGGGTGATTGCCAGCTTCGGGCGTGCGCGCCACGTCATCGCCGCAAACAACACCAGACCCGCCGCGGCAATCCCCGTCAGGAGTCGCCCCGGCACGTCTGTGACCATGGTCACACTCGCGATAGCCATGACAACGCCCGCGAGGCCACAACCAGCGATTCCTGCCGGACGCGGCGCCCACAGTGTTTGCTGCATGCGGTTCTTAACCCCTCCCACCACTGCCGATACGGTTATCCACAAGCGCTATCAACAGTGGGGATAAATCACACGCATGTCATTGTGTGGTCACGACGTTGCTAGCGCGACGACAGACCGACCCCGATATGAATTCATCACCCGGCGCGGCCCGCTCAGTGCCAGCGCATCGTGAGCAACAGGCCGGTGATCATGAAAGCGAACGCGATGGCGTAGTTCCAGGGGCCCAGTTGCGCCATCCAGTTGAGCGCCGTCGGGGCCTGGCTCCCGACCGCGGCCAACTGAAACACCATCAGCCAGACGAGCCCGATGAGCATGAGGCCGACGAACAGCGCGACGAACCACACACTGGACGGCCCGACCTTCACCTTCACCGGTGTGCGGCTCACCGCGCCGACGGCAAAGTCGTTCTTCTTGCGGACCTTGGACTTGGGCATGGGTACCTCGCGGATATGTGGGGCTACCTGGACGAACGGTGAGCGCAACGGGGTGCAACGATGACGAGGGTGGTTGCACGCCGAGCCTGGCTATGAGAGTAACTCACCTGGCAGGGTGACCGGGAAATGGAGAAACGATGAGCGACACGCGCCGCTCGCCGTGGCGGTTCGGAGTTCCGCTGGTCTGCCTGCTGGCCGGCGTGCTCCTGTCGGCGACCCACGGGGTCTCCGGTGGCGCCGAGATCCGCCGCAGTGATGCGCCGCGCCTGGTCGACCTCGTCCGCGACGCCCAGGCATCAGTGAACGACCTCAACGCGCGGCGCGACGAGCTTTCGAGCGCCGTCGACGCGGCCCGCGGCCGGTCCTCGGACGCCGCGTTGGCGGACCTGCTGCGCCGGTCCGCCCGGCTGGCCGGCGAGGCGGGCATGGATCCCGTACACGGTCCAGGGCTGGTGGTGACCCTCGACGACGCCCAGCGTGACGCCAACGGCAGATTCCCGCGCGATGCCTCCCCCGACGACCTGGTGGTGCACCAGCAGGACATCGAGGCCGTCCTCAACGCGCTGTGGAGCGCCGGCGCCGAGGCGATCCAGATCCAGGACCAGCGGATCATCGCGACGTCGGTGCCGCGTTGCGTCGGCAACACCCTCCTGCTCAACGGGCGCACCTACAGCCCGCCCTACACCATCACCGCGATCGGCGATCCCACGGCCATGCAAGCCGCTCTGGCCGCCGCGCCCCTGGTGATCCTCTACAAGCAGTACGTGGTCCGGTTCGGCCTGGGCTACCACGAACAGGTCGAGTCCGACGCGCACGTCGTCGGCCACGCCGGGCCGCTCCGGATGCACTTCGCGCAGCCCGTGCCGTCGCCGGCCACCGCCCCCGGACGGCGCGGGCGGTAGCCTGACACGATGCGGATCCTGGTTGTCGACAACTACGACAGCTTCGTGTTCAACCTCGTGCAGTACCTGGGACAGCTCGGCGTCCAGGCCGAGGTGTGGCGCAACGACGACGCCCGGCTCTCCGATGAGCCGGCCATCACCGCGCAGTTCGCCGGTGTTCTGCTCAGCCCGGGCCCGGGCACGCCCGAGCGCGCAGGCGCGTCGATAAGCCTCGTACGGGCCTGTGCTGCGGCGCGGACCCCGTTGCTGGGGGTGTGCCTGGGCCACCAGGCCATCGGCGTCGCGTTCGGCGCCCGGGTGGACCGCGCGCCCGAGTTGCTGCACGGCAAGACCAGCAGCGTCTTCCACACCAATGTTGGTGTACTGGAAGGCCTTCCGGATCCATTCACGGCCACCCGCTACCACTCGCTGACGATCCTGCCGGAATCGCTGCCCGCGGTGCTCGAGGTGACGGCCCGCACCCGCAGCGGTGTCATCATGGGTGTGCGCCACGCCGACCTGCCGATCCACGGCGTCCAGTTCCATCCGGAGTCGATCCTGACCGAGGGCGGGCACCGGATGCTGGGCAACTGGCTCGCCTACTGCGGGTGGGCGCGCGACGACACGCTGGTCCGCCGGCTGGAAAACGAGGTCCGCGCCGCGGTGCGGCCGCATCTTCCGGACCCGGTGGCTACTGACCGAACTTCAGCGTGATGATCCCGTCCCGGTTGACCCCGGCCCCGGGGGGCGGATTCTGATACACCACCTTGTTGTGCATGGAGCCACCGGCGTCGACGTCGGGCCCCTTGTCCAGCACCCCGGTCCACCCCAGTGCACGTAACCGCGGTTCGGCGTCGTTCCAGAACATGTTGGTGACGTCGGGCATCACGAACTGGTTGCCCTTGGACACCTGCAGTTCGATGACCGAGTCGACCGGGACCGTGGTGCCCTTGGGCGGATTGGTGCCGACCACCTCGCCGGCCGGCCGGGGACTGTCCACCGCGGCCTGACCGAACTTGGTGAAGCCGTACACGTTGAGATTCTTCTGCGCGACGTCGACGGTCTGGCCCGCAACGTCGGGAACCTGCTTCGTTTCCGGGCCGGAGCCGACGATGACGGTGATGACGTTGGTGATCGCCGAGGTCTGGTTGGCCGGTGGATTCGTCCCGATGACCTTGCCCAGCAGGTCGGGGGTGGACGGCGAATTCGCCTGTTTGAACTTGGCGAACCCGGCGGCTTTGAGCTTTTTGACCGCGTCGCCGTAGCTCAGCGAGGAGACGTCGGGCACCTCGCGCTGCTCCGGCCCGGTGGAGACGTTGATGGTGACCTCGTCGCCCGCACTCACCGACGCGTTGGCGTCGGGGTCGGTGTTGATGACGTGGTCGGGTGGGATCGTCGAATCGGGCTTCTGCAGCGTGCGCGTCTTGAACCCGCGGTTCTGCAGCACCGCGATGGCGTCGGCGGACACCTGGCCCCGTACGTCGGGCACGTGGACGTCGCGGGTGCCGCCGCCCAATGTGTTGAACTGGCCCCGTACGTCGGGCACGTGGACGTCGCGGGTGCCGCCGCCCAATGTGTTGAAGGCGATGACGACGACGATCGTCAGCACCGCGAGCACGGCCACCGCGACGACCCAGCGGGCGACCGAACCGCCGAGCCGCTCCTCGTCGGTGTCGGCGCCGCCGAGTGGCTGGCGCGGGGAGGGGTCGGTGCGCGGGTGCCCGCCGCGCCCACCGTGTCCGCCCGAGGGCGCGAGCAGCGACGTGCGCTCCGCGTCGGTGAAGACCTTGGGAGCCTCAGGGGGCTCACCGTTGTGCACCCGAACCAGGTCGGCGCGCATCTCCGCCGCCGTCTGATAGCGGTTCTCCGGGTTTTTGGCCAGCGCCTTGAGGACGACCGCATCGAGGGCGGCGGAGATCCCCTCATGCCGGCGCGATGGGGGGACCGGGTCTTCCCGTACATGTTGATAGGCCACCGCGACGGGCGAGTCACCGGTGAACGGCGGCTCGCCGGTGAGGATCTCGTACAGTACGCAGCCGAGCGAATAGACGTCGGATCGCGCGTCCACGGACTCGCCGCGGGCCTGCTCGGGCGAGAGATATTGGGCCGTCCCGATCACGGCCGCGGTCTGGGTGACGCTGTTGCCGCTGTCGGCGATCGCCCGCGCGATGCCGAAGTCCATCACCTTGACGGCATTGGTCTTGCTGATCATGATGTTCGCCGGTTTGACGTCGCGGTGGATGATGCCGTTCTGGTGGCTGAAGTTCAGCGCCTGGCAGGCGTCGGCGATGATCTCGATGGCGCGGCGCGGGGGCAGCGGGCCGTCGGTGTGGACGATGTCGCGCAGGGTGACGCCGTCGACGTACTCCATGACGATGTAGGGCAGCGGGCCGGCGGCCGTCTCCGCCTCGCCGGTGTCGTACACCGCGACGATCGACGGGTGGTTCAGCGCAGCGGCGTTCTGGGCTTCTCGCCGGAACCGCAGGTAGAAGCTGGGATCGCGGGCCAGATCGGCGCGCAGCACCTTCACCGCGACGTCGCGGTGCAACCTGATGTCGCGCGCCAGGTGAACTTCCGACATGCCGCCGAAGCCGAGGATCTCGCCCAGTTCGTAGCGGTCGGATAGATGCTGCGGGGTCGTCATCGCGGTGTCTGCTGTCGGGCTGGCAACGCGACGGGCGTCGGCGCCAGCGGCCTGGCCGCAGGCGTGAACCGCGGGGGGGCAAGACCGCCGGGGGTATTGCTCGGCGCCGCCGGTCCCGAGGATCCCGAGGAGGGCGGGCCGCCGGTGTCGGTGACCGTCGGCGTCGGCGTCGGCTGTTGCTCGGTGTCCGCGCGGGAGTTGATGACAATCAGGACCGCGATGATGATCGCCAACGCCCCCAGCACTCCCGCCGCCCACAGCAACGCGCGCTGGCCCGACGAGAACGTGCGTCGCGCCGGGGGCGGCCGATGCCCGCCGGTGGTCGGCCGGGACCGTCGCACCGCCGGACTGCGTGCGCTCGTGGCACCCGCCACCCTGGTCGGCGCGCCGGCCGACGGGATGGCCGCCGGCGAGGCGCGCCCCGGTGGCGGTGACTGGCTGGGCCGCGGCGGGCGTCGGCCCGCGCGCACCGCGGCGACCGCGTCCGCGAACGGGCCCCCGCTGCGATAACGCATCCCGGGGTTCTTGACCAGGGTGATCTCGATCAGCTCGCGGACGTTGGGCGGCAGCTCGGCGGGCAGCGGCGGCGGGGGCTCCTTGATGTGCTTCATCGCCACCGAAAGGGCGCCGTCGCCGGTGAACGGCCGCTTACCCGAGACGACTTCGTAGCCGACCACGCCGAGGGAGTAGACGTCACTGGCCGGGGTCGCTTCGTGGCCCAGCGCCTGTTCGGGCGCGATGTACTGGGCGGTACCCATCACCATGCCGGTCTGGGTCACCGGCGCGGCGTCGACGGCCTTGGCGATACCGAAGTCGGTGATCTTGACCTGGCCGGTGGGGGTGATCAGGATGTTCCCCGGTTTGACGTCGCGGTGCACCAGCCCGGCGGCGTGGGCGACCTGCAGGGCCCGGCCGGTCTGCTCGAGCATGTCCAGCGCGTGCCGCAGCGACAGTCGGCCGGTGCGTTTGAGCACCGAGTTCAACGGCTCACCGTTGACCAGCTCCATGACCAGGTAGGCGGTGCGCCCCTCCCCGTCCAGTTGGCTTTCGCCGTAGTCGTGGACGGCGGCGATCCCCGGGTGGTTGAGCATCGCGGTGGTGCGCGCCTCGGCGCGGAAGCGCTCGATGAACTCGGGGTCCTGGGAGAACTCCTGTTTGAGCACCTTGACCGCCACGCGCCGGCCCAGCCTGCTGTCGACGGCCTCCCAGACCTGGCCCATGCCGCCGGTGGCGATCAGGCGTTGCAGGCGGTACCGGCCGGACAGCGTCACGCCTACCCGCGGGCTCATGGTCCCCCCTGCAGCGCGGCCTCGATCACGGCCCGTCCGATCGGCGCGGCGAGTGCACCCCCGGTCGCGGACAGGCGATCGGCGCCGTTCTCCACCACCACCGCCACGGCGACCTTCGGTGCTTGCGCGGGCGCAAACGCGATGTACCACGCGTGCGGTGGGGTGTGTCGCGGATCGGTGCCATGTTCTGCGGTACCAGTTTTCGATGCGATCTGCACGCCGGGAATGGCCCCTTTCTGCTGCGCGACCTTCTCGGCGCTGACCATCAGCTCTGTCAGCTTAGCCGCGACCTGCGGTGACACCGCGCGGCGCTGTTCGTAGGGCACCGCCGTGCTGATGCTGGACAGGTCCGGGCCCTTGAGGCTTTCGACCAGGTAGGGCTGCATCGCCACCCCGTCGTTGGCGATCGTCGCGGCGACCTCGGCGTTCTGTAACGGCGTGACCGCGACGTCTTTCTGGCCGATGCTCGACATCCCCAGGGCCGCGGCGTCGGGGATCACTCCGATGGTCGATTCGGCGACCTGCAGCGGGATGACGCTCGGGGCGCTGTCCAGCCCGAACGCACGCGCCATGCCGCGCAGCGCCTCCGCGCCGGTCATGAGCCCCAACTGGACGAATGCGGTGTTGCACGACTTGGCGAACGCCTCGGCCAGCGACACCGTCGGTTCGGGCCCGCATGGCGTCCCACCGTAGTTCTCCAATGTGGCGCTGCTGCCGGGCAGCGGGATCGAGGGCGCCGCGGTCAATTGCTCGGTCACCGAGGCGCCGGCCTCCAGCGCCGCCGCGGTGGTGATCACCTTGAACGTGGAACCGGGAGGGTAGGTCTCGGAGATGGCGCGGTTGGTGAGCGGATTGCCGGGATCGTCGCGCAGCCGCTGCCAGGCCTGCGCCTGCAGTTCGGGATCGTGCGAGGACAACAGGTTGGGGTCATAGGACGGCGACGACACCATGGCCAGGATCTTGCCGGTGGACGGTTCGAGGGCGACGACGGCGCCCTTGCACGGGCCCCCGCAGCCCTGCTGCATCGCGTCCCAGCCGGCCTGCTGGACACGCGGGTTGATCGTGGTGTCGACGTTGCCCCCGCGCGGATCGCGACCGGTGAAGAAGTCGGCCAGCCGGCGCCCGAAGAGGCGCGCGTCCGAGCCGTTCAACACCGGGTCCTCGGCGCGTTCCAGGCCCGAGCTCGAATAGCGCAGCGAATAGAAGCCGGTGACCGGCGCGTAGACGTCGGGATTCGGATACACCCGCAGGAACCGGTACCGGCTGTCGGTGGCCACCGAATAGGCCAGCAGCTGGCCGCCGGCGACGATCTGGCCGCGTTGACGCGAATACTCGTCGAGCAGGATCCGCTGGTTGCGCGGGTCGGCCCGCAGCCCGTCGGCGGCGAAGACCTGTGTCATCGTGGCGTTGAGCAACAGCAGCACCATCAACGCCATCACGGTGACCGAGATGCGGCGGAGGGAGGTGTTCATACCCGCTGGATCACCTCGGTGCCGGCCGCCCCGATCGATGACGTGTTGCGCGCGGGGGCACGCAGGGGCTGCCGGGCGCTATGGGAGATTCGCGCCAGGATGGCCAGCAGCACGTAGTTGGCCAGCAGCGACGAGCCGCCGTAGGACATCCACGGCGTGGTCAGGCCCGTGAGTGGGATCAGTTGTGTCACGCCGCCGACGACGATGAACAGCTGGATCGCCAGCGCCGACGCCAGGCCGGCGGCCAGCAGCTTGCCGAAGCTGTCGCGGGTGGCGATCGCGGTGCGCAGACCGCGGACGATGACGATGGTGTAGAGCAGCAGGATGCTCGTCAGCCCGACCAGGCCGAGCTCTTCACCGAAGGCGGCGATGATGAAGTCGGTCGCCGCGGCGGGCACGGTGTCGGGCTGGCCGTTGCCCAGGCCGGTTCCGAAGATTCCGCCGGTGGCGAAGCTGAACAGCGACTGCACCATCTGGTAGCCGCTGCCCTCGGGGTCCGCGAACGGGTCCCACCACGTCTGCACGCGGACCCGGACGTGCGTGAAGACGAAGTACGCGGCCACGCTGCCCGCGGCGAACAGCACCAGTCCGATGACCACCCAACTGAAGCGCTGGGTGGCCAGATACACCACGACCAGGAAGGAGGCATAGAGCAGCAGTGAGGTGCCCAGGTCCTTTTCGAAGACCATCACCCCGATCGAGATCACCCAGGCCGCCAGCAGCGGCGCGAGGTCGCGCGGGCGGGGCAGGGTCATCCCCATGACGTGCTTGCCCACGCTGGTGAACAGGCCCCGTTTGGCGATCAGGACGGCCGAGAAAAAGATCAGCAGCAGGATCTTGGAGAACTCGGCCGGCTGGATCGAGAAACCCGGGAAGCGAATCCAGATCTTGGCGCCGTTCTGTTCGGACAGCGAGGCCGGCAGCAGCGCGGGCACCGCCAGGAACACCAGGCCCGCCAGCCCGCAGACGTAGCCGTAGCGCGCGAGCTGGCGATGGTCCTTGAGGAACGTGACCACCAGCGCGAACGTGGCCACGCCAACCAGGGTCCACAGCATCTGCTGGGTCGCGCTGGGGTGGTGGCGGCCGCTGAGTTCCTTGTCGGCGAGGTCGAGCCGGTGGATCATCACCAGGCCGAGCCCGTTGAGCAGCGCCACGATCGGGAGCAGCAGCGGGTCGGTGTAGGGGGCGAACCGCCGGATGGCCAGGTGCGCGCCCCCGAACAAGGCCAGGAAGAGCAGACCGTAGCTGACGAAATCCCAACGCATGCCGCGTTCCTGGTTGGCCTGCACGATGAGCAGGGCGGCGACGGTGATCAGCGCGGCGAAGGCCAGGAGCAGCAGTTCGGCATTGCGCCGGGTCGGCAGCGGAGGCGTGACCGCGACGGGCGGCTGGAGCTGGGTGGTCATGCCACCGTCCGGCAGTCGATGCCCGGCTGAGGTGGGGGTGGAGGGAGCGCGGTCAGCGTCTGCGCCGGTGGCGGCGTGGGCGATGTGCTCGCGGGTGACGCCGGCAGGGTGCCGGAAGGGGTGCTCGTGGGGTTGCGGGTGGGACTCGTGGAAGGGGGTGTGGTGGCCGACGAGGTAGGGGGGGCGGTCGTCCCACTGGTCGTTGCCGGGGTCGGCGGAGAGGTGGCGCGGGGCGGCGGGCAGGGTGGCAGCAGCGAGTTGGACGACAATTCGCGCAGCTGTGCGATGGCGTCGTCGAGGGTCCCGGAGGGAAGCCCGGCCTGGACCTGGGCGCGTTCGGGCGGGCGCAGATCCTGCAGCTGGATCAGGTGGCAGTCGAGGGTGCCGCGGCTCTGGCTGAAGCTGACGAGCGATAGTTCGTTGCGGGCGTTGAGGCACCCGATCAGGTAGGGCTCGTGCAGCGAGATGCCCAGCAGCGAGCCTTGGACCCCGCGCACGATCGACACCATGCCGTTGTATTCGGCGACGTAGTAGTTGCTGCGGATGATTGCCCGGCCGATGGCCAGGCCCGCGAGCGCCACGAGCACCACCAGCGTGACGACGACCGCCGTCCGCCGCCGCGACCAGCGCGGCCGGGCCAGGGTTTCGGCTTGCGGCGCAACGCGTTTGGCGGCTTCTTTGCGCCGTCCGATGGCGGAGGCGCGGCCGGCGGAGGTGTTGGGCAGCGTCAGTTGGTCATCTTCGCCGGACACCGCGCCGGCAAGGATCGGCTGGGTCTGGCCGTAGTCGTAGTCGACGACGTCGGCGACGACTACGGTGACGTTGTCGGGGCCGCCGCCGCGCAGTGCCAGCTCGATGAGGCGGTAGGCAGCCTCGGCGACGTCGGGGATCTGCAGCGCTTCCTGGATGGTCTCGTCGCTGACCGGGTCGGACAACCCGTCCGAGCAGAGCAGGTAGCGATCGCCGGCGCGCGCTTCGCGCATGGTCAGGGTCGGCTCGACCTCGTGCCCGGTCAGCGCCCGCATGATCAATGACCGTTGCGGGTGGCTGTGCGCCTCCTCGCGGGTGATGCGCCCCTCGTCGACCAGGGTTTGGACGAAGGTGTCGTCCTTGGTGATCTGGGTCAGCTCGCCGTCGCGCAACAGGTAGCCGCGGGAGTCGCCGACGTGCACCAACCCAATGCGGTTGCCCGCGAACAGGATTGCGGTCAGCGTGGTGCCCATGCCCTCGAGTTCGGGCTCCATCTCGACCTGCGCGGCGATGGCGGCGTTGCCGGCGCGCACCGCGGCGTCGAGTTTGGCGAGCAGATCGCCGCCGGGTTCGTCGTCGTCGAGTGGGGCCAGCGCCGCAATCACCAACTGGGAAGCGACCTCGCCGGCGGCGTGGCCGCCCATCCCGTCGGCCAGGGCAAGGAGCCGCGCGCCGGCGTAGACGGAGTCTTCGTTGTTCGCGCGTACCAGGCCGCGATCACTGTGGGCGGCGTATCGCAGAACAAGCGTCACGGGCGCAACTCGATCGCCGTTTTGCCGATCCGGATCGGCGTTCCTGTGGGTACTCGTACCGCAGTCGTCACCTTTGCCCTGTCAAGGTAAGTGCCGTTGGTCGATCCTAGATCCTCGACGTACCATTCTGTGCCGCGCTGGGAGAGCCGGGCATGCCGGGTCGAGGCGTAGTCGTCGGTCAGCACCAGAGTCGAGTCGTCCGCGCGTCCGATCAACACCGCCTGGCCGCTGAGCGTGATCCGCGCGCCCGCCAGCGCGCCTTCGGTCACCACCAGATAGCGGGCGGCGTCCCGGCGTTGCCGTGACGGCAGCAGCGTGCCCCGCAGCGCCAGGCCGCGGCGTACCATGACAGCACCGGTCGGGGCGTAGATGTCGGTCCGCAGTATCCGCAGTACGGACCAGATGAACACCCACAACAACGTCAAAAACCCGGCACGCGTCAGCTGCAGTACCAGTCCCTGCATCTGGCGTCCTTTCCGTCCTCGCTTGGTACTCGCGGCACCCGTGACACCGAGCACATCAGCAACGTCACGATACTTGGACGGTGGTCGTGGCGGGGCGAAGCGCGGCGGCGGTGAGCCCGGTGGCGTCAGTGCATGCGAACGATGATCTCCGAGTGGCCTAGCCGGATCACATCGCCGTCGGCCAGTTGCCATTCCTGCACCGGCGCGTTGTTCACGGTGGTGCCGTTGGTGGAATTGAGGTCGGAGAGCAGCGCGACCTGCCCGTCCCAGCGAATTTCCAGGTGACGCCGCGACACGCCGGTGTCCGGAAGGCGGAACTGGGCGTCCTGTCCGCGACCCACGATGTTGGCGCCTTCGCGCAGCTGGTAGGTCCGGCCACTGCCGTCGTCGAGCTGCAGGGTCACGGCGGTCCCGGGGGACCCGTAGCCCTGCCCATAACCGCCATAGCCGCCCGGCTGCTGACCGTAGTCACCGTATTGGCCGTAGTCGCCGCCCTGGCCGTACCCGGGCTGGCCGTATTCGGGCTGGCCGTATTCGGGCTGCTGGCCGTAGTCGCCGGCCTGAGCGTATTCGGGCTGGCCGTATTCGGGCTGCTGGCCGTAATCGCGGTGCGCGGTCTCGGTGTACCCGGCGCCCTGGGGGCCCTGGGGGGCGTATCCCCCGCCCGGGACGCTTTCGGCGTACTGCGTGTGGTCGCTCTGGCCGTAGTCGGGGCGCCCGTATGCCTGGCCGCCCTGCTGGTAGCCCTGGTCGTACCCGCCGCCCTGGTCGGGGTAGGCCGGCCGCGGTTGCTGGGGGGCCTGTGGGGAGGCGTAGCCGCCCTCGTCCGGGCGGCCCGGGCCGCGACCGTAGTCGCCGTAATCGCTGTAGCCGCCGCCATAGCCCTGCTGACCGCCGCCGGGCTGACCGCCGCCGGGCGGACCGTAGCCGCCCTGGCGGTAACCCTGGTCGTAGCCCTGTCCGCCGTAGCCGGGAGGGCGCTGTTCATAGGACTGCGGGTATCCGCCCTGATCCTGGTAACCGCGTTGGTCCGGGTAACCGCGCTGGTCCGGGTAGCCGCCCTGCTCCGGGTACCCCCCGCGCTGATGGTCTTGGTGGCCGCCCTGGTCGGGATAGCCGCCCTGGTCAGGGGGGCGGGGCGGCACGTATCCGCCCTGCGGCGGGTAGCCGCCCTGCTCGGGCCGGTTTCCCCCCCGGGGATCCGGCCCACCGGGACGGTCCGCGCCACCCTGCGAATCGTCTTGCGGACGCCCGTACCGGTCGTCGTAGTACTCCTCGCCGGGCCGTCCCTGCCCCTGATCCCCGCGGTAGCTCGAATTGTCAGTCATTGCTGCTACTCCTCGTTCTGCGCCGAACGCGTGGTTCGATTGTGGCCGGAGCGGATCGTCGACCGTCGGGCGGGGCTTGGCATCGGGGTTGACAGCACCGCGTGCGCGGAACTGGCCGGTGTGCAGGTTCGGCTGCTGCTCGAACCGGACGACCACCTCACCATACGTTTGCCACCCCTGTTCACGGATGTAGTCGGCCAAGTACCGCACGAAAGCGCTCGAGGTAAGGCCCGGATCGGCGCCCAGGTTCTCGAAGTCGTGCACACCGAGGGTAATGATGTATTCGTTGGGCGCCAAAAGGAGATTCCCCTGCAGCGGCCGGACGCCGTCGTCGGCCTCACGGCGCAGCAGGGCTTCCACCTCTTGCGGAACGATCGGTCCGCCGAACACCCGGGCGAACGCGTCACCGACGGTTGCCTCGAGCTTGCGCTCAATCCGCTGCACCAAGCTCCGGCGGCTAGTCATGCCTCAGCACTCACCCGCGCATGTCCGAGCGCTCGGCCGGTGCACGGCAAACGACTCGCCCGCGTGTCGCGTCACCCCAGCATGGTATCGGTACAGCACGACGATGTGGCACCTCGGAAACTCTGAGAATATTGCATCTGCCCAGCTCACTGCGGTTGCAGGGGGCTGGTGCTCCGGCGGGCCGTCCCGACCGCTGGAAGCCAGTTGGGTCCGTGGCCGTTACAGTGGTATGTTCCAGCGGTTGTTTTTCGGGGCGAGTGGCGGAATGGCAGACGCGCTGGCTTCAGGTGCCAGTGTCCTTCGGGACGTGGGGGTTCAAGTCCCCCTTCGCCCACTTTGAGCGGTTCTGCGAGCCGCAGGCATTGAGGTCACGAACTCGATTGAGGTCGTGACCTTTATGTTTGCGTGAGGCTAGGTTTGGGTGAGCCTTTGTTCGAACGGTCGCCGGGACGGATCACCAGGACCTTGGTGGTTGCGGTCCCTTGTTCCACGGGCGAACGGAGCATCTCGACTGGATGTCGACCGGGCCGCTCCGGGTCGTGTAGGAACGCCGACGACATCTGCGGGCGCCGCGGATCGTTGCTGAGCTGGGGAAGCCGTCCGGGACGGTAATCAGCCCCGCGGGGCACACGTGTGAAACTCTCCATGACCCGCCCCAGTAATGCCACAGCATTTCCCAGCACCTGCGGAGGAAAGTGCAACGCACCGGCGGAATGGGTTTCCATAGCTGTCGC
>Ga0207433_10007601_pt1 | contig 18039 bp, 17 predicted proteins | sample YelNatPaOPGAMG01_FD_187559 | JGI IMG/M metagenome (GOLD analysis project Ga0207433, IMG submission 187559) | Hot spring thermophilic microbial communities from Obsidian Pool, Yellowstone National Park, USA - OP-RAMG-01 (SPAdes) (version 3) | ecosystem: Environmental > Aquatic > Thermal springs... | reverse complement strand
CGTAATGCGGTGATTGCCCTCGTTCGCCTGAAGGGTTACACCTGCATAGCCGAGGCGCTTCGGCATTACGCCGCACAGCCCCGTCGAGCCATCCGGGCTGTCATGCAAGGACTTTGATATGGCCGTGAACGGGGTTGCGTGCCCTTTGACGTATGGTAGAATGGCGTTCGGTCGCTTCTGGAAGAAAGGAGGACAGGATGCGTCTCGCAGGCAAGGTCGCCTTGATCACTGGGGGGACATCGGGGATCGGCCGGGCAACGGCTCTGCTGTTTGCGCGCGAAGGGGCCCGGGTAGCCATCACCGGGCGAAGCGAAGATCGCGGCCGGGAGGTGGTTGCCCAGATCCAGGAAAGCGGCGGGCAGGCGCTTTTTGTGCCCTGTGACGTGCGGGTGGCGGATGACTGCCGCCGGGCGGTCGAAGAAACGGTGCGTGCCTTCGGCCGGCTGGACATCCTGTTCAATAACGCCGGGGTGTTCGTCCCCAACACGGTGGTCGATTGCAGCGAGGAAGAATGGGATCTGCAACTGGACGTCAACCTGAAGGGGGCCTTCCTGATGTCCAAGTACGCGCTTCCTGTGATGATCGCTCAGGGAGGTGGCGTGATCATCCACAACGCCTCTGGCTGGGGCCTGGTCGGAGGCGACCGGGCTGCGGCGTACTGTGCCTCCAAAGGGGGGCTGGTGTTGCTCACCAAGGCGATGGCGATCGACCACGGCCTGCAGGGCATCCGGGTGAACTGTGTCTGCCCCGGGGACACCGAGACACCCATGTTGCTGGAAGATGCGCGCATGCGGGGAATGTCGTGGGAGGCCTATCTCGCCGCGGCCGCCAGCCGCCCCTTGGGGCGTATTGGCCGGCCGGAAGAGATCGCTCGGGCGGTCCTCTTCTTGGCCTCCGACGACGCTTCCTATATCACCGGCGCCGTCTTGGCCGTGGATGGTGGGGGCACGGCTGATTGAACGCTTTCCTTTCTTCCGCGGAGGGATCGTTGTCCAGGGCGGAACACGCGGTGACGCTCTTCGAGGCAGGTGCAAACTGTGCCCAGGCCGTGCGATCGGCTTTTGCTCCGCTCTACGGGGTCGACCAGGGCACGGCGATGCGGCTGGCCGCGGCCTTTGGCGGCGGGATGGCGCGGACGGGCGAACTTTGCGGGGCCGTCAGCGGCGCTCTGCTGGTGATCGGCCTGCGCTATGGCCCGGATCGGCCGGCACAACAGGCGAGGGAGACCTGTTACCAGGTTGCCCGCACGTTTCTGCAGCGATTTCAGGAAAGCCAGGGCGCGCTTCTCTGCCGAGATCTCTTGGGGTGCGAGATCCTGACCCCGGAAGGCCGGAAGCGCGTCCACGAACAAGGGTGGATCCGGGAGCGGTGTCCGCGTTTCGTGCGTTGCGCGGTCGAGCTGCTGGAGGAGCTCCTGTAGCCCGGAACGCCCTGTTTCGGACCCCGCCGCACAAGGCGGGGGCAAGCCCGCCTACCGACGGATCAGGCTGCGGGCAACCTCTACGGCCGTCGCGGCGTCCGGCGCGTAAGCGTCGGCGCCGATCTGCTCTGCGTAAGCGGCGGTCAAGGGTGCTCCTCCCACCATGATCTTGACCGCCTCTCGCAGCCCTGCGGCCTCCAGTGCCTCGATGGTGTCCCGCATGCGCACCATGGTCGTCGTGAGGAGCGCGCTCATCCCCACGATCTGCGGGCGGTGCTCCTTCACCGCCGTGACAAAGCGCTCCGGCGCGACATCCGTGCCCAGATCGATTACCTCAAAACCGGCGCCTTCCAGCATCATCCGCACGAGGTTCTTCCCAATGTCGTGGAGGTCTCCCTGGACCGTCCCGATGACGTAAGTGCCCACGCGCGGCACCCCGGTCTCGGCGAGCAGGGGCCGCAGCACCGCCATGCCGGCGTGCATCGCCCGCGCGGCCACGAGGACTTCCGGAACAAAGAGCTCTCCCGCCTTAAAGTCTCGCCCGACGCGGTCCATACCGGAAATCAGCGCCGCAAGCACCTCGCTCGCAGAGTAGCCCGTGCCCAGTGCCTCCTGTACCAGTGAGGCCACTTCGATATGTTTGCCCTCGTACAATTGATCGGCGATCCGCTCCAGGATCTCGCCCATCGTGCAGACCTCCTTCGGCAAGACGCTCTTCTACGATCGGATGACCTTTCCCTCGCGGACGACGAGCTGCACGCGATCAAGCGCGGCGATCTCCCTCAGGGGATCCCCGTCCACGACGATCAGGTCGGCCAGCTTGCCGGCCTGCAGGCACCCGATCTCATCCCATCCCATGGCCTGGGCCGGCCAGAGCGTGGCCGCCTGGATCGCCTGCATCGGGGAGGCACCGTATTCCACCAGCCAGCGCACTTCGTCCGCCATCGCGGCAAAGCGCACGCCCCCCAGCCAAGAGTCAGTCCCGGCGGCCAGTTTCAGCCCGGCGCGCAGCGCGTAGGCGACCGATGCATGTTTCTTTTCCCGGTACTCCAGCGTTTCTTCGTACTCTTTCTGGGCCCGGCGAGCCACCTCGGGGTCCGGATCGAAGCGCCGCCGGTCGCACCACTTCAGGTACTCTTCGCCGATGTTGAGGGTGGGGACCCAGGTGATCCCGCGGGCCACGGCCTGCTCGATCTCCTCGGGCGAAGGAGTCCCGTGTTCGAAGGTATCCACGCCGGCCTCGATCGCCATGCGCTGCGAGGGCGGCTTGGAGGTATGGCAGGTCACCTTCTTCCCCAGGCGGTGGGCTTCATCGACCGCGGCGTTCAGCTCTTCTTGTGTGAGGTCGGCCCCATTATTGGCCAGTTTGATAAAGTCGGCCCCTGCGCGCACCTCTTCGCGCACCGCCCGGCGAAAGCCGTAAGGCCCGTCAGCCTCGTTTGCCAGCCCCGGGAGGTAGTGGACATGTCCTCCCGTGGGCACGATCAACCGGCCGGAGACATACACTCTGGGTCCAGGGATACGGCCGCGTTCGATGGCCCGCTTGACGTCGAACATGATCTGATCGACCGAGCCGGTATCGCGAACCGTTGTGATCCCTGCCCAGAGCGCCTCCCGCAGCCGCTGGGCGGCCACCAGGGCGATCATGACGGGCGTATAGACCAACGCGTTCTCCGGTTCATAGGTGTAGGTAGCGGAATCGGGCTCCTCCCAGTAGTAAGTGGGGTGCACGTGCATGTCGATCAGCCCGGGGAGAAGGCAACCCTGTGGGTAGTCCAGCACCCGCGCCTCGGGGGGCGCGACCGGGGCCCCAGCGGCCGGACCGGCGTACACGATGCGTTGCCCCGCCACGGCGACGGCCCCCGGGGATAGGGGCGGGCCTCCTAAGCCGTCGATCAGCATCTGGGCGCGGACCAGGAGTGTGATCGCTTCGCTCATCGGGCAACCTCCCTTGGGGTCAGGACCGAGTGCCCGCACGGGCATCTGCCTCGGCGACGATGGCGTGAAGCGTCTCCTGCACTGCGGGTGCAAGCGGCAACGTCTGGTGGGAGGACAGGGTGGCCCGGGCAAACTCGCGCGCGTTTCGAACGGCATCCGGCCGGCCGGCCTCTACCCAGGCGGCGTAGGCCCGCCGGTCGAACAGGCGTGGATACCAGACTTCCCGGTAGTGCCGCGCGGTATGCGGCGACTCGAGAAAGTTCCCGCCGGGCCCCACCTCGTGAATCACGTCCAGCGCAAGGGTCTCAGGCGTAATCTCGATCCCCCGCAGCAGCCGGCGCACCAGCCCGATCACCTCGTTTCCAATCACGATCATCTCGTAGGAGCAGGTCAGGCCGGACTCGATGTAGCCCACGTCGTGCACCAGGTTGGCGCCGGAGAGGGCGGTCCAGAGGATCCAGAGCGCGCTCTCGACCCCGGCCTGCAGATCTGCGCCCTTGGAGTCCGAACAGCCGGCAAAGCCCCACACCGGCAGGTGATAGTAGTAGTGGGCCAGTTCGGCCATCGCCATGCAGTGCAACATGAATTCCGGGCCGGTGTAGACGCCGACCATGGTGCGCATGTCGAGGGGTCCACTCCCGGAACCCCATACGAACGGCGTTCCCGGCCTCCGCAACTGGGCGATTACCAGACCACTCAGCACTTCAGCATTCGCCATCGCCAGGCTGCCTGCAGACGTGACCGGAGCGGACGCCCCCTCCAGTGGTCCCGGCGCATACACAAGAGGAAGGCCGTGGTCCGCCATGCGAAGCAACTTGCGCAGCACGGCCTCGGAGTGGCGCAGCGGCGATGAAGGCTCCAGGTATGCCAGGAGGAACGGCTTGAGGGCCAGTTCCTTGGCCCCGCCGGCCACCGCCTCGGCCATCGCGAGGATGTCCAGCAGCCCGTTTTCGTCCCAGGCCGTGAAGACGATCGGCTTGACCGTGTTCTCCACCATCGCCAGGAACGAGTGCCGGTCAGCGGTCTCAGCAGGCACATCCGAAGGAAGTGCCATCGACATGACGAAATCGAGGTGGGGAAGGGCATCCGTCAAACGGGCGGTCTGGGCGACATCGGACAAGCGGGAGAGGCGACGCTCCCCTGTCTCCAGGTCGATCGTATGGGGCAGATCGGAGCCGGTGCCAAAGTAACAGCGGTGTCCTTCGAGGAAAGCGCGGGGCTCGCCGGTGCGGTCGCAGAGGACCACACGAGAGGGGGCGCGTTGCAGCGCCTCTTCCACCACCGCGGCCGGAAAACGCACCAGCGTCTCATCCGTCACGGTGCACCCGGCCTCCTCCAGCAGGGCACGCGCCTCCGCCTCGTACACGCGCACACCCGTGCGACGCAGGATCTCCAGCGAGGCCAGGTGGATTTCCTCCAGCTGGGCGTCGGTGAGCATCCGGAACCCGGACGGGCGAGGGCGGACCGGTTCGATCGCCTCGGTCAGCCCCGGTTTCTTGGCGGAGAAGGGAACATTCGACATGGGACCTCCTTATGAAAGGCTCATTCTAGCCGCACGCGCGGGTCGATCGCTGCATAGAGCAGATCCACCAGAAAGTTCATCACCACGATGGCCACCGCGGCGAAGGTGATCGTACCCACGATGACCGGAACGTCCAGATTGCGGATGGCCCGCCACATCTCGAAGCCGATCCCGGGCCACGAAAAGACGGCCTCGATGAGCACCAGTCCGCCCAGGTAGTAGGCCAGGTCCATGCCGATCATGCTCACGATCGGCTGGATGGCGTTGCGCAAGACGTGGCGGAACAGCACCGCCGTCTCGGAAAGCCCCTTGGCCCGGGCCGTCCGGACAAAGTCGGCCTGAAGGATGTCGAGCATGCTGGAGCGCAGCATCCGCGCGTACCAGGCGGCGCCGGCCAACCCCAAGGTGATCGCGGGGAGGATCAGGTGTTTGAAGCTGCCGTGCCCCCCGAGGGGGAGGATCGGCCAGCGGTACCCGAAGAGGTAAAGCAGCACGAGCCCCAGCCAGAACGAGGGCGCGGACACGCCAAAGAGCGCCATCAGCATCGCCGTACGGTCCCAGATGCTGCGCTGCCGGTACGCCGAGATAATGCCCACCGGGATCCCCAGCACGACCTCCACGATCACGCCGGAGACCGCCAGTTGGGCTGTAGCGGGGATCCGCTGTGCCAGGATCTGGGCTACCGGCCGCTGCTGGTAGTAGGAGGTGCCCAGATCGCCGTGGAGGAGGTGGTTCAGGTAGCGCAGGAACTGGGTGTCGACGGCGCGCCGCCAATCGCCTTGGACCAATGCCGCCAGGTCCAGGAACAGTGGCCTGTTCAGCCCCAGATGTTCTCGGATCCGCTCCAGCGTCTCCGGGCGGGCGCGTGGACCGGCCACGGCGCGTGCCGGGTCGGCCGGGATCAGGTAAGCGATCACGAAGGTAATGACCACGATGGCCCCCACCACGAGCAGCATCCCCAGGAAGCGGCGGACGATATAGCGAAGCATGCCTTTCCTCCTAGCGGCGCTGCTGCGGGTCCAGGGCGTCGCGCAGCCCGTCGCCCATCAGATTGAACCCCAGGACGGTCAGCATCAACATGAATCCAGGGCTCAAGATCAACCAGGGCGCGCTGCGGTAATAGGCCTGCCCTTCGCTGATCATACCGCCCCAGGAGGCGGTGGGCAGCCGGATGCCTAGCCCGAGATAGGACAGCTCGGCTTCCATCAGCACCGTGCTGGCCACGCCCAGCGTGGCGTAGACCACAGCGACGGATACCAGGTGGGGCAGGATGTGCCGGGTCAGGATGCGCCACTGGCTGGCTCCGATCACGCGCGCCGCCAGCACGAACTCCATCTCCCGAAGCGAGAGCACCCGCCCATGGACGATGCGGGCCAGGTAGACCCAGTAGACCAAGGCGATGATGAGGATCAGGATGTCGATCCCGGGCCGCAGCACCGCCCCAAGGGCGATCGCCAAAAGGAGGGTGGGGAAAGCCATCATCACGTCCGTCAGGCGCATGAGCACGGTTTCCACCCAGCCGCCCAGGAAGGCCGCTGTGGCCCCTACCAGGAGGGCGATCAGCACCGCCAGCCCGTTGCCTACGATCCCTACAAAGAGCGAAACGCGCGCTCCCCAGATGAGCCGACTGAGCACATCTCGCCCCAGGTTGTCCGTACCCAGCCAGAAAGTGCGGCACGGGGGAAGGGGCGCACCGGAGGCGGTAAGCCCGTGCGGGTGTTGCCAGTTGGGGTCGTAGGGGGCGATCCAGGGAGCAAAGAGCGCCAGGACGATCAGGACGACGCAGATCACCGCTCCGGCGACGGCCGCCCGGTCCTTCTTCAGGCGTCGCCAGGCATCCGACCAAAGGGTATTCACACGCTCGACGCTTCGCTCTTCCCCCCAGCGTGCCAAAGCTTTCTCGGAAGGTTTCGTCTCATCCATCGTTTTCCGTAAGGCCGCTTTAGAAAGCCACAAGGGCACGGAAAGGGAGGGCACAAGGATGTCACCCTTGTCCCCTCCCTTTCCCCTGAACGATCCCTGCCGGGTGCTACTCTTACGGTTTAACCCACATCCGCTCGAAGAACGGCCCGTACTCCGAGCGCGAGTAAAAGTCCTGGATGCGTGGGTTGTGGAGATAGAAAGAGACGTTGTTGAACAGCGGGACGTGTACCGCGTCTTCCATCAGGATGTGCTCGATCTGGCGGTACATCTCCAGCCGCTTTGCTCGGTCCTGCTCCGCCAGGGCCTTGCGGCCCAGCTCGTCCACTCTCGGGTTGGAGTAAAAGTCATAGTTGCTGCCGGCACCGGTCATATATAGGTTGTTGATCAGATCTGCCGGGTCGGGCTGGATCATGTACCAGGAGTTCAGGAAGAGCTCGGTCTCGCCTGCGACCATCATGTCGTAGACCACGGTGTCGGAAGCCTGCTTGATGTTCACCTGGATGCCGATCTGCGCCAGGTCTTGTTGGATCGCCTGAGCAACGGTGGAGGCCAGCGGGTCCTCGCCGATCAGGAGCTCCAGCTCCAGTCCGCCGGAAAGGCCGGCCTCTGCCAGCTTCCGTTTGGCCGCCTCCGGGTCGTACGGGTAAGGCTTGTAGTTGGGGTCGTACCCCGGTGCCGCGGAGGGGTAGATGGCCCACAGCGGCTCTCCGCGGCCCCCGGTCAGCCGGGCGATCTTTTCCCGGTCGACGGCCAGGTTCAGCGCCTGTCGCACAGCCAGGTTGTCGAGCGGCGGCTTGGTGTTGTTCACCCCAATCCACCAGGTGTACATCGAGGGCTCGCGGAAGATCCATTTTTCGTACTTCGGGTCGTTTACAATCCGGGCAAAGTCGGCCGCCGGGATCATATCGCCGAAGAGGATGTCGAGCTCCCCTTTCTCCAGCCGCAGGAGGGCCGTAGAGGGGTCGATCCCGAAGTACATGATCGTCTCGTCGATATACGGCTGACCCTCATGGAAAAAGTCGGGGTTCCGGACGAACACCGCTTTTTCCCCGGGGACGAACTCTTTCAGGATGAACGGGCCCGTTCCTACTGGGTGCAATCCGAACTCCTTGCCCCACTTTTCCACTTCTTCTCGCGGCACGACCCAGTTGTTCGGGAGAGCAAGGACGTTGAGGAAGGTCATATCGGGCGCGACCAGTTCCACGCGCAGGGTGTACCGATCGAGCACTTTTACCCCGGCGAGTTCCTTGGTCTTTCCGTCGATGATTTCCTGCGCCCCTTTGATGCTCAAGAGGTAGTAGTTGGCCCACGATTCCCAGTCCGGATCGAGACAGCGTTCCCACGAGTACTTGAAATCCGCGGCTTCGACCTCGCGGCCGTTATGGAACTTGATGCCGGGTTTCAGGGTAAAGGTGTAGACGGTACCGTCGGCGCTGATCTCCGGAAAATCCGCAGCCATATCGGGCACGGCGCGGTCGCCTTCGTAGATCATAAGGCCTCGATAGAGGTTCATCAGGCTCTGCCAGGCGGGAAGGTTGTAGCCCAGGATGGCATCCATCGAGTTCGGGTCCTCGGTGAAGGCCAGCGTTACCGTACCCCCGCGCAGGGGGCCGGCCGGCGTGGCCGTTTCCGCCGCCGTCGGCGGCGGGGACGTGGGAGCAGGAGTGGCCGGCCCGCAGGACACAAGCACAGCCAGGATCAGGGTGGCTAGCAAGAACAGGCCGACGCGTGTTGCGCTGTGGTTCCCTACCATCGGACACCTCCTTGAGCGCTGCCCAGGGAACGATTCCCAGCCGACTTACCCCCACTCTCTTCCGGCAAAACACCCTCCTTTCTAGCCTGCAGGGGATCCGCCTGCTCCAGGTCATCCCCGGCACGTGTGCGCGGTTGCCGTCAGGGTATCGATCAGGCGGGGGTTGGTGTCCAGGGGGAAGGGGCTTCCCGTGCTCACGACGAATCCCCGAGCCCGCGCCCCAATAGCCGCCTGTCTTCGTACCTCGGCTGCCATCTCCTCCAGGGTCGCGTGCAGCCCGAAGCGGATGGCGTCGATGTTGCCAAAGACCGCTGCCCGACCGGCGACCCGCTCGATGACTTCCTCCAGTTCGATGCGGAACGATTTCTTGCTCTCCTCGACTGCGATGGCGTCGACGTCTAGCTGGGCGATGCGCTCGAGCCGCGGGATGACATCGCCGCAGACGTAGTGGATGGAAAGGAGCCCCAGCCGGCGCATGTGCTGGAAATAGGGTTGGTTGTAGGTGAAAACGAACTCGTCATAGCTGCGCGGGGAAATCACGTCCGCTCCGGTAAACACTTCCTCCACATACACCCCGTGGATCCCCGTCCGAGCCCATGCGGCCAGCACCTCCATGGTTTGACGCAGCTTGCGCTCGAGCAGATAATGCAACAGTTGCGGGTTGTCGTGCTGGATCAGCATGAGCCCCTGGAACCCCAGGAGGTCGTAGGCATCGGAGAACGGGGTATCCAGTACCGTGGATAGGAAGTAGCGGTCCCCATATTCGGCGACGACCAGGCGGGGCAAGTCCCAGTCGCCGCGGGCCAGGAGCTCTTCGCAGGGGACGATCGGGAGGCGGGCGTCGACATCCTCGGGGCCGCGCAGCTGGTCCGAGATGTCCCACAGGTCGCTCTGGGAAGCGTTCGGTGGCGCGAGCACCGCGTCCCCCGTGGGGATGGGAACCTGCTCCATCGGCACCTGCATCCCGGTCTCTCGGTCCCGGTAGCAGAGCGTTCCGTCGTCCAGGCGGACGATTTCCGTACGCTTGGCCCAGGCACGGCTGGCCCCGCGATGGATTTCCATCCAGTCCGGCCGTACCTTGAAGATCCCGTACGACTGGAAAAGCGCCTCGGCCCGGAGGCGGGTATCTTCCTCGTGGTCGATCGGATAGACGGAGCGGCCACGCATCCGTCGCCGATAGAGTTCGATATAGTATCCGCGCTCGAAATCGGCCAGGAAAAGGCTGAGGTAAGCCGGAGCAGCCGGGAGGACGTCGACCTTTTCGCCGCGCAGTGCCCGGCGCATGCGCTCAACCGGGGCGAGGACATCCGTTTCCACGGGCAGACCATCGGCCGCGGAGCTCATTGGCCCTCCTCGTTTCGACCCGTTGGTGACTTGGGAAAGCGCAAAACAGCGGAAAGACCCGGAAAATTCCAATGTTAGTATACCATCCTGTGAAGGGCCTGTCAACGTTGCGAGGCTTCAGTCCTTGTAGTACAATACGGGCGGCCTGTTCCAGGCTCCTTGGGATGCCAATGCTTTGGCGTCATGATAACGATCGGGGAGGTTTCGATGCTGGAAGCCTTTTTCAATCCCCGCAGCGTGGCGGTGATCGGTGCCTCGGCCACACCGGGCAAGATGGGCTACATCCTAATGGACAACATCATTCGGGGCGGTTACCGGGGGCAGATTTACCCCATTAATCCCAAGGGAGGCGAGATCCTTGGCTATCCCGCGTACCCGACGATCGGCGATGTTCCGGGGCCGGTGGACCTGGCGGTGATCGTGATCCCTGCGCCGGCGATCCCAGATGTCGTCGATGAGTGCGGCCGCAAAGGCGTCCAGGGGCTGCTGATCATCTCCGCCGGTTTCCGGGAGACGGGCCCGGAAGGGGCACGGCGGGAGCGCGAGGTGGTCGCACGGGCCAGGAAGTACGGCATGCGGATCTTGGGCCCCAACGTCCTGGGGCTGATCGACACGATCTCTTGCTTGAACGCCACCTTCGCCACCACCATGGCCAAGCCAGGGGAGATCGCCTTTTTCTCACAGTCTGGCGCTCTGGGGTCGGCCATCCTGGACTGGTCGCGCGAGGAGGAAATCGGGTTCTCGCATTTCGTTTCGCTCGGCAACAAGGCCGACATCAACGAGGTCGACCTCCTTGAGGCCTGGGAAGACGATCCCCACTCGCGGGTGATCCTGGCCTACCTGGAAGGAATCAGCGATGGGGTGCGTTTCATGGAGGTGGCCCGACGGGTCACCCGGAAACGTCCGGTGATCGCCATCAAGTCCGGGACCACCGCTGCCGGCACACGGGCGATTTCCTCCCATACCGGGAGCCTGGCCGGATCCGAGAAAGCGTATGAAGCCGCCTTTCGTCAGACGGGGATCATCCGCGCCCAGTCGGTACAGGACCTGTTCGACTTTGCCGAGATCTTTGCCTATCAGCCGATGCTCCGTGGGAACCGCATCGCCATCGTGACGAATGCCGGCGGCCCGGGAATCCTCGCGACCGATGCCCTCGAGCGAGTCGGGCTCACGCTGGCCACCTTTGCACGCGAGACGATCGAAGCGATGGCGCCGCACCTTCCGGAGACAGCTAACCTGTACAACCCGGTGGACGTGATCGGGGATGCGCGCTCCGATCGCTACCGCGTTGCCCTGACTGCCGTGCTGCGTGACCCCGGGGTGGACGGCGCGGTCGTGCTGTTGACGCCCCAAGCGATGACCGATGTACTGGACATCGCGCAGACGGTGCTCGAGATCGCCAGGGCGTACGACAAACCGGTGGTGACCTCCTTTATCGGCGGCGAGGTGGTGGAGCCCGCCGTGCGCCTCTTCCAGCAGAACCGCATCCCGACGTACCCCTTCCCGGAGCGGGCGGTCATGGCCCTGGGTGCGATGGAGTCCTATCGTCGGTGGCTGGAGCGGCCCCCGCAGCGCTTGGTGACCCTGCCCGTAGATCGAGAGCGTGTGCAGCGGGTGTTTGCGCGCGCGCGCCAGGAAAGCCGGTTGAACTTGGGGGAGGTGGAAGCGCGCGAGGTGATGGAGGCCTACGGGCTGCGCCTGCCGAAAGCGCAGCTCGCGCGTTCGGCCGACGAGGCCGTGCGTCTGGCCGGCGAGATCGGTTACCCCGTGGTCATGAAGATCGCCTCGCCGGACATCCTGCACAAGTCGGATATTGGAGCAGTCAAATTGGGCTTGTCCACCCCGGCCGATGTGCGAGATGCTTACGAGCTGATCGAATATCGAGCGCGCCGTCACTATCCGGACGCGGATATCTGGGGCGTGCTTGTCCAGCAGATGGTGCGCGGAGGCAAAGAGGTCATCATTGGGATGAGCCGTGATCCCCAGTTTGGCCCCATGCTTATGTTTGGCCTGGGAGGCATCTATGTGGAGGTGATGAAAGACGTCGTGTTTCAGATTGCCCCCATCGACCGCACGGAGGCGCGGGAAATGGTCGAGGGAATCCGCTCTTATCCCCTCCTCAAGGGGGTGCGGGGCGAGCCACCTGCGGATATCGACGCGATCATCGATACGCTCCTGCGCATCTCGCAGTTGGTGACCGATTTCCCCGAAATCGTGGAGATGGATGTCAACCCGCTCATCGTCCACGAGAATGGCCAGGGGGCAACGGTGCTCGATGCCCGGATCATCTTGCAGTAGACGGGACACGCCGAGAAGGTGGGGAACAGCGATGCCAACCGGGGTCCATCTAACGTCCTGGACGTTGATCGGTCTGGGCGCGGTGTTGCTCTTCTCGCTGCTCCTGCGTGCCGGCCAGGCACTCTGGCGCCGGCTGCAGCCGATGAACGTCTGGGCGCGTTATGCGGAGGAAGCAAGCCCCTATCGCCGGCGGCGTACCCGCACCCTGGGCTGCATCGGGATTTTCTTGTGGTTGGCGGTGGCGCTGCTCCTGTTGGGCGCAGGGTGGGGGCTACTGGCGCTAGACCGGGCCCTGGACAGCTATGCCCCCTTGCCGGCAGACGGCGTACTGGCGACCCTGCAATGCTGGCCGGGCGAAAGCGATCCGCCGGGAACGATGGGATGCCTGCTCACGGTGGAGCCGCTGGCCTACACCCAAACCCTCTCGCTGCGCGGGAGCCGCTGGGGGCTGGACGCAGAGGCTATCGTCTGGGATCGCACGCTGGAGCAGTTCGGGCTGCGCTCTGGCTTTCGCTTGATCCGCGTGGTGGGTCTGGGGCCAGAGGGCGAAGCGCTGGACCAGGCGGGGTTGCCTTTTGCCGGGCAGGGCCTGAACGTTCGCTGGTTGCGGCCGGCCGGCCGTCTTCTCTTCTATCAGCGACAACTCGTGCAGGGGGATGTGACCCCCGATCGGGTGTACGAAGTCACCGTGTCCCGCAGCGGCTTTGCCCTGCGTTCGTGGTGATTCGAAGGAGGCCGTCAGACGCTTCAGGAGGAGCCGATGGAAACGGTACTTGTGGTCTCGGCGGAGACCTTTTCTGGAAAGAGCGCGCTCTGTATCACCCTGGGGCAGCGGCTGCGCCGTGATGGCTACCGGGTGGGCTACATGAAGCCGCTCTGCGTGCGCGTGCGCCGAGCTGAGGAAGCAGCCTACGATGAGGATACCGCCTTCGTCAAGGAGGTCTTTGGGCTGCAGGAGTCGCTGGACCTCCTCTCGCCGGTCCTGCTGACCCCTCGCTTGGTGGAAGGCATCCTCAGGGGGGAAGAGCAGCCCGATTACAGTGGCCGCGTCCAGGAGGCATTCCGGGCTGTTTCCCAGGGGAAGGACCTCATGCTCCTGGAGGGCCCCAACGACTGGTCCGAAGGGACCATCGTGGGACTCCCGGCGACCCGGGTGGCCGAGCTCTTCGGGGCGCGCGTGCTCATGGTTTCCAGCTTCCGTTCCCCGCTCGAGGTGGACAATATCCTTGCGCTCCGTGAGGCGATGGCCGGGCGCGACTTCCTGGGGGTGGTGCTCAACGGGGTGCCCAGGGCCCGTGTCGACCTGGCCGAGCAAATTGTCCGCCCCTTTCTGGAAGGGAAAGGAGTCCCGGTGTTCGGTGTCCTTCCCCAGGATCCCCTCCTCTGTTCGGTCAGTGTGGCGGAGCTCGCTGACCACTTGCAGGCGGAAATCCTCTGCTGCCCGGACCGGGCAGAGGATCTGGTGGAGACGCTGATGGTCGGGGCGATGAGCGTCGACAGCGCCCTTTCCTACTTCCGCCGCCAGGCGAACAAGGCCGTCATCACGGGCGGAGATCGGGTGGACATCCAGCTGGCCGCGTTGGAGACTCCCACGACCTGCCTCATCCTGACCGGGAACCTGCGCCCGAACCCGTTGATCGTCGCCCGGGCCGAGGAGCAGTGCGTTCCGATCCTGCAGGTGGCGACGGACACAATGACCACCGTGCGACGCGCCGAAGAGCTGTTCGGCCGGGCGCGCTTCCGCCAGACCAGCAAGATCGAGCGCTTTGAATCGCTGCTTCGGGCGCGTTTCGATTTTGAGCGGTTCTACCGCGCGCTCGGGTTGAAGGCACAGGCGTGAGGAGGAGAGTCGGGTGGAAAGCGCTTTCCGCGCCTTGCCGGCTGTCGAACGGGTGTTACAGGAGATCCGGGCGCGCCCGGGGGGCGAAGTTTACCCCCACGCACTTGCCGTGGAAGCAATCCGCCTGACGCTGGAGGGAGCCCGTAGCGCGATCGCCTCGGGCCAGGAGCCCCCTTCCCTGGAGACCATCTGTGCCCAGGCAGTGCAGCGGCTACGGACCTGGCTCGAGCCGACCCTGCGGCCGGCGATCAACGCCAGCGGGGTCATCTTACACACAAACCTGGGAAGAGCCCCCTTAAGCCGGGCCGCGCTGGAGGCCGTGCGCCGCGTGGCCGAGGGGTACTGCAACCTGGAGTACGACCTTGCGGCCGGCCGCCGTGGCTCACGTCACGAACACACCCGCGCGCTCCTTTGCCGGCTCACGGGCGCGGAGTCGGCGCTAGCGGTCAACAACAACGCCTCGGCGGTGTTGCTAGCACTGACCGCGCTCGCACGAGGGCGCGAGGTAATCGTCTCCCGAGGCCAGGCGGTGGAGATCGGTGGGGGCTTTCGCATCCCCGAGGTCCTCCGGCAAAGCGGGGCGCAGCTGGTCGAGGTCGGGACGACGAATCGCACCTATCTACGCGACTATGAGGCGGCCATCACCCCGCAGACGGCCGCCTTGTTGCGCGTCCATCGGAGCAACTTTGCCATGGTGGGATTTGTCGAGGATGTCCCGCTGCCCGACCTGGTGGCCCTCGGGCATCGCTATGGGTTGATCGTGATCGACGACCTGGGGAGCGGCACCCTGCTGGATACCGCCTGTTTTGGGCTGGCGCACGAGCCGATGGTCGGGGAAAGCGTCGCGGCCGGCGCGGACCTGGTGTGCTTCAGCGGGGACAAACTGCTGGGTGGCCCTCAGGCTGGCCTGATCGTAGGACGTGCGGAGTGGATCAACCGCATGGAGCGCCATCCCTTGGCACGCGCAGTCCGCCTGGACAAGATGACCCTTGCGGCGCTCGAGGCCACCCTCCTGCACTACCTGCGGGAAGAAGCGTTGGAGAAGATTCCCATCTGGCGCATGATCGCTGAGCCGCCCGAAAAGGTGCGCCGGCGGGCGCGGCGCTGGCAGCGTGTGCTCACGGCTGCCGGGTTGCCCGCTGCCGTTGTACCGACGGAGACGGCCGTAGGAGGCGGTTCGCTCCCAGGACAGACCCTGCCCACCTGGGCTCTACAGCTCGAGTGCGAAGGCCCGGTGGAAGCAGCTGCGCGGCGGCTCCGGGAAGGGGAGCCCCCGATCATCGCCCGCATCGAGGGCGATCGCTTGCTTCTGGATCCACGGACGGTGCTCCCGGAACAGGAGGCCCTCCTGTTGCGGGAGGTGATCGCCCGGCTGAGCTCCAAGGCCCGCCCCATTTAGGGCGGGCCTTGTGCTTGCTCGGGCGAAAAGGAGGGAAGAGGTGGCCGAAACCCCATCGGTGGGTGACCTGCTGCAGCGGGCCCGCGAGGCGGTACGGGAGAAACGTCGCGCGGAGGCCCGGGATTTGCTCCTGCAGGCGATCGAGATCGACGAGTGGAACGAACAAGCGTGGCTCTGGCTCAGCGCGGTCGTGGACGACCCGCGGGATATGCAGGTGGCGCTCGCCAACGTGCTGACGATCAATCCGGCCAACGAGCAGGCCCGGGAGGGCCTGGAATTGCTGCGCAAGCGCTACGGCAACCGGCTGAGTCCTGAGGAAGAACCCCCTGCACCCGGAGTCAGGGAAGCCCCGGAGCCAGCGGGCGACGCAGGCGAAGCACCGGTCCGTGTGCTCCTCTGCTACCGGTGCCAGGCCGAGGTGAGCGACGCCGCCGATTATTGTTGGAACTGCCACGCCGTGATCCATTGCTGTCAAAACTGCATCCGCGTGCGCGAGACCGCGTGTAAGGAACGCGTGGGAATCCGTGGGCCCGCGGCGAGCGTTATTCGGAACTCCTGCCCCGATTGGGCGCCGCACGAGCCTTAGGACGCTCGGCCCTTTCGTCGGGCTGCGGCACGTACCCGACGAGGAAATGATGGCGGCGAACGTGGGCCGCCGGACGCACTTCCACCGCTCGGTGGGACACGCAATCTTCCCGGTGCACCAGGCAAAGGTTCGGACGACGGCCGAAACGCAGGACATACCGCTCGACCGCCTCGTCGATCTTTGCCTCGACCGGCTTCTTGGGGTTGTCATCGAACCATCCCAGATAGACTGCGTCCTTCATTCCTCCTCCTCCTGGCCCACGACCGTGAACTCCCGTTGCCGCGTCCCCAGGAGACGGCTCGGCGGCAGGGGTTCCAGAGAGCGACCGCCCTGGACGACGATCACCGGGGGTGCCGGCGTGGGCCGGTGCTGCAGTTCCACCAGGCGTTCCTGAACCCGCAGCCGCTCTCCCCGTTCCCGCCACCAGAAGAACAACGCTGTCCCCGTCATCGGAAGCGCGGCTGCCAGCCCACATAAGACGCCGATCACCACGGCCAGACTCCGCCCATCCAGCCGGAGTCCCGCAATCAAACCGAGCGCGGCCCCGAAGGCCACTGCTCCCCACCATAGCGTGCGCTTCATCTAGACCTCCTGGCCCCCGCTGCTTGACCTGTCTCCGAAGGGTGTGCCCGCAAGCTTCCCAATAGCCGTGTTACCCAATGGGCTGGGAGGGGGACCCGTCGCGCGGCGCGCAGAGCCGTTGCCTGCCCCTGTTTCAGGTGCTCGTCGCGGAGCATCTCTACCATCGCGAGGATCTCTTGCCCGTGGATATAGGCGGCCTGGAAACGGATGGTCTCGCCCCCGGTGACCAGGACAAAGTCCCCGCGGCCCAGCAACTGCTCGGCCCGCGTTCCCCGGATCCCGGAAGCGACGACGGCCTCCTGAGCGCTCACTACGCGCCCCACGAGCCGGCAGGGGATATTCGCGCGCAATAGGCTTCCCAGCGCCTCTGCCGTCGGCTTTTGGGTGCAGAGCAGGAGGTGCAGGCCGGCCGAGCGCCCGCGCGCGGCCAGGCGCGTGAGTGGTTCGGCCAGCGTCGGCTCAGTCGCCAAAAGGTCGGCCACCTCGTCCACCACAAGCAGTACGCGCGGCCTGCGGATACCGGCCTCCTCCCTCCAGGCCATCTCCTGGAGGAGTCGCCCCACATGCTCTTGGACCTCCGCCCCTTGGCGCAGGATCGGGGCGGCCAGGTGAGGCAGGCCCTGAAACGGGGCAAACCCCTGTCCCTTGGGGTCGACCAGGAGAAAACGCAGGTCGTCCGGGTCGTTTGCCAAGGCCAACGAGGACAGGATGGTGCGCGCGAGCGCCGTCTTTCCCGAACCCGTGGTGCCCGCGATGAGCACGTGCGTAACCTCCGGCGAGGAAAGCCGAAGGAGGAGCGGTGCACCTGCACTGTCCCGCCCGAGCAGTGCCGTGAATGGGGGCAGCGGGTCCAAAGAGGCCTGGAGCGGAAGCAGAGCGACGATCGCAGGCTGCGGCCGGGGGAGTTCCAGCGCCAGCAGCCCACCTTCTCGGCAGAAGCGTACCCGTGGCGCCTCTAGGGCCAGCGCCATCTCTTCTTCCAGGGAAAGCAGCCGCTTGAGAGGGATGCTGGGATGTACGAGCAGGTGAAATCGAACCAAGCGCGGGGTCACTACTCCCCCCTGGCACTGCACCCAGAGGCCTCGGGCCTCGCACAGCCGTTCGATGCGTTCTGCCTGTTGCTCCAACCAGGGACGCAGGGGATGGTCTTGCGCCACCGGACACCTCCGCCCGATACCAGGCCGCTTGAAGCCGATCCTGGCCACATTATATCAGAACATCTGTTCTACGTCAAGCGGGGAAAGAAAACCCGCAGGGGCGCCCCGTCGCTCGCCCCTGCGGATCGGGCCCGATGTGTCAGGGTTTCCTCTGGACGCTCTCCCACCGTTGCGGGCCCACGGCTTGGATGGAGGTGTGGAAGGAACAACGCGTGTGCCCCATACAAGAGGCAACTCCCATGTTCGTCGAAACGGGCTTAGGGTCCGTTAGCGCCGG
>Ga0207433_10007594_pt1 | contig 18046 bp, 32 predicted proteins | sample YelNatPaOPGAMG01_FD_187559 | JGI IMG/M metagenome (GOLD analysis project Ga0207433, IMG submission 187559) | Hot spring thermophilic microbial communities from Obsidian Pool, Yellowstone National Park, USA - OP-RAMG-01 (SPAdes) (version 3) | ecosystem: Environmental > Aquatic > Thermal springs... | reverse complement strand
CTTTCTAACACTTCAAGTCTGTTTTTTACTGCTTCATATATGTCCTCGTAAAACACTATTTGCAGTTCAGGCGGTAGTCTATCTATTCTAGATTTTAAACTTTTTTCCATTTTCATAAAGCCTCCTCCTTTCTTTTTCTCAAGAAGCTTCCCCTACATAGAGAACTATATCGAATGAGAAGTTAGTTATTCCAGTTGATAAAATGCTACTGTTAACGTGCAATCCAAAAGTAATTAGTGTAATATTTTCTTTTTGTATTGGCATATTGTCATAACTCCAACTTAGCCACATGTGATTGCTTGCTTCAGCAGGATTCCAATTATCAGTTTTCATTGAAAGTTTACAATCTCTTTGTCCAATATTCTTAATGAAAACGTTCTTGTAAACTGAAACTACACTTGCTGGAGTTATTGTTCCCCAATCTATTTGAGTTAAAGTTGTTGTTGCATTAGGGTCTTCGTACACTCCTATGCCTAATTCTCCCGATGGAGACGAACCTCCAGGAGGATAAACAATCTTTATAACACCAACATTTTTCAGAACGGTGAAAATGTATTGTGAATAAAATATCATAAAAATCATAGATAAAATAAAAAACACTATGAGAGTTGAACCTGCTAAAGTTCTTTTGTTTATTAACACGTATGTTGCAATGAAGAACACTGTTGTTGAGCCTAGAATTATAAGTTTTGTTGATTGTGCAATATTCATTTGCCAGAAACCGTAAAGTACTAGCAATATTGCTAAGATGTAGATTATTTTTTGTAGTGGTGTTATCTTGTATTCTTTCTTTTTCTTTTCACTCATTTATTTCACTTTATACACACTCTTTATTCTTCTCACTCAACGCTTTCTCCATAAAAATATTCGTCACTCGCAATCCCAACAAACTCTCCGCATACATTACAGAATTCTTCAAACGGTGACATAGTTGAACCACATTTTGGACATCTTCTTTTCCTCATTTTTATCACGGTGTTATCCTTTCAATCCACCAGTCAATAATAGCCGTCCCGTTCGCTGGATATTCCTTAATGGATATTGTTATGGTTACTGGAATTGATATAGTTTCACTTGCATTTACTGTATAAGATGTTTCATTTTGAGGAGTTACTGCTACAAAGCAATCTATAGGTTTTATGACATAACACAAAGTTGCATTTAAAGTTTCTTCTCCGTGATTAGTGACATTTATTGTATAGCTATGGTCTCCAGGATATAGCGAAGTTTCAGTTGGTAGGTCACTTACTACTTCAAAAGGCTCCATCACAGTGATTTTAGTTGTCCAACGCCAAACTTCTACAGCATAAACACTTGCTACACTCATTAGTGTTAATGCTGTCAAGACAGTTAATACACTTATAGTCTTATTCATCTTTACTCACCTCCTTATTTTTTACTTTCTTCTTTTCTATAACTTCGATGTTTTCTAAACTGTCTCCGAGAAACTTGAAGCGCTCTAACATTTTACCCCTTATCACTTCTGGTGGCTTAGTGTCGTCATGATAAAACCAGACTTTGATTAGATATGTTTTCTTTTGTCCCATATTTTCACCTCTCATTTTATCCATTCTACTATTTTTGATGCTGTTTTAGTGACAAAGAACTTTGGAAAATCGCCAGTAAGCAAAACATTCCACAGATATTTTTTAATAAATGTGCTTCTTAAAAGCCTTAAGAATCGCTTTCTGTCTTCTGAATCGCAACTTGTAAACTTCTTTAACAATGTATTTATCTCATTTTGACCTAACAAAGATATTGGTAAAATTATGCACGGTTGATTGATTATGTCATCTAATTTGTTTGGACTTACTGAAAGTATCAAATTATTCACTTCTCTTTCGCACTCTAGTATACTCTCAACTGAAAGAACCTCAGAATAATCTAACGACAAAACGTCAAAATCATTTGTTGATGGAACTGCGTACTTTATTCCTTTAAACTCTTCAACTTCTTTCACTTTAGCTTTGTACTGCGGTATTAGCTTCTCTAATGTTAAATAGTTGTCTAATACATTATCTTTGAACTTTCTTTCCTCACTTAATAGTGAAAAGATGATTCTTTGAAAATCTAAGATAAAACTAACATTTACAGGTTTACCTTTAAACGTATCATCTACGAATTGCTGAAGAAATGGCATAAAAATGTTTATTGTTCGTCTTTTTGTATGAAAATCATCAATCTTTGATAGTATATTTTTGATGTCCTCTTCTTCATAGAGATATTTGTAGATTGCTGGAATTACCTTCTCAAACCACTCTCTCGCTTTGTAGTTTAGCTTGTATCCTTCGATGTCCTTAAATTCTATTGGATTTATGGTTACAACATACCCAAGTTCTTTGTAGACCTTTACCGCATATTCAGTGAAAACATTTACTCTTCTTTCAAATACTTTTTGATTTACTTTTTTGTGATAGATTCCAAGAGCCATCAGTTCAAAGTTTGTTGCTATACTTCCAGCTCTAAACTTTCTAATATATGTGTTCATTGACATTTTTATTCACTTCCTTTATCTTTCTTAATAATCTGATGACAATAGGGACATTCTACTTCACTTTCAGGAATCAAGTGACCACAAACATTACATTTTACAAGCTTTTCTTTCTTTTTCTCTCCTTTATTCTTAGTAGTGCGAACAATAACTACTGCAACTGCAATAGTGTAGATAATAAGAATTATAGCAATTGGAATCCAAATGTCATTCATCTAACCGACACCGAAGTATTTTGACAACAGTCCACCTTTCTTGATTTTAGCTATCACCAATATCTTTCTCATTGCATATGGAATGCTTTGTGGTGAACCAGTGTAGACTTGTGCTATTTCTCTTGTTTGAGTAGTTTTTCCAGTAATGTTTATTTTTCCAGTGAAATTGTATTTGTTTCTTTCTTCAGGCATCCTCTCAATTGTAAGGTCAGTATCAACTGTTTCGTCTTTGCTTTGAGCATGCGCCTTTAACGTGATGGCTAATCTGTCAAATCTGTCCTGAACGTTTACCTCTACATCAGAGGGTTTTACTCCAGTGATTCTGGCAAACTCGTTTATTATTTGTTTTTCTAACTCTTCAGACACAAAGGGCATTTTTCACACACCTCCTTTTTAGTCTAATTTCGTTATTAGAATATACGCTATTACAAAGATAATCAGAAGTAATCCAGCAACTAAAAGCTTAAATCCTAAATCAATGTTCTCAACTAATGCTATTCCTATAATTGTTAAGATGTAAGCTATAAAAAACAAGATTTTTAGAGGTCTTTTCGGCGTAGTTTTTTGCATTTAAACACCTACATACAAGATAATATAAGTGATGTAGCTATTGCTGAGAATATTGAAACAATATAACCTTTAAAGAATCCAGTTAATGAAGTGTCAAAAGAAGTGTCGAAATCTGAGTTTGTGATTTTTAAGATGTTATATATGAAATAGGCTCCAGCAACTATTATCAAAGAAGCTATTATGAAGATGTATCCTACTCCTGTTTCAACGTTGACAAAAAGCGTTAAATCTGGATAAAATGAAAGAACTAAAATCGCTATCATTAGTACACATATTTTTATAACGTCTCTGAATGTTTTTATTACTCCTAGTAAGTGTCCGTAAAAGTAGTATATTAGGAAAAGGAAAACTAGCATAAATATTGCTGGTATAGTTGTTAAAATGAGAATCATTGTCATTGGTAAGAATAAGTGTTCAAGAGTTTCAGCATAGAACCATCCATATATTGTCGAATGTTTTGGATTAGGTGTTAAAGTGTCCACTATACAGTAGTACATTATTGATATTGGAATTATTATCGGTAATGCTTCGTAAAGTTCAAGGATTATGAAAAGCATTATTTGAGAAAAATATAAGACGATAAGTAAAGCGTAGATTATTACAAGTATTATGAAGAGTCTATGCAAAAAGGTTTTCACTTTTGGTGTGCTCCCCCAATTTTTTCCTTCCAACAAACTTCATCCCCTCAGGTTCCTTCACCATCTCATCTAATTGAAATTTGTCGTGGTTTGAGTATTGGAGGCACCACTCAATTGAGCAGAGACTATAGCCCTGCTCAATCTTCTTTGCTTGTAAACAAAGAAGCATTTAGTTATATTAACTGAAGCATTATAATCTGCTTCATATTTTTTATTACAATTTGAACAACGAAACATTCCATTCTCTCTTTTACCAATATTTCCGCATTTATGACAAATCTTACTTGTATTATATGGATTAACTTTGAATATCGGTATTCCTTCCCAATTAGCTTTATATTCAATTAAATTCTGTAATTTTCTTCTAGCCCATGTTGATAATAGATAATTCCATTTTTTATTTTCTGTTTGTCTTTTAACTGTTACATCTAAATCTTCCATAACAATTACTGGTTTCTCAAAATTCTTTGCATACTCAACTGTTCTTTTTGCTATAGTGTGCAAAATCTCGTCTAATCTTCTACTATAGTATTGCGAAACTTCATGTAAATCTTTTCCAACACCTTGAAGTTTAGAGAATTTCTCTTTTCTCTCCTTAACTAATTGTTTCCATACATCTCCGTGAATATAAAGTGGTTTATGAGGTTTACCGTCGAAAGCTGAACAAACAACTATATGATTTAAACCCATATCTACACCGATAGCTGTTTGACAATCTTCCCATTTTCTTATCTCAATATCCTTTTTTAATGAAACGTAAAGCCACCATCTGTCTTCTCTCTTTAAAAGTTTTAGACCATGAATTCTTAAGTTATTTCGTTTTTCAATTGTTTCTTCTAACAATTGTTCATGTTCTTTTGATGGTAATAATTTAATGTCTATTGGATTATTTGGTTCATAAGCAATCCGAGCATGCAAACTATCTCCTTTATAAATCTTACAAGTGTTTTGGCATAACACTATCGGTATCTTTTCATGAATTTTTGGAAATCTTGTTCTGCAATTTGATTTACATGCTTCAAGACAGCTCCTAACTATTTCTGAGGCAGTCTTAAATAATACTGGTAAATGACTTGAATGAAGATTCCATCTATCTTTAGTATAATTTCTTAATGGATGGTAGAGAGCGTTTTGAATGTCTAATTGCTTAGCTGAACCTAAACTGACAGTATATTTAACAACAGCGTTAAGTAGCTTAATCCAACAATTATGTAGTTCATCTAATTTTTCCTCGTTTCCTTGAATTGGAATTTTAAGAGTCTTATAAAATTTCATTATCCTTTTCATCTCTTAAATTGTTCCACATTACTAAATCTTAATGGAGAAACGAAAAATTCTTTTTTCATTAGCTTCCTGTAACATTTTTCGTGGAACCTTCTCGTGTGTCTTGAATGGTGAAGCGTCACAACTTTTTCGCCAACTTTAAACTCTGCTCCACACATGTCGCACTTTAACTTTCCTCCAAAAATTTTCAATCTGCAACCTGTAAGTTTGTTTTTTATGTTTTTAGTCAAAACATAAACGTATGGTTTATTCTTTTTTACTTTATTGTTGTTGTTATTATTGCCATTGCTGAATGGATTTTGAGATAAAGCTGAAATCCTCAACTCTGCTTCATCAACATTGAAGACGTGTCCACAATTCTTGCATTTTCCGAAATTAAGCATTAATATATTGAAATTTGCGAGCTGTTCAGCATTTAACTCTTTAATAACTTGTCCGCAAGATTTACATTTAATTACTACAGGCATCTTTCCAAATACCATCCTAACAAGTTCCAACACCAGTTCTTTCCTTTTTACAATCAACATGCACAAAATACTGTCTATAACCATGTGGATAATCCAGAAAATATTGTTTGCAATCAGGACATTTCACAAGATAAATTGGCAAATAATCGGTCCATCCCTCACGTTTCTCCTTTCGCAAAAAGACATAACCGTTAATTTTTAGAGCTATTCTCTGCCATAAGCTTAACCGAATCTTTAAATGTTCTTGAGTCCAAACTTTGTTTACCTCTTCTTTTTGTGTTTTTAATAGTTTTGGAATTTCAGAGTAGAGGTAACTTAAATATAGTATTCCATAAACAGTTAAGAGCATTTCAAGAGAAAGTACCATTTTGTTAGGTTCAACATAAGTTACAAGATTGAAAGAGAAAATGTTAATGTATGTTATAAGAGCCCAAACAAGAGAGCCCGCTAATACTGATAGTCCTAAACTATGAAATAAAATTAATTTAATTCTTTTCACATTTACTGCTGTTTTCATAATTTTACTCCTTTAATAAGTTATAGCAAATACAACCGTCGCATACTGGTAGTTTTTCTCTTTTACACTCTACGAATCTTACTCTGTTCTCGTCTCCCAAATAAACTACTGACACTTTCTCTTCTAAACGGTGACATTCAAACGTGGATAAATGTTTCGTTTTTGTTTTTTCACCCATGTTTTTCTCCCTTCTTTTTACTGTTCATGCATTGGAGACAGACTATCCTATTTTCCAAATATGGACAACGCATTTTGACGCATGTGATTCTTTGAGTAGTCGTCACATAATCTAACATTAAGTTTAGACACAATATTCCATATACGAAAAAGAAAATTTCTACTTTGACCAAAAGAGTTATTATTGATATACCTATAACTAAAGAAAATTGAAATATCATAGAAAGTTTTGTACTAACTTCGTCTAAGTTGCTCCATAAAGGATTCAGTTCTTTGAAATAGTTTTTATATTTTATTCGAGCATCGTTATTCACATATAGCAGTATCATTTCAGCAACAAAAGTTGGAAGAAGCAACGTTAATGTAGTCCAATGTAGATATTGGACTAAGTAATAGTAGATAAATGATGCGATAAATGCAAACGCTGAAAGCATGAATCCACCAGACGTAAAGAGTAATGACATTAGTATGTTCATGTTGCCATCAAATGGTTTTCTTGGAAGTATGCTTTTCGAATCTTCAAACTTAATCCACCATAACTCGTTGGATTGCGAGGTCATTTTATCACTCCTCTTTCAACATTCGTTGTAACAGAATTTTTCAAGCTCTCGCACAGTCCTAAAATGTGACACTCTCATGGTTTCACTTCTTTCTTCTGGGGTTCGCATTTTTTGACCACAATCAGGGCACTTCATTTTGCTTAACCTCTTTCAGCAACTCCTCAAACTTTTCTTTGAATTCATTAAGCATAATTTCCAATTGTGTTTCGGTTTCGCTATGATGTGGTTTAGACTTGAGAACGTCCAGTTGAATTTCAAGAGAACATTTAAATTGTTGCAGTTTCTGTTTCAACTCCGCTATAGCCTGCTCTGCATCCTCAAGCCTAACCCACTTTCCAGCAAAATGTTCGGTTCCTTCAAACTCGCATTGAGCCACGCAATCTTTGCAACGTGTTAGGTAGACGTATGAGCAACTTTTTTTGATTATTTCTACCAATGTTTTTGCTTTTTCCCTCAAACTCATGATTTCACTTCTTTTCTGTCATTAGAGAGTCTATACTTCATTCTTTCACCTCGTATCCAATATTGAGCAGATGAAAATATAAAGTCTCATCAAATTCACCATCTTTATCCCAATCGCAACTTTTTGGAGATATCTCGTAAATTCCTTCAACAAATTCCATCTTCATTACAGAAGGATTATATTGCTTCATTTTGTTATTTTCACCTCAACTTCGATTCCTTTTGTTTTCAATATCTCTTTGTAAGTATTTATTAATTCTTGATAAGGATTAACTTTACCAGACAGTTGAGAATAGAAATCCATTATTTCTGTTAGTCTATACAAGAATTTTGAACTGAATGTTATTGCTCCTCTTTTTTCTATTATTCCTTTTTGTTTTAAGCAGTATATTATATAGTTGAATGTTGTTTGTGGAATATCAAGTTTTTTAGACACATTTTGTAAGGTATCCTCATTTATTGAACCGTCTTTGATAACTTCTAATATTTTAACAGCATAATGCCTATACGACTTACTCCTTGTGAAGAGTGTACTGGCGAAATCTTCTAAAGTTTCGATCTTCTTATCCTTACCTATTCTAATTGAACTAGACATATCACTCTTCACTCACAGTAAACTTTGTCAAATCTTCTATTCTTTCAGTTTGTCTTTTAAATTCCCTTAAATTATGTTCAAGTTCTTCTGGTCCAAAGTGGAAGATATTCCAACCAGCCTCAGTAATTTCTTGACTTCTCTTCAAGTCTTTCTCCTTGTGCCAATAAGGGTCATCATATTCGAAATCTGTTTTAAGGGAAGGAACAGCAACATCGGCATATCTATAACCATTCTTTGTCCGTATGGGATAATTGAGTTCCGCATCAGAATACATACTTTTTAACCATTCGTACATTTTTAGTTGAGGCTTGGAAATACCTTTTCTTTGTGCCAATATCCTATTAGGATGTTTTTCGGGATGTTCTTCATATAGCTTTTTCTTAATAAGTGAAATCTTTGTGCCTGCATCTTTTCTCTTCATTCCTTCTGATACTAATTTGCTGAAAACTCCTTCCTTTATAAGTTTAGGTATTACGTTCTCGTTAAGATTTTTAATTATATGTGGATGAAGTTCCTGCGCTCTTTTACCAGCTCTTGAACGTTGAAGTTTCGCCAGTTCTGGATGGTTTTCTGCCCAAACTACAAAAGCATTTTTATATTTACTATTTCTAGCTATCGCACCTAATCTTGCTACCTGTTTCTGATGTTCGGGATGAGACTTTAACCAAAATGACATGTCTGGTCTTTTCTTGCTGTACATAGGATTGTTTTCGCCGTGCCTATCATATGCTTTATGGATTTTTCCACATTTCTTGCAAATATCACCCTTCCCATGGTCAAAGTTATGTCCTTTCATCTTTATCACTCTGCTGGCACTTTTACCCATGGTGCTCTTTCTGTGTCCCACCCTATCATTTTTATTTCTATTCTGGTTAGTGCATATCTATGTTCCAGTTCTTCGACTAATTCGTTTAGTGCCTTAGAGTCTTTGATGCTAACGTATCCGAAATCAAGGGGTCTCGTACTCTTTCTAGGCTCCAGTATTATTTCGTTTTCGTCTGTTACTAGCAGTGCATAGTCTCTTCCTTTTACATATTCGTCTGTCCACACAAATACTTTACTGAAGTTCCATCCTGTTTCTGTTTTTTCAACTTTTAACGAGTGTATCGGCATTCTATTTCACCTATTTTATTATTTTCTTGTATCTGTTTACTATGAGGTAATGGTCTAACATCATTCCAAAAATAAAGAAAAGCACACATAACATTATGCCAAAAATGAAGCTTGCGCCATAATATAACGCTAAGACACTTGCGAATAGAAGCGCTAAACTTATAGATGACAAAAACAGCATATCATTGTCAAAGTATAAGATATCGAACTCTATTAGTTTGTATAGATTCCACAATTTCTTGTTCCTTTCACTAAGGTCGTTTCTCTTTTTCACTTTAAATCACCTTTTTCTTATAATTATCTCATAGTCATTTGAATTTACGTATGGTGCCTCACCAATAAATTGCTTATCTTCAATCTCTAAAAGTTTCTCTAAATATTCTAAAGATTCTGCTGCTAAATCAGGTTTAAGTTTAAACGCTTGAGCGTATGACACAAGAGCCTTCAATATTCCTATTTGGGCTCCTGTTAAATAATATCGTCCTCCCATTTTATCATCCATCCCACTCATGCCAAACGATTGTTCCATTTGGAAGTACTTCGCCTATCCAATAATGAATTATGAAAGTGTTGTTGTTTTCTTTTATTGATTCCCAATAGTGCCATTTACCGTCTGGTTCGAACTTTATTATTTTTAAGAAAACACACAGCAACTATAGCAATCCAAAGTAAATTGTTTTTGCAAACTTTTTCTTCACTCAACAACCTCACCCGCATCGAATTTGTCTCGCAATTTTTCTGTTCCGTAGGAAAGCAAACACAACCCACATATAAAGAGTACTTCAAATAATATAAGATAAGTTACAACAAATGTCTCTGCCGACAGATGTGCATAGAATGGCGCCAGACCAAAAAGTGTCAAAATACTAAGTCCTATCAAACACAATCCAATATTTATTATAAGAGAATATACTTTTTTCTTGTTCATAACTCGCTTCAACCATTTTCTAATAGCTTCTCCCATTATCTATCACCTAAACAAATTGTTAGATAATAATACTCCTGTGTAAGACTTGATGCAAACGGAACATAATAGTAAGCGAAATATTCTTCTTTTTCGACAATATACTTTATTAAGAGTTTTGTTTCTGGTTTAAAAGAGAAGTGCGAATTGTATGAATTTGTTAGTATAGTTTTAAGTTCATATTTTGGTTCAGAGATTACCTGTTTAACTGGAACAACTACTATAACTGTTCCTACTGCTATTGGAGTAAAAATTGTTCTCTCTTTTTGTTCATAACCGACAAAAACATATTGCGTTCCATATCGTGAACTGTTGTCTAAAAAGTCAAGCACTCTTTTATTCTCGTCATAAATGCAAACTTTTTCTGGGTAAATAATAGAACCGTCTGTAGAATTGTAGAACGTTATTGACAATGGTAATGTTAAATCATATTGCTGATAACTGCTAGTTAGAGATTGAACAAAAATAAAAAATATTGTAAAGAAAATTACTGAGATTCCTAAAATGAAAATCACATACTTTAGTTTATTCATAGCTCTTCACCACACTATTTACAATTATTGATTTTATTTATAAACTTTTCGGTTGTATTTATAAAATCTTTCATTTCATTTTTCTCTACATTATTGTTTTGTTAAGTTTTTCTTATAATTATTGTTATTAACTGTTTTGTTTGATTGTTTCATCGGCATACTTTAACTAAGACATTCACCTTTACTATTTTTTAAGTTCTGTTTATAATTGGGGTGTGGGCACAAATCTTCTCTACAATATCCCAGTGTTCCGTCTATTGCTAGACAGTTTGCGTGTCCTGATTGGTCATAAACACGATATTGACAATCTTTTTCTATAAATTTTTTCTTCAAATTGTTTCACTTTCTTCTAGCTTTGTCTAACCATAATATTTCTTCGTTTTTTCCTTTAGCCAGATTAACAACATATTTTTCATAGATACAGTCAATAAATGCGCATCCATGACCACCATTAACTACGTTATGAAAACAGTCTTTACAGAGAGAGCCACTATTAATAACAACAAGTTCTCTCATTCTATTGCCACTCCTATTAGTTTGAGATATTCCTCAAATGCTTTTAACTGTTCTTCAGTTGGTTCTCTGTCATAAGTGTTTTTGAAAACTTGTTTTAACTGTTCACGTTTAACCATCATCTTTCACCACAACTAAACTATTTAGAACATAGTTGTATATAAGTTTTTCCACTTATTCAAAGTAGAATTCTATTTCACTTGTTAATGTTTCAGTTTTACCATCTTTGCTTATCCATATTCTTGAAATGTTTACTGAACTTATTATCCTTGAAAGGTTTACTTCTTTAAGTGTGTTAAAAATAATATGTACGATGTTTTCTGCAAAAGGATGCACTTTCACATCTTCAATATTCATATTTTTAAGTAATCTAACAACTGTAGGAATTTGTTTTTCATCTCTCAAAAGCATTTCATACCTGAACAAACTGTATAACCTCTATTTCATTAATGTTACAGTCTTAATTTCTTTTATTTTTTCAACGGGTATTTCTTGTCTTTCATCATCATATTTTATTATTATTCTGACTTGTTTTTCATTATGTACATAAGCTTCCAATTTAACATTAACAATTACAGAATCATCTACTAATTTAACATTAACTCTTTTACCAAGCAACTCTTTAATATAGGTATATGTGATGGACATAATTGTGAAAAAGAAAAAGAAAAGAAGTTTAGAAAAAAGACGGTGCTTTTTACTTTAGTGTTTTTTCGATTTCTTCTGGTGTTATCTCTTTAGGTGCCTCTGGTTTTGCTGTTATTTCTGGTAGGAATTCTTTGATTGCCTCAGGAGTGTAAGTGTAGAATTTGACTTTGATTTTTCTTCCTTCTGGCGTTGTTATTTGTTTTTCGATTTTAGCAATGTAATTATGTCTTACAATGTATCCCAGAGAGAAGGCGAAGTCTTTGCCTATTTCTTTTGAGATTTCCTGTTTTGCTTCGTTGACTAAGTTTCTAAGTTCAGTTCTGGTCTTTGCAAGTCCCCCTTTGTTAAAGAGTTTCTTCATGAATACGCTTGTAGCTCTTCGTCTCAGTCCTATAGGAGCTTTCTTACTTATTGCTTCTAGTCTTGCTTGTACTTCTTTCTCGATTAGTTCTGCAAGTGAGATTTCTCCTTGTGGCGTTGGAATCTTTATTTTCTCATATTCTGCTTTTGCCATATTTTATTCCTCCTTAACTTGTTCGTTCTATTATTAAGTGTTGCATTGCTTTATAAAGTTTTCGTTTGTTATTCAAAGTTGAAATGTATTGCGTCATCTTCAAACTCTAATTTTATCTCTTCATTTATGTAATCGGTTAACGTTTTTTCAACACCAATATTCATTTTTAATGGTGTTACCACTTGACTAACGATGCTATCCAATAATTCAATGTATTTTTCAACATTAACACCATTCTTATCTTTGACAACCTCATAAGGCTTTGCAGTATAATGTTTATCATTAACTAATATTTTATGTATGTAGTCTCCAGCTTTTTTCTGAATGTTTAACTGTTGATATTGCTGTGCAACTTCATAGTCTTGTCCTTCTCCAATGTTCTTTTGTAGTCTCCTTTTGATGATTAAGTCTTCAAGGTTGAAGTTTCTCATTCTAAGTTGTTTATGACTTTCAATTATTATTTTTCTTATTTGTTGTTTAGCATTTTCAAGTTCTACAATATTATTGACATTTTTAAGCGTTTCTGCTATTTGGTTAAACACTTTCTTGAAAAAAGGGCATACATCCTTCTTTTTTCCTACTAATCCTACGATGTCACATTGATTTTGTTTTGTTATGCCTAAATAGTTTTTCTTTTTCCATAAAATGCAAAGTTTATAGTTTTTCTGAACATCCAATTTTATCTTCAATTGGTTATAAACATCATCTATGAATCTTTGTATGTCTTCTTGCTTAAACGCTTTTATGAATAAACTGTCAGTGTCCCCGTAAAGTATTTTTATATTGTATTTTTCGGCTATTTTCATCATCAACTTCAATGAATGTCTGGCACACGCTGCCACGGCTGAAGCTACTGCTGGTATTATGTTTTTGTAGATTCCATAGCTACTGTTACAGAAAAGTTTAAGTGTTTCCATAAAACTCTGTTCCATATTAGCATGTTTTAGTTCTATTCTTAAATCTTTTAGGCATCCTATTGACATGCTGAATAATGATTTGTTTTTAGTGCAAATATGAAAGGAATGTTCTGGTATCATGTTTATTTTGCATTCTTTATGTTGACATGCTATTGTTTCTGGTCCAATATTGTATTTGTCTATGACATTAGGATACATTGATGGAACATCTAACACGTAAACATCAAAGTGTGAGTTCGGTTCAGGTTCTAATGTTATTGCTCCTTCGTATGAGTTTTCTTTTTTGTTTGACTTTTTGATGGGTAATAATGCTTTTGGTGTTAAATCGTTTTTGTTTGGTATAAGAATATTGAATAGTCTGTATATCCAGTCCATGTGGTATTTTGCTATTGTTTTTGTTAGACTCACTCTGTAAATGTCTTGAAGAGAAATGTTTGTTATTCTTGAAAAAAGAAACAGTAGCTTAAATATTTTGTAGTTGTCTTTCTGTGCTATTTTATACACTATTTCTGAATCTTTCAAACATCTTTTCTTTAGTTCTATGTCCGTACAGAAGTTAAGGTTAGGCATTGGTTCTTTTGTTTCATTGAGAAGTACTCGTGCAATTTCTTCTAATGTGTTGTTTTCTGCTTCTTCTAACTGTTTGAATGCTGGTCTAAATAGTGAATGTGTTAATATCTTATAAAGGTCTAAGTGTATACTGTTTCTCAAATTGCTTTTTATTTGTGTTTCTGTTTTTTCTATTTTTATTGGAGATTCTATTTGTAGTTTTCTAGCTCTGTTATGTAAATAGTATAGGTCAAAGTTGTCTGAATTGAATCCTAAAACAAAAGGGTAACCCTCGATAATACTGAATGCTTTTCTCAATAATTCTTTTTCGTCTTTGAAGTATTCTATTTCTTTATCGTTTATTGATTGAACTATTAAATGAGAGTCTTTAAGTATGAACACTTTTCTATAATCTTCTGAATAAAAGGAACACGCCACTATTGGATGTTCTGCTTTTTCAACATCTGGATATTCATTTTTGTTTGTTCTCACTTCTATGTCTATAGCTACATATTTGACTTTTGGAACATACAAGTTGAATAGTGTTCTGTATAGTTGAAATAGTGAGTTTCTGTCGTTAGTTTTTAATGTTAAATTATGTAAACTGTTAGGATATTGGTAGCCAAATATTAATCTGTTATCATATGCAAAACAGTATGGGTATTTAATGTCGTCTTCATATGAACTTCTAAGTTTTGTTCTTAATCCTGTTTTGCTTCTTTTGTCATAAATTATGCTTGGGTTTGAAACTGATATTTTATATAAACTTTCATATTTATCCGAGATAATGTTGTATTTTGTTATTGGTTCTATTTTTAGTATGCCAAATGTTTGTGGTACTACCTCATCTTTCGTTAGTAGATATGGATGATGTTCTTGAGTTTTTAGTTCTTTTTCTATTTCTGTTTTAGACTTTCTAGTTATAGTATGTGTGATGTCATCATAGAACCAGAATGTTAAATCGTTATCGTAACTGTAATTGACAAGAAAGAACAAAGACACCCAACTCTTTATAAACTTGTTTGTATGTGTTTTTCTTTCCAACATCCTTTTACATTACAAAACTTACAACCATCTTTAGAACATTCTAACACTTTCCCACTAATCATGTTACCATACACAGAACCCATAACAGTTAATGAGATAAGTTCCTTAACTACTGAACACCATTGACTTACCATTCTAATATTATCTCTTTGCAACTTAAAACTCATTTAACTTTCACCTCATCTATACCCATCTCTGATGGCTGAATTACAAAACTTTCACTTAATGGCGCTTTAGACTGATGACGCCATACTGTTACTTCTCTCCTAAAATCTGTTAATGATTCCGACATCGCCCTAAATAATGTTATAAACTTACAATTGTAAGATATTACCGTTTCAGCATTAATTTTCTCCCTCTTCTTATTAGGGTCAGCAGGGTCCCTACTTGTATGAGCTATTCCAACAACTGGTATACCATATGTTTCCGCTATTCTTTGCATACATCCCAATAAGTTATGGAGTAGGTATCCTCTTGATGGAAAGTTTTCTCTTGTTGAAGGTATCCTCTGTTTAAACAGTTCTAATAAACTGTCATAAATTATCCCACAAGGTTCTGTTTGCGATAGTAATTTACCTATAGGAGTACTTTCTATTGGCAGTTCCTCTGAAGTAACTTTCTTTTCTCCTATGTAAATGTCTAATGAGTCTGGTTTCAGCCTTTTAACGTCTATTCTTCCCCCTTCTTCAGTTATTTTGAAGTCTATTGGTGTCCCATGTAAATTAAAAAGTTTAAAGATGTCCCTCACAGTAACAACTATTAAAGAATTATTAAAGTTTACAGAACTCTTTTCATATGTCCAACCTTTAACATTATCATAGAAAGCTTCAGTAACATTATATTTAGTGTCAAATCTTTTTTCAAACTTTTCTTTCCACAAACCAATAGTTAAAAGTGCGCCCCCTTCGGTGTCCACATAGACGCATGGGTGTTGTGTTTGTTTTATGAAGCTGAATGCTTTCTGTATGTTTGTTAATGTTTTGTAGCATCGTGTTGTTCCACAGTCTATAGTTATTATTTTTGATGGTACACCATTACATAGTAAGTTATCGTAGCTTTCTAGTCCGCTTGAGAGTGCTTTTATTCCAAGTTCGTTTAATATGCTATTCAAGTATTTCAACCTCTACTTCTGAGTCATCTCTTCTCTTGTAATACTCTTTGTAAACCCAACAGAAATAATAGTTTGGAAATCTGTACTGTTCATAACAACAAACATTTCTTTTAGGCATAAAAATATATGGTTGTCTAGCGTTTACTTTTATTGGTTTAGCAAATTTAGAGAGTATCCTACATTCACCCATGCTTCCTGTTTGCCTTTCATAACTGTCTAAGACTATTAATGGGCAAAAGTTATTTGTTAACAGTTGCCTTATTGTCTTATTTATTGAAGAAATTATCTGATTATATACTTCCATGTTTAGTTTTTTGATTTCTTTGAGTATGCTATCGTCTTCTTCATTTATTATTATTTCTTTTTTGATTTCTGTATAGTTAATGTTAATTGTTTTAGAGTTAATTTCGATATTGTTAGTTTCAGACTTTTTCTCTACTTGAAGTGCTGACACCATGTTTACTATCAATCGTTCATAATAAGGTTTTAAGTTATCATCTATTTGTTCAAAATTTAATTTGGGTACATCAAGTTCATTATTATTGAAAATTAATGTTTCTGCAGTATCACCTGTTGCTATACAGTCTTTTGGCTTTTCGCCATTATTTAACATTATGCATGTTGTATATCGTGGACACTTTAATTGTTTATTTAACAGTATTGATGGATACCTTTTACATCTGTATTTTTCTAAGTATTTCTGTTTCACTCTCTCCTTGAAAGCGTGATAATAACTGCCAAAGTTGAATTCTCTGTTAACTAACATGACATCGCCATCTATGAACACAAATTCTGGAAATATCTCACCCATCAGATTAGCCAATAACTTAAGTCTTGGAGTAGACAATTGTATTTTTCCATGACTTAAAAGCTCTGAAATTTCCTGTTTACCATATGAGAATTTTTTGTTGTTAAAACTTATTGTTGTTATGCTATCATTAGTTTGACTCACATAAACACCATTAATTTTTTTCAATTTTCATCAAAAACTAATAATACATGAAGTTGTATTTATAAAATTTTTCATAAAAATAATATCAAAAATGAAAAAACGGTTTTAAAAAATTATGTTGATTTTTAATTATTTATGTTTATTTTTAGACTCCTCTTTTTTGCCATATTGTTTTCCTTACGGGTTCCCCGTTTAAGAGTTTGAGATAACAGGATTCACAATAGTAGGTGTCAAAGAATATAATATAGAAAGCATCTTTCTTGTCTATGATTCTTCCACAGTTGAAGCATACCACTTTTTCTTGTTCTTGTTGCTTTGTTAAGCCCATATTATTCGCCTATCTTCTTTATGAGCTTTCACATTTTCAGGATTACCATCATCGACTATTACTGGTGTTATTCCTTGTTCTTCTAGTTCTGTTATTTTTTCAGTTGTTGCTTCTGATTTCCATATTAACATCTCTATTCTTTGCGGTATAAAAGCGTAGAATATTGCTTTCTTATATGCTGATTCCGTTTTTAAAGGTGTATTTTCTATTGAAATGTTGAATGGTACTTTAGGATGTGCTAGTAGTATCCATGTTTCTCCTAGTTTTAGGTCTTTTGGTATTTTTGCTATTCTTTTTGATACTCCTAGTGTTTGTGCTTCTTTTATGAACGATTCTGGTGTATAGTATTGACTTCCCACCCACATTAGTCCATACTTGTCTATGTTGTATTGTTCTGGTGTACATATCGGACACTTATGATAATGCTTTATACAAAGACATTTCTGTTTGTCATGATTGTTTGAATAATGTAGAATGTATTTTTTACTTATCCATAGGAAAGCTCTAGTAAAAGGTATTTCATAACCACAGCATTCGCATTCTTTAATCTCTAAAGGCAACATGTCGCATGGAACACTCATTCCATGACCTACAATGTACAATCCACCCACTTTTCGATATCCACAGCCTCTTTTAGTTTCAATTGGCATTTAATTCACCTCAATTGTAACATATTCACAACAATTATATAAATCTTTCTATAACTAGAACAAACTAACAATAACCAAAACATTCTTGATATAACTATTCAAAATTGAAAACAATATCATCATCTGCAAAATTAAATATAATTTCATCTTCAAACCCGAAAGTAATCGGTGTTTCTTGTATGAATCTTCCTAATAGCATTTCTTTTTTAGGTAATGAGTAGTCTTTTGGTT
>Ga0207433_10007585_pt1 | contig 18068 bp, 10 predicted proteins | sample YelNatPaOPGAMG01_FD_187559 | JGI IMG/M metagenome (GOLD analysis project Ga0207433, IMG submission 187559) | Hot spring thermophilic microbial communities from Obsidian Pool, Yellowstone National Park, USA - OP-RAMG-01 (SPAdes) (version 3) | ecosystem: Environmental > Aquatic > Thermal springs... | reverse complement strand
GGCTCAATTATGATTTCAGGTTCTTCCAGAAGCAGGGCCTTGTAGACTTTTTTTAGGGTAATTTTTTTCATGTTGCGGCACACAGCTTTCTCTTGTGCCGGGTAGAATTTTTTGTCCGGGTTTTCTTTTCTCAGACGGTGCAGGATACCGACTTCTGTGGCCACGATAATTTCCCGGGCTTTGCTCACCGGGGCTTCACGTATCATCTGACCGGTGGAGAGAATTCGGTCCGCCAGACTCAGCACTTCGGACCGGCATTCGGGATGAGCCCAGACCTCGGCTTCTGGATGAAGCTTTTTCATTTTTTCCACCTGTTTTGCCTTTATACCTTCATGAATCGGACAGTAACCGTCCCAGGAAATTATCGTTTTCTGACTTCTTTCTTCCACAAAGTCAGCCAGGTTGCGGTCTGGAACAAAGATAATCTCTTTATCAGGAAGGCTGTTGACCACTTTTAGCGCATTGGCTGAAGTGCAACAGACATCGCTTTCCGCTTTTACTTCAGCTGTAGTATTGACATACGCTACTACCTTTCTGCCTTTAAGCCTTTTTTTGATCTCTCGCACATCTTCAGCCGTTAGCCCTTCAGCCAGAGGACAGCCCGCGGTTATATCCGGTATCAGAACTTTTTTATCAGGGGAAAGAATCTTGGCTGTTTCGGCCATAAAATGGACCCCGCAGAACACAATAATTTTAGCTTCAACGCCGGCGGCCTTGCGGCTGAGCTCCAGAGAATCACCAACAAAGTCAGCTATATCCTGAACTTCTTCCGGCTGGTAATTATGGGCCAGGATGACGGCCTCCTTCTGCTCTTTTAGCCTTTTTATCTCTTCTACCAGGTTTTCTTTTTTCATTCTTCCCTTCCCAAATGTGTTCTTGTTTTGAAGACAACAGCCCAGCCCGGGGCAGTTTGCTCAGTTTTTATTTTTGCTCTTACTCATCACGGCTTTAAGACCAGCTCTGACTTTCAGGTCTGGGCGGCCTTCCTCTGAAGACTCCGGATACCGGAGCGCCAGAAAACATCCTTATCAAACGGCCACCACACTCTTTACTTCAGGTATCTCTTTTTTAAGCAGCCGCTCAATGCCCATTTTCAGGGTCATCTGGGACATGGGACAGCCACCACAGGCTCCCTTCAACCTGACAGAAACCACCCCGTCCACCACATCTACCAGTTCCACATCACCACCATCTGCCTGTAAAGCCGGGCGTATCTTATTAAGCACTTCTTCCACTTTTTCTTTCATCAAACATTCTCCTGTTAGTTTATTGGGAAGGATTAACCTTCCACCAATAGTTTAGCCTTTTTAGCTCGGCTTGGCAAGATTAATTCCTACTATTTTTATAGGATTTGTCAGGCTGGCTTTTTTGGCCTAAGCCCGTTACTCCAAACCAGTGAAAGCTCGGCCGCCTCATGCCAGCTCAACTTTCATCCCGTCGGAGGCGGCCAGCACCTCCACCCCGGTTTCTTCCGACATTTTTTCTGCCACCAGCCACGGGTTAGCTCTGAGCATGGTCTGACCAAAGTGAGTCAGAAAAACTTTTTGGGGTTTAATGGCTTTGATCAACTCCACCGCTTCCGGTACAGTCAGATGAAGCAGATAATCGTTTTCCGCCTCTTTCACCCTGAGCACGTTCATCACCAGATAATGGCAATCGCGGTAACTACTCACCAGCTCGGGAAAAGCTTTGGTATCAACCATAAACCCCAGGACAGTGCCGGGCAGGTAAAATTTAATCCCGTAGGTTTCAGCTTCGTGCCAGTGGCGCACAGAAGTCTTGATTTTAAGGTGACCAAGCTCATAAGCTGTTTCAGGCTCAAGAGTGATGATTTCTTTAACCGCTTTCTTCAGGTAGGGCAATAAAATCCGGTCCGGACCTTCCAGACACTCAGCCGGAGCCATGAGTACTCCCCGGTTTTTAAACCCGCCGGCCGTCATGGCGTCCAGTAACACGTTAACGTCATTGGAATGGTCTATGTGCTTATGGGTCAGAATAACCGCCTCTATGGCTGTGGCATCAATCGGTGGCCGACTGTGGGCCATCCGCAGCAGAGCCCCTGGACCCGGGTCCAGAGCTATCTTCTGTCCCTGAAGTTCCAGGTAGATTCCACCCGAAGCCCGGAGCTGTCGGGCCATGACAAAACGGGCTCCGGCTGTACCGAGAAACTTAAAATAATCCTTCCCGGCTTCAGTCGTGTCCTTTTTCGCCGTGTCTTTCGGGCTCAACATGGATGGTGACATCTCCGTTGAATTCTTTTTTTACCAGTTCTTCTACCCGGCTGGCAATTTGATGGGCTTTTTCCACTGACATATCACCGGGAACCTTCAGATGCGCGGTCACCTCGTGGTGTTCTCCGTACTGGTGAACATGCAGATGATGGATTCCTTCCAGGTCGGGAAATTCATGCTGAATGGAGGCCGCAATCCGGTCCACTTTCTGCTGTTCTGGTGATTCACCGATTAAATAGCTGGCTGAACTTCTAACAATGTCATAACTGGCTTTTAGAATTAGCAGGGAAACGGCCAGGCCCATGACGCCGTCCAGCCACCAAATTTTCTGACCGAAAACTGCCCCCAGGACAATCAACAAAGAAGCTATGGCATCGCTGCGGTGATGCCAGCCATCAGCCCGCAGGGAAGCTGACCCAGCCTTCTTCCCGGCCCAGAAAGAAAACTGCGCCAGAGCTTCCTTCAACACGGCCGAGACAGCAAAAACCAGGATGGCCATCTGACTGAAAGACACGCCCTGACGATGGACCAATCTCTGTACTGATTCATACAAAAAGGTGCTACCTACCACAGCCAGCAGTGTGCCGATGATGACCGAGGCAACTGATTCGGCTTTGCCATGCCCGAAAGTATGTTCTTTATCGGCTGGTTTGGCCGCCAGCCAGAAGCCGATGATGACCACCAGAGAAGTCAGCGTATCGGATAAGGTATGCCAGGCATCAGCCATCATGGCTACTGAGCCGACCTTTTTCCCGACCAGAAACTTAAGAGCAAAAAGCGCCAGGTTTAGAAAAACCGAGACATAACCTTCTATGTATCCCAATTTCTTTTTTTCCGAAAAAGAAAGCGGCATCTACTTTACATCCTTTTCAGAGAAATTTTATACAAAAGATTCCCCTCTTTAAAGAGTTCTTTTAAACTTGAGGTAATGACCTGGTTGGTCTTTGATTTACAGCCAGAAAAAGCTCAGACGTTTTCTCCGAATTTCTTCATCGGCTGTCCGCAGCAAAGTATGACATGCTCTTCGGCGCAGCCACAATCTTTGTCCACCACCAAACGATAGCCGCAGATTTCACACTCAAAGCCTTTAAGCGCTGGTTGGGCTTCTTTCGCGGCTACTATTCTAACTGATCTTCCGACTGCCTTTTTTGCTGGTTTCTTGGCCGCCTTTTTAGCAGCCACCGCTTTTTTGGCTCCAGCTTTTTTCTTTTTTACGGGCATGCCTCCCTCCTTTTTTATTTTTCTTAAATTATATGGGCCTTAATTTTATCGGCCAACAAATACACCTGTTATTATTTTAAATTTAACCTCTCAAACAAGTCAAAACAAATTTTTTAAACCCGGGCATAAAACACCACAGCTGGAAGCCAGGCTTCTTTCTGGCTCGTTCTCCGGCAATGTTCCAACCTAGCCCGGAAATTAACAAGCTAACCCTTCAACCAAATTATTTTCTAAAGCAAGCCCTTTTATGGTATAAATAAGGAGAAGAAAAGGAGGAGCTAATGAAAAGAGTACAATTCTCTGTTTATTTTATCCTGGCAACTGTTTTAATTTCTCTGTTATTACTTTCATTTCCGGCTTCTGCCCAAACCCAGGCAGAAAGACTTCAGACCGGCATTGCCTTCTTTGAAACTGGGAAAACGGCCGAAGCCAAAGCCATTTTTGACCAGCTAGTGGCTGAAGGCCTGGTGGATGATAACCTGTTTTATTACCTGGGTTCAGCTATCCTGAAGCTTAATCAATCCCCTGACCTGGCTCTCAGCTATTTCAACAAGATATCCCCCAACTCGCCTCTGGGTTACGTGGGCAAGGGACAATACTACATAAAGAAACAGAACTACACCAGCGCTGAAACCCAGCTGAACCAGGCTCTGCAGAAAAACCCGAATTGCGCTGAAGCCTATTTTCATCGTGGCCTTTTACGCGGTTTCCAGAAAAAGCTGGACCTGGCCATCGCCGACCTGGAAAAATGTCTGCAGATTAAAGGTAATCATGCTTATGCTCATTATCAGCTCGGTCTGGCTTACAACCAGAAAGGCCGCAAAGACTTGATGATCCTGCACTTCCAGAAATTCCTCTACCTGGCGCCTGAAGCTCCCGAAGCACCTCAGGTTAAAAGCCTTCTCAGCCGGGTGGGATAAGAAGTTAAAAAGCCTGACCGATACTGAAGAAGATAGCTGTTTTGGACTCTCCGGGTCTGGGTTTGAGGTTAAACCCATAATCAATTCTAAGCAGCCCGAGGGGGCTTTCTATCCTCAGGCCCAGGCCAGCGCCGGTCCTTAACTTTACCGGGTTAAAATCGCGGAGCTGATAATAAACGTTGCCGGCATCAAAAAAGGCCACGCCCCTGACAATTTTATAAACCGGAAACCTCAGCTCCTGATTGACGACCAGAACGGCTTCTCCGCCCTCTGGCAGGCCGGTCCAGAGGTCAATCGGCCCCACCGCATCAAGCTTAAAACCACGGATGGAAGTCCCGCCGCCGGCATAAAATCTTTTACTGGGAATAAGATACTCGCCAAAAGCACTGGCCAGGCCGAGCCGATAACAGGAAGCCCAGGTAAGGCCTGAGCCAAGAGATTTATAGAATGAAGCCTGGGTAAAAGTGCTGAGGTAATTGAGGTTAGAACCCAGAAACTTCGGAGAATAACTGAAACTCCCCGTCAGCAGCATACCTTTTTTCGGGTCAAACTTATCATCCCTGGTATCCCGATTCAGCAATAAAGATAACTCAGAGGTAAAAATTCTCACATCATAGGGAAACGGCCAGGAGGGTACCTTTTCGTAATCATGGATGCGGGAAAGCTTGTAAACCCAGCTCAGGTTAAAGCCTTTGACCACCGAGATTTTTTGCTGCAAGCTGGCTCCCAGCTGCTCCGTGATGTAAAGTTCTTTGCTGTCCTTCAAGTAAAAAACAGAAGCAATCAGGTCTGTCTTCCTGGCAAACAGGTAAGGGATTTTTAGGGAGAAGCGAGCATCCTGCTGCCTCTGGTTGGCCCGTAAATAAACCAGGCCATTCCAACCGTAGCCTAAAAGATTGTTAAAATCAGTTTCCACAAAACCTTCTAACCGCGTTTCCGTGTTGTACTGCAAGCCATAGTTTACCGTCAGCCAGGGTTTTTCCTGGACCTTTACCAGCGCTTTTTCGCTGGTGCCGGAAACTGGAGCGGAGGAGATGTTTACACTCTGGAAGGCTCCTGAATCGTAAAGGTTCTTCTGAGCCCGGGCCAGGAATTCTAAACTGGCTGGCTGGCCGGTGGTCAAACCGGATGTTTTCAGCAGAAAGGATTTTTTAGAACGCCTGGCTCCGGCTATCTCTACTTCTGAAATTTTAAAGTCCTGTCCCTCTTCAATTTTAAAAACCACCTCGTAATCGGCCGTGCCCTCTACCGGCTGGGCTGTAGCCGCCACTTTGGCCTCTTTAAACCCCAGGCTGCGATAACGATTAAGGATGACCGTCCTGTCCATGGCCAGGGCTGGCCAGCTAAAAACTTCTCCAGGCTTTAAGCTCAGAAGAGAGCTCAACTCGCTTGGAGACAGTTTTTGCTGCCCTTCAATCTTAACCTCTCGCACATGGCTCTGGGGCCCGGCCTCAATCTTCTGGCTGAGTGAGAGCTGCTTTCTGGCCTCATCCTCCTTTATTTGCGGTCTGTCAACCTTAACCTGAAGGTAACCATTTTCCCGGTAAAAATAATCTATGAGCTCCAGCGCTACCTTCTGGTCATAAACCAGATTCCAGAGCCCCTTAGCTTTCGCTCCAAAATAATCCGAAACTACCCGCTTAATCAAGCTGGCTTTGAAAACTGGCTGTCCTTCCAGCTTAAAATCAACTATTTTCCACCGGTGGCCTTTTTTAACTTCGACCTGGTAGATAACCTGGTTAGCCTGCTCCTTCCTGAAAACCTGGACTGTATTCTTGTAGTAGCCAAGTTTGTTGAGTTCTGACTCTACCACATATTTTAACTGCTCCAGGTTCGCTTCTTCCGGCAGGCGGCTCACCCAGCTGGTCAATGCTTTTTTCCTGATTTTGCTGGAGACTTTATCGCCGGAAAATTTGATTTCTGCTCTGGAGCCAGGCTGGATGTTAACCCTGAGCCTGACCGCCTGCGCCCCGGCTTCCTCTGCCTGCCAGCTCACCCGGGCGTTTAAAAAACCGTTCTTGAAATACCAGCTGCTTAACCTGTTCATAGCTCTGGATGCTTCTGCGCTTTTAAACTCTTTTCCGGTTTTCAACCCAAGAACTCTGGTTATCCGCTCGGCCGGATAAGCCGTCTGCCCCTCAATAACAATTTCATCCAGTTTTTTGGCAGATTCAGCCGCCAGCTCTTCCCCTTCCAGCCGCTGGCGACCGACGGAGAAGCGGTGCCGGAAGCTGGCGCCGTACTCTCCATCATCTCTCCGGAACCCCCGGATGGCCAGGTTATGCTTCCAGTTGTAATCAACTATCCAGGCCTGGCGCTGGCTGTTAGCCAGGTCCACCGAATAAGTTACGGCCACACCCCGGGCCATGCTTTTTCTGATGGTCAGACGCGCCCCGGGGTCCTGAAGAGTAGCAATGTTTAAAGGCTCCAGGACCACATCCTCGGCTTTTAAAAGTTTTTTCAGCGTTCTGGTCACCGGTGAAGTTAACGGACTGGAAAACTGCTGCATCAGCTGACCGGTAATGGTGTTGACGGCCGACCCCTGGACCTGCTTAAAACTTTTGCCGGTGAGTAAAAGGGAGGCCAGGTCCTCAGGCGAGCGGGCGGGGTTGGAATTTAGTGAAAACTGGAGGTCCGACACCGGGCCGTTAAGCACCAGGCTCACATCAATTTCTTCATCCTCGTCATAAACCGTGCTGGTAAGATAAATGTCCAAATAGGGTTCAAGGTTTTCTTTGCCCAGAAAGTCAGCCCTGAGCCTTTCCACCGTGTATTTGCGCTCGGAAACGACCACCTGCCCCGGGTAAGCATTTTCTACCCGGCCGATGATGATGGGCGCCGGCACGGTTCCCTTAACGTTCAGGTCCAGCCTCATTTCCAGGTCAGCCAGGTTATTCTTGATAATTATGTTCTCCAGAGTTTTCACGTTTACATCCAGGGCCACCTCATGCAGGAAAGCCGGTATTTCCGACCCGGCCGGAGAAACGCGGGTAAAAGCCATCTTCAGACCATCCAGGCTGGGATAAAAATCTTCGCGATAACTCGCCCGGACAAGGTTTAAATCGCCCTGGAGCAACCAGCCAGTTTTTCCCCGGCTGAGACGCAAAGCTGCTTGAGAGACCGTGTTTAAGCCCTGATAATTAAAGTCAAAATCTTTCAGCTGAAAATTTAAAAGCGCCTGGTCTATATTGAAGCCGGCACCCAGAAGGACCTGACCAGCACCGGTAAATTTTCCAGAGTTAGCCAGACCTTCAAGGTTTTCCAGTTTAAGTTCCTGCCCTTCCAATTTGACCTGGGCTCTGGTGTCGCTTAAGACCACCGGCAGGTCCTGAAAGCGGAGAAAAACCCTCTCCAGGCTTAACCTGCCCTGAAGCTCCGGTTTGTTCATAGTGCCGGTAATCCTCAGGTCAGCCCGGCCGAGCCCGCCAGCCTTCATCCCGGAAAGCCAGGAGTTAAAGTCTGCCAGGTTCAATTCCGCCCGGCCCTGAAAATTCAGCGCCGGGTTGTTTTTCTCGGCTAAATTAGCTTCTCCGGAAAACTGGAGCCGTGATTCTCCAAGTAGAAGGCTAAGATTTTCCGCCTTTAGAAGATTGTTCTCCAAAGAGAGGCGCAGTGGCGATTCGTTTCTCACTGGCAACTGGTTGATGATTAATCGCAAGGTGGGAATTTCAGCTACCAGCTGAAAGCTTTCCGGCTTGCCAGGCCAGCCCTGCATCTTTAAATAAAATTCGGCACTCCCCGATGGTTCCAGGGACTCAAGAGATGGCAGCAGTCTGGCCAGACCGGCAAAATCAAAGTTGCTTACCCGAAGCTCAGCTTGCAGCAAATCTTTGTGGAGCAGAGGAACGGCCAAATCCGCCTGAGCGGTAAGGGCCGTACTGGAAGGGACCTCTTCAACCAGGGGCAGTATTCCTGCCAGAGTACTTAACGGCAGCTCTGTGATTTTAAGCCGACCGTTCAATAAATACGGGCTTTCCAGTTTCAGCCCGGCTTCCAGGTTTAAATTAAACCTCGGCACCTCAAAGCGGAAATCTGCTTTCTGACCATCAGACTGAGCCTGGAATTCAAAATAAGGGAACCAGAAACGGTCATACATCAACCCCTGGCCCGACAAAGATAACTTACCCGTCGGGTTTTTTAGCGGACCAGAAGCTTCTAACGCCAGATCAACCTGACCGGCTTTTAGTCCCGGGAGCCAACTTTGAAATTGGGCCAGTTTAAGGGAACCGGCTTTTAAACCCAGGTTCAGGTACCCGGTCTTGAGGTCATAAGCCAGCTGGCCGGTTATCTGGCTTTCTGGAAGCCTGAGAGACAGGTCATCCACAGAAATTTTTTGCTCGCGGTACTGGCCAGTAAGGTTCAAAGAATCAAGAACCAGGCTGCCTGCTTTCAGCCCGGATAAAGTGGCCTGGTATTTTAGTTGTGGTTTCAGGTTGGTGCCACTGATTGAGATGGCTCCGTTAAATTTTCCGTTCAGGTAGTCACGGCTATTCTCTGGAACCAAGCTAGCCAGTTGATTCAGCTCCACTCCAGAAAAATTGATTTTTCCCTCAACTTTAAAAATGTCCGCCGCCGGGTTTTCTCTGGAAAGCTGGCCGGAAGCTTCAACCTGGCCTTCTCGCAGCTGCAGGAGAAATTCCTGAAGCTTAAGAGTTTCTGCGTTTCCAGAAAATTTCCCTTCTAACACCGGAAATTCCAGACCAGCCAGCCCAAGCTGCTGGCCTTTTATCTCCAGGTTCAGTTGCGGGGAAGCGGTATAGCCGCTAACCCGGGCTTCCAGCTCAACCTGACCTTTAAGCTCTTTAATTAAGGCCGTTTTTTCTGCCAGACCGGGGATAATTTTCCCCAGCCCGCTTTTTTCCAATTGCCTTTGAAAATCGGTCAGGTTTTTAATCTTAACCGAGGCTCTTCCAGAAATTTCTCCTTTCCTTTCCAGATGGCCAGAAAGAGAGGCCTCCAGACCAAGCGCCTGGAGATTAAACCTGCTTACCTCAACCTGGCCGGACCGGTAGCTGGCTCTAAGGTCAGAAGTTAACGGAAGAAGGATGCCGGAAGAAAGCACCTGATTTTCTAAAGGCCTGATTTCTATTTCGGCCTCACCTTCCAGAGTTTCCAGGTTAAAGCCTGGTCCTTTGATTTTTATCTGGCCCAAAACCGTAGAAGGAATGGTCAGGGACAGCCCAGGGAAAAGCCGGGACAAGGTTTTGAGACTCAGCTTATCCAGTAGGATGTCTGCCTCAAAAGGTCCAGAAAATCCGGGCGAAAAGGTGGCCTGAAGATTAATCTTACCTGGATCAGCTTTGATTTCTCCACCCACCAGATAATTTCCAGTAGAAGAGGTGTCCAGAGAAATGGTCAAATCAACCGCTGGCCAGTCCGCCAGCAGAACCTGGCTACCCGTTATCGTTCCGCGAAGACTGGGATGATCTATGGTTCCTGAAGCTTTCAGGTCAAACTCCAGGAAACCGGCGGCGGGGGTTTCGGGAGAAAACCAGCCGGCTATTTCCGGAAGACTTAACCTGCCTGAGGCCAGCACCTCACCGAGCGGTTTTTGGGTGTAATCCTTAACGTTTATTTTCAGGTTAAGAACTGATTTTTCGGAAGCCAGCTGACATCTGAGGATTTCCAGTTTTTCCTGGTCAAAGCCGCCTTCCAGTTGAAACTGTTTAAACTCAAAGTTTTTATTTTTGAAAACCAGGCGCCAGGGCCCGGAATTTAACCTGAGGTCATGATAATTTTTTTCCGGTCTAAAAGTTACATAAAGCTCCAGGTTACTGAGTTCAGCTTCCAGCGGAACGGCGTTATCCTCATAGCTTAACTGTCCGCCGGTCAACCGCAGCCTGTCCACCTGAAGGTTAAAAGGGTTCGCTTTCCCCGCTTTCTCCAGAGGGGAGGCAACCCGGGGCTCCGCCGGGGCAGAACCTGCTGGTTTAAGCTTCAACCGGGGACTGTTTATTTCCAGGTTTTTAACCTGAATTTTTTTCCCGGCCAGCAGAGACCAGCCAGCCTGGAATTTCAAGCTGTCGCAGGAAAAACTTTCTACAGGAAGGCCGGTCTCAGGGCTTGACTGCAGGTTAAGCCCCCTAAATTCCAGCCTGAGGTTAAAAAGGTTTAACTTGAACTTATCTGCCTGGAGCTGGAGTCCGGTCCTGGCATAAAGCAGCGAACTGGCCTTCCGCAGAACCAATTTCTCTCCGGGCGGGCTGGAGAAAAAAAGCAGCAGAAGAAAAACTAAAAGAAAAACCGCTAGAAGAGAAACAAAAAATATTTTTAGGGCGCGTGGTAACTTTCTAAGGGCCATATTCCCCTTCTTTTTCTCCGTTTACGGCCAAATTATATTTTTTCTCCCCTGGAAATTCAACGAAAACCAGCCGTATTAAGATTAAAATTCAGCTTTTGGCTCAAAATTTAGTGCGGCAATTTTATCAGGAAAGAAAATAAAAGCAAAATGACCTGAGCAGGCTGACCAGGGTAAACATTTTTCCGGAAGTACTCCGGAGGAAGCCATCTCTCGCTGAACAGTCAGCCGACTACCACCCGCGGAATAGAAGGGTTTATTCTGGAAACAATCTCATAATTAATGGTTCCGGCCAGAGTGGCTAACTGGTCAGCCGTGATTTTATCCCGTCCATCCTTTCCTATCAGAGTCACCTGGTCTTCCAGCTTGACTCCGGGAATGTCCGTGACATCAACCATAAAAAAGTTCATGCACACCCGGCCGCGCACCGGTGCCCTCTTCCCTCTTATCAGAACATAAGCAGCGTTGGACAGACTGCGGTCGTAGCCATCATAGTAGCCCACGGGAATAACCGCCAGTCTGGTCGGCCTGGTGGTGCGGTAGGTGCAGCCGTAGCCCACGTAAGCACCCCGGGCCACGTTTTTTACCTGGGCCACTCTCGCCCGCCAGCTCAGCACCGGCTTAAGCCGTAGAGCTTCCTGGCCCCGCAAGCGGCAGGAAACCATAGTTTCTTTGGACGGCCACAGACCATAAAGGCCAATACCCACCCTGGCCAGCTCAAAATGCGTCTCTGGAAACAGAATGCTGGCCGCCGAACAGGACATGTGGCGGAGCGGGACGTTTATGTCCCTCTGCTTGAACCAGTCAACAGCCTGACGGAAATTTTCCAGCTGAAATTTAGGGTAATAATCATCGGTGGTATCTTCAATGTTAGCAAAATGGGAAGAGAGACCTTCCAGCACCAGCTGGGGATGTTTTTTTATTTCTCGCCAGATATTTCCTATCTTTTTAATAGGAATTCCCTGACGGTTGGTACCGGTTTCTACTTTAAGATGGAGGTAAACTTTTTTCTTCTGCCGTCTGGCGGCCTCGGCCAGAGCCCGGATGTTTTCCGGGTTGTAAACCACTACCCGCAGGTCATATTCCACCGCCAGCTCAGCCTGGGCCAGAGGAACATAACCCAGGACCAGGATTTTTTGCTGAAAGCCAGCTTGCCGCAGGGATATGCCTTCTTCCACGCTGTTAACACCAAACCAGTTAATTCCCAGGCTCTCAGCCAGCCGGGCGATGGGCAGCAAGCCATGCCCGTAGGCATTGGACTTGATGACTGGCATCAGCTCGGTCTTGCCCAGTCTGCTCCTGAACGCTTCTACATTCTGGCGGAAGGAAGCAGCATCTATTTCTACCCACTGGGTGAATGATTTATCCACGTTCATGGCTTTTAATTCTTTCTCCCTGGTTCAGGTCTTCCCCAGAGATTCAGCTTTCTCCCCCAGAATCTTTTTCATTTCATCTTTCAAATAAATCATGTCTTCGCGGTCCACACCCGTGGAGATTAAAGCCACCTTCACCTCCAGGGTATCCTCAATCCAGTGCAGGTAATCAAGAAACCCGGCCGGCAGTTGCTCAAAATTTTTCAGGCGGTGCATGGAAGGCGACCAGACTGGAAAAGTACGGTACTCAGGTTCCACTTTTTCCAGAATCCAGGGGTCGGAAGGGAAATCGGTGAGGGGCGAACCTTTATAACGGTAACGGAAACAGGCTTTAATTTCTCTCAATTCTTCCAGAACATCCGGTTTGGTCAGAGCCAGAACATCCACACCGTTAATACGGCAGGCATAACGGACGGCTACAGCATCAAACCAGCCACACCTTCTCGGACGACCGGTAGTAGCGCCGAACTCATCTCCTTTTCTGGCGATGGCCGCTCCGGTTTCGTCCTTTAATTCCGTGGGAAAAGGACCGCTACCCACTCTGGTAGTATAAGCTTTGGTGATGCCCAAGACCGCCTGCACCTGTTTGGGGCTGAGCCCAAGCCCGGTAGAAACGCCTCCGGCCGTACAGCTGGAGGAGGTCACGTAAGGATAAGTGCCAAAATCTACGTCCAGCAGAGCTCCCTGAGCTCCTTCAAAAAGAATTTTCTTCCCGGCCTTTATCTGCTTATGGAGAAAAACCGAAACATCCTGAACAAACGGAGCCAGCTTTTCTCCATAATCGGCATATTCTCTGTAAATCTCTTCAGCGGAAAAAGGAGCGTAGCCAAAAGCCTCAAAAATTTTATTTTTTATTCTTAAATTGTCTTCAATTTTTTCTCTGAGTACTGAAGGCTCTAACAAATCACCCACTCTGATTCCCCAGCGGGCTATTTTATCCTCGTAGCATGGCCCTATGCCGCGGCAGGTGGTGCCAATCATCTTCTGGCCCCGGGCGGACTCAGAGATTTTCTCCATGAGCGGATGGTAGGGCATGATGACCTGAGCGGCCCGGCTGAGAACCAGCCTTTTTTCGTTAACTTCAACTCCCAGCTGCCTTAAATCAGACAGTTCTTTAAAAAAAGCCTGGGGGCTGACCACCAGACCATTTCCGATAACACAGATTTTTCCTGGATGAAGTATGCCGGAGGGAATCAGGTGCAAAACCACTTTCTTACCAGATAGATAAACCGTATGACCGGCATTGTGTCCACCCTGGTAACGGGCGATGAGGTCAAAAGCCGGGGCTAAAAAATCAACCACCTTGCCCTTGCCCTCGTCTCCCCACTGCGTACCAAGGACCAGCAGATTACTCATTTCAGGCATCCTTAAAGCAAGAAAATTTTAGCTCCAAAGCCAGCTCATTTTATCAGATTTAGGCAGCTACTTGAAGTTTTCAGAAAACAAAACCAAGCTGCACGGTCAGGTTATTATCCTTGATTTTTATTTCTTTTTCTTTGTTCCAGTCAAATTCCATCTTGGCAAAGAGATTGTTAAGCACATCCCATTTTAAGCCAATAGCCTTGCGGTCTTTCCTGACCATAGTTTCCATAAAAACGTTTATGGCCGGTAAAGTGAAGTCATCAAACACATAGGTGGAGGCTGGCACGGCAGAATTCTGAAAGCTGAAATAAAGTTTCATCTTCTGAAAATTCATGCCCACGGTCAAATAATAACCATCAAATCCTTTTTTTTCACCCAAAAAGGGATGGTCATAAATTGATTTTATGTATTCTCCTCTTACCTCCCAGTCGGTGGTCACCCAGATAAGGTCCAGCCCCTGAAATTGCACGTCCTTGACCCCGGAGCTGTCATACTTACCTGAATAAAAAGACCCGCCCAGCTCAAACCCCTCACCTAATCTTATGGCCAGACGGCTGCCGGCCCCTTTATTCTTGTTCTGGTCTCTTACACCAGAAACCAGGTAACCATCGCTGTTGGCACTCAAACCATTAACAAGATAGGCTGAATAATAAAAAAATTGAACATGCCCTTCCCAGCTCAGCCCCAGGTCATGCCAGCGCCAGGGGAAAAAATGAAAAGGCAACGGTGGAAGAATGGTCAGGTTCTCCGCCGGCCGGGCTGAGGTGTTAAACCGACCAAAAGGAATTTCCAACAGCCCAAACTTAAAATTAAAAAGGGCACTGGCCTGGACAAGAAGATAAGCCTGTTGCAGAGAAAAAGAGTCCTTCATCCGGCCCTGCACTTCTGCCAGAAAAGCCAGCGGACCGCTTATAGTTCCACTCAGGATAAACCCACCAGACAAATTGCTGAAGGTGCCCTTGGGCCAGGCCCCCTCGCTCTGGCTTTTAAGATACTCAAAAGAAAAATAACCGTTGGTTTTAACTTCAGCCGGTAGAAAAGCTGTTAGCAGAAAAAAAACCAGCAGGGTGCCCGTCAGAAACTTAACTCTGTTCATTTTTTTCTCCAGAAAACAAAACTCTAAGTTTTACCTTTCAAAAATCAAAGAAAAGTCAAACTCGTCTTCCAGTATATCCTCTTTAAAGCGCGAGATATCCAGACCGGTTTGAATCAGTCGGGCCACTTCCTGCACATTCTTTTTTGTCCCCATCCAGATAGCACCCACACAGGCGTTGTTTTTTAAAACCAGCTTTTTATAAATTCCGGCCTCTTCATCTTTCTTCACCAGGGAGGTAAACTCATTTCCCTCCGGATTTACCAGACCGATGGAAGTGACATAAACACCCGCAACTTTAAGCGTACTGGAAGGAATCGTGCCCTCGTACCTTTTCACCTGACCGCAAAGGTTGTAAGCCAGGGCTCTGGCCTGGTCAAAAGCCGCCGGAATCAAACCATAAACTTTTTCCCGGTGCTCAGCCACATCTCCCGCGGCCAGCACCCGGGGATGACTGGTCTTCAGGTAATCATCTACCACTATTCCCCGGTTGACTTTTAACCCGCTTTCTGCCGCCAGCTCTACCCGGGGTCTGACTCCAGAAGCGATGATGACCGCGCCGGCTGGTTTTATTTCTCCATCTTTAAACCTGACTCCACTGACCGAGCCCTCACCGATTATTTCTTCTGCCACCCGGCCCAGCAGGAAATTAATTTTTGTTTCTTCAAGCTTTCGCCTCAGAAGCGAAGCGGCTTCCTGGTCAAGCTGTCTGGGCAAAAGACGGTCATAAACTTCCACCACCGTAACTTTTTCCAGCCCCCGGGTGCGCAGAGCTCTGGCTATTTCCAGGCCCAGCAGGCCACCTCCCAGTATGACCACTTCCGGTCTGGACTGAAGATAATCAATCAGGCTCAGGGCCTCATCAAGCGTGCGAAAATAAAAAACTCCGGATTTCCCCAGACCTTTAAGCGGTGGCGCCCAGGGCACAGAACCGGTGGTCAGTACCAGGTAATCAAAAGGAAGGCTCTCCCCGCCTTCCAGGGTCACCTGCTGTTTTTCCAGGTCCAGTTTAAGCAGCCGGCGGTTCAGGTGCAGCTCAATTTTTTGCCTGACCACCCAATCAGGCGGGAAGGCAAATACTTTTTCCAGCGGCAGCAGGCCCGCCAGAAAATCAATCATGTTCGGTCTCGGATAATAATGATGTCTTTCTTCTGAAAAAATTTTTATTTCCGCCGAGCTGTCCAGCTCTCTGACCGTTTTGGCCACCATGGTTCCGGCCAGACCATTACCGGCAATGACGATTCTCATTTTTTACTCTGGTTTCTTTTAAGACACCAATCAGCTTTCTTCAACTTTCTGGAAGAATTCTTTACCCACTCCGCACTGCGGGCAGACCCAGTCATCCGGCAATGACTCAAAAGGTGTGCCCGGCGGGATGTTGTGGTCCGGGTCCCCTTGCTCCGGGTCATAGATATAGCCACAGGCCGTACATTCCCACTTATTCATGTTGCCTCCTTTCTCTGGCTATTATACTAAAGCTTAAAATTAATACAAACGCAAATCAGGCGGAGTTTCCCTGAGCAATTCCCGTATTTTTTCTTGCAAGCGGCAGTTCCTTTTAACCGGACGGTCATTTTTTATGGCCATGTGCAAAGCCCGATAAGAGCCGATGATCACACACAATTTCCTGGCTCTGGTCAGAGCCGTGTAAAAAAGATTTCTCTGCAGCATGATGTAATGCTGGGGCAGAAGTGGCATGATGACAGCCTGGTATTCATTTCCCTGAGCCTTATGCACGGAGATGGCATAAGCCAGAACCAGGTCCACCAGTTCATCTTTTTCATAAACTACCAGCCGGCCATCAAAATCAACTAAAAGCCTGAAGTTGTCTGTGTCCAGCTGCACCACGTTGCCCAGGTCGCCGTTAAAAACTTCTTTTTCATAATCATTGCGCATCTGCATCACCTTATCGCCCAGGCGAAATTCCTTCTGCCCGGCTCTGAGCACTACGGGCTGAGGGTTTAAAGCTTTCTGGAGTTCCTGGTTCAGGCGGTCCACTCCGGCCAGTCCCCGGTACATGGGAGAAATAACCTGAATCTGAGTGGACAGAGGAGAAAGTGCCAGACGGCGAGGTACGTTTAGCCTGGACAGTTTGATTATCAGCTGCAAAACTTTTTCTTCATCTTCCTGATGAATGAAATAAAAATCAGCCGTAGAGTCTTTCCGGGGCGGGTAAATCAACCCCTGCCCTTCATTTATCCGGTGAGCATTGACCACAATCAGACTTTCTCGGGCCTGGCGGAAAATCTCCGTCAGCCTGATAACCTCCACCACCCCGGAAGCAATCAGGTCTCGCAACAAATTGCCTGGACCCACCGAAGGAAGCTGGTCTTTGTCGCCCACCAGTATCAACCGTGTCTCGGGAGTAAGGGCTCTGAGCAGATGGTACATCAATGGCAGGTCCACCATGGAAAATTCATCCACCACCAGGGCCTGGGCTTTCAGCGGATAACTAGGACCTCGCTTGAAGCGGTTTTCCTGCGGCTGATATTCTAAAAGACGATGGATGGTTTTAGCCTCCCGACCGGTGGTTTCAGACAACCTTTTAGCCGCCCGCCCCGTGGGAGCGGCCAGTAAAATTCTCTTCTGCCATTTTTCAAAGATTTCCACGATGGCCCGGACAATGGTCGTTTTCCCGGTGCCCGGTCCGCCGGTGATAATCAGGATTTTCCTTTGAAAACAACTTTCTACCGCCTTTCTTTGCTGGTCAGAAAAACTCAACCCCAATTCTTTTTCTACTTCGGCTATTTTTTGTCTCAGGTCAAAATCCGGAGTGGGGCAGGTCCCGCGGCTTAAAGATATGATCATCCTGGCCACATCTTCCTGCACCCGATACAAGAAGGGAAGGTAAAGGAAGCTCCTGTCTGCCTCCTGTTCTTTTATGAGCTGTCCGGCGGCGTTTAAAATTCTTATGGCTTCTCGAACCTTTTCCTCCTCCACCTGAAGCTCCGCCCGGCAACGACTGATGACCTCTTCTTCTTCAGAAAAAACATGCCCTTCTTCTGTGTCTTTCTCCAGCAGATAAAGCACAAAGGCTTTAACCCTTTCCAGTGAATCGGGTGGAAGCCCGAGTTTAAGGGCAATCTGGTCGGCCGTTTTAAAACCGATGCCCCAGATGTCAAGGCAAAGCTGGTAGGGCTGGCGCCGGAGTATTTCAAAAGAGGCCTGGCCGTAGGTGCGGTAAATTTTGTAGGCCAGGGTAGTGGAAATATTATGCTGCTGCAGGAAAATAATCAGGTCCCTGATGTCCCGGTGTTCTTCCCAGGATTTTAAAATTTCCGCCAGTTTCTTCTCGCCTATCCCCTCAACTTCTTTAAGTTTCTCTGGCGCCTTATTAAGTATTTCCGCGGTTTTCTCTCCAAACTTTTTGACAATGCGACTGGCCAGAACCGGCCCTATTCCTTTTATCAGACCAGAGGCCAGGAATCTTTCCAGACCCCGGGTGGAATCAGGAAGCGACAGGGAGAAAGATTCCATCTGAAACTGCTGGCCAAATTTCAGGTTGTTCTCCCAGTGTCCGGTAATTTTCAGGCATTCCCCGGGAGAAAGAGGCGGGAAATTTCCCACCAC
>Ga0207433_10007584_pt1 | contig 18068 bp, 18 predicted proteins | sample YelNatPaOPGAMG01_FD_187559 | JGI IMG/M metagenome (GOLD analysis project Ga0207433, IMG submission 187559) | Hot spring thermophilic microbial communities from Obsidian Pool, Yellowstone National Park, USA - OP-RAMG-01 (SPAdes) (version 3) | ecosystem: Environmental > Aquatic > Thermal springs... | reverse complement strand
TTTACACCTGCTTTTCTTTGTGCCTATCTTGCTTTGGGAGCAGATAATATTCTATTTGCTTCTGATTATCCATATGAATCGCTCAAGGATGCTATTCAGTTTCTCAATAATCTGCCAATTAGTGAAAGTGATAAATTAAAGATCTGTTATAGTAATGCACTAAGGATATTAAAGATTTAAGCAAATCAAGTTATTAAAAAATTAAATTTAAATGGAGAGTTTATGGGAGAAAAAATAATTATTACTGTTGCTGTCACAGGGTCTCGACCAACAAAAGAGATGAATCCTGCTGTTCCTTACTCACCAAAGGAAATTATAGAATCAGCAGTAGATAGCTATAAAGCTGGGGCTGCGATTGCTCATATACATGTGAGGGATCCAAAAACGGGAAAACCTGATTTTAAAATTGAATTTTTTAAAGAGGTCCTTGAAGGAATTCGTGAGCGTTGCGATATGCTTGTCAATTTAACGACAAGCGGCCTATTTCTTGAAGGTTCAGAAGTAATCCAGCAACGCCTTCAGCCTGTGAATTTAAAACCCGATTTATGTTCCCTGGACATAGGTTCTTTAAATTTCCAAGATCGGGTATTCGTTAATTCTCCTCTCTGGGGGGAAACTGCAGCAAAATATATGAAAGAAAAGGGGGTGAAGCCAGAAATAGAGGTCTTCGATGTAGGCCATATTTATCAGGCTATTGATCTTATCAGAAAAGGATGGATTGATGATCCTCCATACTTTCAGTTATGTATGGGAGTTAAATGGGGAATAAGTGCATCACCTGAAAATCTCATTTTTATGAAGAACAAACTACCAAAGAATGCTTTATGGAGTGTGCTTGGAATTGGAAAGGATCAACTTCCTATGATTACTATGGGTATAATTTTAGGGGGAAATATACGAGTTGGTTTTGAAGATAATATTTATTTGAGTAAAGGGCGATTAGCTTCAAGTAATGCCCAGATGGTTGAAGCTGCGGCACAGTTGGCTCTACGTCTTGGTCGTGAGATAGCAAATCCAATAGAGGCACGTAAAATTCTTAATCTAAAAAATTATTTATAAAATTTGATATATAAATAATATTTTTTCCTATTTATCTCCTATTTTTATACCTGAAGGCAGGCTACTTGGTGATTGGATGAAACTTGTCTTAATATTGGTATTTCTTTATAACATTCCTCTTTAGCCTTCCAGCAACGTGGGTGAAATGGGCAACCAGAAGGAGGATTTAACGGACTTGGGACATCTCCTTTAAGAATAATTCGTTCCCTTTGTCTCTCCTTATAAGGATCTGGGATGGGTACAGCCGAGAGTAATGCTTGTGTATACGGATGGAGAGGATTTTTATAGAGCTCTTCAGAATCAGTGATCTCTACGATATGGCCCAAATACATAATAGCAATTCTATTGCTAATATACCTTACTACAGATAAGTCATGGGATATAAATAGATAAGTTAAACCCATTTTTTCTTTCAACTCTAATAAGAGATTTATGATCTGTGCCTGGATTGAGACATCAAGCGCAGAAATTGGTTCGTCACATACAATAAATGATGGCCCACAAGATAAAGCCCGAGCAATTCCTATGCGCTGTCTCTGTCCTCCACTGAATTCATGAGGATATCGATTTGTCATTTCAGGATTTAATCCTACCATTAAGAATAGTTCTTTTATTTTATTTTTATAATCATTCTCTTTCTCATAAAGCCGATGAATCTTAAGGGGTTCTCCAACAATACTACCAACACTTTGACGTGGATCTAGTGAACTATATGGATCTTGAAAAATAAGTTGAATTTTTTTGCGCATAGATCTTAATTCACTTTTTGTTAATATAGTAATATCATTCCCTTCAAAAAAAATTTTCCCTTCTGTGGGGTTGTAAATTTTAAGAATACATCGAGCAATCGTTGTTTTACCACAACCACTTTCACCAACCAAACCAAAAATTTCCCCTCTATTGATTTCAAAGCTAACATTATCAACCGCCTTTATTAATCCTACTACCTTCCTTAGAAGACCCCTGGTAATTGGGAAATACATTTTAAGATTCTTAACTTCTAATATCTTGTTGTCTAAAAAAGGGTTCATGGTCTTTCTTTATTATATCAAGATGACATCTGACGTAATGTCCTGGAGATACTTCTTTCAATTCTGGAAGTGATTTATTTTCGCATTGAGCAGCATATAAACATCTATGTCTAAAGGCACAGCCTGGAATTTCATCCATTAGATTTGGAGGTAACCCCCAGATAGGACTTAATCTTCTGGGGTGTGATTCATCCAGCCTTGGCACTGATCCAAGAAGAGCAATTGTATAAGGATGACGTGGTAAATAGAATATTTCATCTGAAGTACCTGATTCTACTATTTTCCCTGCATACATGACATAGATTCGATGCGTGTATCGGGCAACAATTCCAAGATTATGCGTCACAATAACAAGGGAACTTTTAAAACGTGTAACCATATCTTTCATAATTTCTAATAATTGCGCTTGAGTCGTAACATCCACTGCAGTGGTTGGCTCATCTGCTATTACTAATTTGGGATTACAAGAAAGTGCCATAGCAATCATGACTCTCTGACGCATTCCTCCACTAAATTGATGAGGATAGTCATCAATTCTGATCTTTGCATCTGGAATACCCACTAGCTCTAAAAGCTCTATAGCTCTTTTCTTTGCTTTCTCTCGATTTAATCGTAAATGTAATTCCAACATTTCTATTAACTGCTGACCTATAGTTAATAAGGGATTTAGCGATGTCATCACATCTTGAAATATCATTGATATTTTTCCGCCACGAATAGAGCGCATTTCGTCACTATAAGGTTTCAATTTCAATAAATCCATACCTTCGAAAAATATCTCACCATCTACAATTTCTCCAGGAGGTACTTGTATTAGTTGTAATATTGAAAGCTGGCTAACGGATTTACCACATCCACTTTCACCAACAAGGCCAACGATTTCTTGTTCATTTATATAATAAGATATTCCATCAACAGCTCTAACCACTCCATTTATTGTATTAAAATGAACCTTTAAATTCTTAACTTCTAAAATCGGCTTCAAACTACATCTGTCCATCTTTTATTTTTTATATTGTTCCTCTCAATCTCGGATCTAAGGCATCTCTTAATCCATCACCCACAAGGTTAAATCCTAAAACGAGAAGGCTTATAGCAATCCCTGGAGCAAAAGAAATTAAAGGATTTTTAACTAAAAACCTATAGCCTTCCATAACCATACTACCCCAACTTGGAGTTGGTGGTTTTATACCTATACCAAGAAAACTTAAAGTGGCTTCAAACATGATAGCTGTACCTAAATTAATAGTTAGCAAAACGATAAGAGGGGGAAATGCATTTGGTAGTAAATGCCGAATTATTATTCTAACATCATTTGCTCCCAAAACATTTGCTGCTATAATGAAATCGCTCTGTTTTAGCGTCAGAATTTGACCACACATCAATCTACAGTATGTGGGTGCCAGAACAATACCCACTGAGAATAAAATACTTTTAAGTCCTCCTCCTATCACGGCAGAAATAGCTAACATTAAAACTATTGGAGGAAGGGCCATAAGGGCATCTGTAATTCTCATAATTATAGTGTTAGTTAATCCTCCAAAATATCCAGCTATGAGGCCCATTATCGTTCCGGATCCTCCTGCAATGATTACGACTACTATTGCTACCAGTAAAGATATCCGTGCCCCATAAATAAGGCGACTTAATGTATCCCTACCCAGTTCATCAGTACCCAATAGATGAATCCTTGATGGTGGTTGGAGAGTTGCTCTCAGATTCTGTTCTAATGGATCATATGGAGCTAACCATGGGGCTGCTACAGCAATTAAAAAGAATACACCTATAATTATAGAACCAAATATAACTACCTTCCTTGCAAACATCACCTTGAATATATATCCTAAATTCCCAAATCTATTTTTAGATTTTTTAAGCATATTGTATAAAAATTTATTTATAATTTACTCATATCTTGTGCGTGGATCAATCCACCCATAAGATATATCAACAACAAGGTTTACAAAACACGTTATAGCACTTATAATTAAAACACCTGCCTGGACGATAATAAAATCCTTATTTATTGCTGCATTAACAAGCAATTTCCCAAGACCTGGTATATTAAATACAGTTTCTACAAGCACTGATCCACCGATTAATATTCGAGCAAGCACTCCTATCAATGTGACTATGGGAATAAGGGCATTTTTCAACGCATGTCTTAATATTATTGTATGTTCTCTAAGGCCTTTGGCTTTCGCTGTCCTAATATAATCCTGTTGAATCACCTCAAGCATACTCGATCGAGTTTGACGTGCCAATATCGCTAAGCTCGGAAGGCCTAAACAAACAATAGGCATAATAGAATACAAAAAACTTTGACCAAAACCCTCTGAAGGCCATATAAATCCTTGGATAGGAAGCCATCCCAATTTATATCCAAACAAATATATACCTAATAAGCCAAGCCAAAATATTGGAATAGCAATTCCTAAATTAGAAAAAGTACTTATTAAATTGTCTAAAAAAGTTGCACGTCTAATGGCACATATAATTCCCATTGATATTCCAAAAATGGCACTAAATCCAAGTGCTATAATACCCAAATATAAACTAATTGGTAATGATCTCAAAATAACTGAGGTAACGTTTTCATAATAAGTTATAGATTTTCCAAAGTCCCCTTGAATTACTTTTGTTAACCAATGAGCATATTGAACATGGAGTGGTCGATCAAGCCATAATTCTTTTCTCAATGCTTCGATTTGTTCATTAGTTGCATCAGGTCCAAGCATTGTTAGTGCAGGATCACCTGGTATGAAATGAAGTAAAGAAAATGAAATAAAAGAAATAATAAATATGACAAAAATTGTATGGATTAGCCTTCGGGTAATATAGGTGAACAAATCTCCCCCATAATTATTCATATTGTACATCGGAGGATATGGAGCCCCATATTACTATCTGTTACATAAATATACCCTCTTTTATCCACAAGGACATCTTCTGAAGCTGGAGCAAGTTTGTCGCCCCTTCCTGTTGTAAGCCACCTTTTTGGATCAGGTGGAATATAATAAGCAATTTCCTTGGGTAATAATGGGTCACTTATATCATAAACCCTAAGTCCGGCATTGAAATAAGCAAGGTAAACCCTATCATCTCTATCTTCTAAATATGGGTTATTATGAGGTTCATGCCAGTTATGAGGACCGAACCATCCTGGCTTTTCATGAAAATTTTTATATGGAGCTTCTGGAGGTGGTTCTGGAAGTGGGAAAATTGATATTAGGGTTGGATTTGTTTCATCAGAAACATCTACAATTCCTGCAAATGAAAGGGGTAATACTCCTTTTATACCTGTTGCTTTTTTATAAGTTTCCTTACCAATTCCTTCACTGCTAATTATAACAAGATTTCGTCTGGTTAAGGGAATAGCCGAATGTAGTGAAATGAAAGCTCCTAAAGGTGGTTTAGTCTTCAACTGACTGATAAATTTCGGTAGTGTAATATCTGATATATCTAAAATAATCAATCCTCCATCACAATAAGCGAGGTAAGCTCTATTTCCCTTTACATATGGACCATGAAGCATGAGAGAGGGGTGAGTAAACATGGGACCTGAATATTTAGCGCCACCTGCAGCCCATTGCTCCGGTAACCACCATCGGCCTACTTCAACAGGATTTGTTGGATCTTCAATATCTACAATGCGATATATATGCCCTGTAAATCCAGGACATGTCGCTGAGAGATGTACATAACGACCTCCATCATAATAATTTCTGTGAGTCCCAATCCATAGTCCTCCACCTGTCTTCCAGTGTGCAAGATGTTTTGGGTTTTCTGGGTCTTTAACATCCCAAATTCGAATACCCTCGTCACAAGGATCATTGGGACGTCCTTCTTTCAATGATTGAAGACTTAACTGGAGTTGCGTGATCATGATCCCATCTGCAACCTGTATTTTAAGAGTTGAGGTAGCAGGTTTCCCACCTGGTTCTGGAATAAATTTGATAAATCTTGGACTTGAAGGATCTGTTACATCTAATATAGTCCAACCTCTATGGCGATAATGGGCACAATATAAATACCATCTATTATCGACTACTTGCATAGCCATCTGAAATCCAGGCCTATCTTCTAAATCATGATAACCTATCAATTCAATATTCTTTGAAATTCCTTTTTCGATATTCATTTTATCCTCCTAAGTAAATAAATTACATTATAATTTTATACCCATTTAAATTTACTTCTTTTCTAACCATGCATCCTCAGGTGTCCATTGAGAATCTGTAGCTACTGTGAATAACCCAGTATTGTGAACATACGATTTTTCCACAACAACACGATTTGGATGGTAAAATGGAATTATTAATGCATATTTATCAATTAAGAGTTTTAATGCTTCTTGTGTCCATTTTTGTTTTGTTGAAAAATCGCTGGCAGTGACAGCTTTGATAACTGCTTGTTTATAATCTTCTGGGGCAAGCATCTCTTTATAATTTTTACCATCACCAAAAAAACGATCTCTCAATCCTGCAGCAACGTCAGGGTATGGAGGTGGAAAAAGCATAAGCATTCCATCCCAACTTCCTCCTCGTGCCCACATGGCACTTATTTGGGCTGCTGGGATTGGAACTAAATCTACTTGTATACCTATTTTATCGAGGAAACCAGCTAATACTTGAGCATATTGTTGATACTCAGCCACTCCTGCTCCATAATAAAATTTAGTTTTAAAACCATTTGGATAACCTGCCTCTGCTAACAATTTCTTTGCCTTTTCAGGATTATATGAATAACCTACAATGTTTTGACTATATGCCCAATGGCCTGGATACATCCATTGAGTACAATGAACTCCTTCACCACTCAAAATTGCATTAACCATGGCTTGTGTATCAATAGCATAAGCTATAGCCTGTCTTACTTTTACATTAGCAAAAGGGGAATTTGGATCAGCTGAATCTGGAACAGCACCGGCTGTGGGTGAAGCAAAAGCCCCCAATAAACGATTTATCTTGTATCCCTCTTTCTGATAGCCTGCAATATCTTCATATTGGGGCTCAATCAGTACATCTGTTTCCCCTCTTTTGAAACTCAATCCAGAAACAACCTTATCATATATAATTATATTTTCTATCCCATCAAGATATGGTTTACCCTTTTGCCAATATCCTTCAAACTTCTTATATGAAATTTTTACATCCTTTTGCCAGCTAACAAAACGGAAGGGACCTGTCCCAACAGGATTGGATGCTACCCATTCTTCACCCTTTGTTTTGAATGAAGTTGGCGAAATCATCATTCCTATATATGAATAGGCAAGCAAACCTAATAATGTATTATCCCATTGTTTCAAATTAATACGAATTGTATAAGGATCAAGAATAGTTACAGAATCAATTAAAACAGACCCAAATTGTTTTGTGTTTATAGCTTGATCAAGATTCCACTTAACTGCCTCAGCATTGAAATCTGTACCATCATGGAATTTAATATCTCGTCTCAAATTAAGAGTAATAGTTTTAGCATTATGATCAATTTTCCAACCCGTTGCTAACCATGGAACTATCTGCCCGTTTTTATCTAAACGAAGCAAATTTTCTATTGCAGGACTTGCTTGTCTTTTTACATAACCTGCTACCATCTTTTGAGGATATCCTAAAAATACTGTAGGTCGAGAATCACCAATCTTCAAAATTCCACCATACCGAGGCTGGCTTTGGGATTCAGCAATACTAATAAATCCATAATTGAAGGTATATAGAAAACAGAACATAAATATCAATAAGTATTTTTTTAGCATAATGTTTCCCTCCTCGTATAATATGTTTTTTGCTAACTATTAAATCCATCCTGTCTCAATCAATCCATTTTTTTCCTGTTTAAAACCTTTTCATCAAATCCCCTTCTAATGAAAAAATTTTAAAAAAATGAAAAGAAAAGTCAAGTATTTTACATAAAAGTCAATAAAAAATTTATTTTCCCCATTAAGACAGAATTTCCCTTTAACCTTTAAGAGGATAACCTTTTTTTAAAATAGCAATCCTCACAATTCTTACCTATGGACACCATCTGGTTTCTGACTTGTTGCCGGCACCCTTCCTTAAATTGTCCCATCTAGCTCATTCTCGTTACATGGGTTTGATTCCAGTGACCCATCATTCATACCCAAACTTATAAATGAGACCGGAGGGAGCTCATACTTGACTCCGGGCTTTTAAGCCCAAAAAAAATTATTTCGATATCCCTCCGACAACTCATCTCCCCATCTGGTGTTTTTTTATTGACATCTCCCCTCTTATTTGATAACCTAAGAATTGAGGGAAATCGCCTCAACTAAACTCGGTGCCTCGAGGCCATAAAATAAATTTGAGTCATGGGAGGCCTTCTCCCTCTTCTTTCTTCTTTCATCACGCCTGTACTGATATCATGAAAACGCCGTACCTCCAGATGTAGTAAAATTAATTTTAAAAGAATCTAAAAAGAGAGGACGGCATATGGGACTAATTAATGCAAATACAGTATTGGTATGGACATTGGGAAAAAGTATTCTTGGTGTTATGCCATTTCTGTAGAGACTTGAGAAGTATTAAAGGAGGAGAAGGTGATCCATCAGAAGGAGATGTTTGTTTCATTTCTGGATTCTCTCCAAGGCCCATTCGTTTAGTTATGGAGGCCAGTGGTAATTCCGCCTATCTATGTAAGTATTTGGAGGATTTAGTTGAGGAGATTAAGATTACTCATCCTTTCGATATACTACCATATCTTAACAGCCAGACATTCTCTTCCATAGACTCCATGTCCCCTCCTCATAGAGCCCCTATGCTCACCCTCATTGCATAGGCCGCCTGGCTGTTGCTTTTCGATAATGGTAGCAATATGGCATAAATAAAACTTCTTATTTTGCTCATACCTCCCTTAAGAACCTGAACCAATATTCAGGTATCCACTTACATAGCAGGTCATTTACTTACATCTGTCACAATAAATGAAATTTCAACCGACGTCTCTACTGAACTGCTACTTGATTTAGTCGATATAACATCTATTATCGTTAGATGAGTGACTATTCCAACAATTTATGCTTTTCCAATATCTTTTGTCACAAAGGGTAACGGTGATAATCTCTGTAACTTTTCCTCTACTTTTTCAAGCCGAATTTCAAGGGAATCAACCGTATTACTTAATCTTTCAATCCGATCTTCATGCTCCTTCAGAAATCTTTTAACTATTCTCCTTGAAATCTCTATCACTGAATCAATTTGAGTGTCTGATAAACCTAACTGCCTTAATTCTTCAATCTCAGGTCTAATAGTATCGATTCTTAAAACCAGCTTAGCCTCTTTTTCATCATTATATGACATTCCCCTCACTCCCTTTTCTTAATTCGATATAGCTCAAATAACTACCATCATCTCTGTATCGAGAAACCATGACGTTCGATACTACTTGAATTGCCAATTCCTACCTCCTGGACGTTTTTCCAGTTGCCAGTTACATTTAGAAATGCCTTCAAACAATCATTTTCTCTCCTCTATTTTTATTAGACATACGTCCTAATTTTTCGAGAGATTCAATAAATAATATGGAAGTTAAAAATATATCTACTTATAATTATTTTTTTTAACCCTTTTAAAATAATATTGAAAGGCAATTCTAAAACCAGCACTATTAAACCCCTTCTCTTTTACAATTAACCCCTTCTCTACGAGATCCCTTAACAAACAACTTACATCCCTACCTAACCTCTGACTCAATTGATAATTCGTCAGCCCCGGATTCTTTCTTATAAACTCAAGCAGAAACCTCTCACTGCATAAATGCCTGCCCATCACTACCCCACCTCTCGGTTGCAAAATTTTGCACCTTCCTCATAAAAAAAAGAGCGCCCCAAACGGAGGCTGGGTATGAAGCTTCCCCTTTGGGGGATAAGCGGGACGCTCCAAACTCATTAACCACCCTTTATCTAAATCATCGGTTGGGCAGTCAGCCTCTCGGCTTGCCAAGGGAATGGGGTATCCCTGAGTGGATGACCTGGGACGGCAATTGGTTATCCTGCCCAACCATCCTCTATCCAAATGCAAATCTTTGCATTCGAAACTAATTGTCCAGAAAATCACACAATCTCTTAGATCTTCCATTATTTATTATTTCATCACAAAACACCTTCTTCTGCAAGAGTTCGATTAAGCACGTTTCTTGCCAGCTTCCAGAAACTTATCTCTCCAGCGATAGTAAAGACTATCACTAATCTGATGCTCCCTGCAAATCTCAGCAACAGATTTCTTCTCCTTGAGACCCTCAAGAACAATTGCAAACTTTTCATCTGCTGTCCATTTCCTTGGTTTCATCTCTTACACCTCCAATATTAATTTTTTCCCCTAAACAGAAATTCTAACTCTACACTCTTTGTGTGTCCAATTCACAATGGTCTCAGTATAGCTATTTTTATATCGATGAAGCTTAGTTGTTTTTGTCTTTTCATATTGACTCCTGGTGTTGGGTTTGGATGTAATGTTAAATCAATTTGCGGTAGGAATCAATAGGGGAGTTCTTGGAAGCCTTGATTTCAAAGGCTTTCGTCATTATTGAACAACCACTTTTTACTTTTGGAGGTGAAAGGGAGATAAAAAACGATTTTCATGCAAATGAGACATCAATTGGAATTGAATCAAGTGTTGGTAAGCAGCTATCTGGAGGGCAAAAAACGGTGAGAATTGAAACAGTCAATCCAATAGAAACCAGATTTGGAGAATCTATCGCACCTTGCTTTCTTCACAGGGAGTTGCCTCGCTATCCCATGGTAGCAAGAAGGATTGGTAAAGAGGGAAAGGTTGTTCTTAGGCTAGCCATTGATGAAAAGGGAAATCTTCTGGACGTAGAGGTCTTGGAGAAGGCAGGCTATGGATTCACGGAGGCGGCAGTGGAGGCGGTCAAGAAATCTACTTTTCTTCCTGCAAAAAAAGACGGAAAACCAATAGCTTGCCGGGCAATTCTTCCAATAAGGTTTCAATTAAAGAGGGACTGATGGGAGAGCTATTTCTAAAAGGTGGCTTTTTAATGTATCCCATTCTTTTAGGTTCAATTCTGGGAGTTGCGATATTTATTGATAAGTTTATTCAGTATCGAAAGATTTTAAGGGAGTTAGAAGTTCCTCTAAGCGATATCCTGAAAAATGGAGCCAAACCTCCAATTTTAGTTCCCATACTTGAAGGGATAGAGAATAACTCCGATGAAAAGGAAGTTTATGCCATCGGCACCAAACAGATAAGGCAGATTGAAAAGGGATTGAGCTGGCTTGCTCTTATCGCAACAATCGAACCTCTTTTAGGTTTGACAGGCACAGTGACAGGTATGATCAAGGCATTTATGGTAATAGAAAAGAGCACAAACGTGAATCCATCCATGCTTGCGGGAGGCATCTGGGAGGCATTAATCACGACAGCAGCTGGGTTGCTTGTGGCCATCCCTATCCCATATCGGACATCACTATCTTGAAAAGCAGGCGGATGAGATCGCCTTTGTAATGAGGGAGATAATTCTAAACCTTTACATGAGGAAATAGAATGCAGGCTAAAAGACTTTTATGGTTTTTTGAGTATATCGTGGGGACCAATCCTTCTGAGGAGATAATATCCTTCGTAGACTTCAAAGGTAAAGCGATAAAACATCGTAATACTCGCTTCCCATCTATTTTCATACCCTTCCAGTTTTTTAACTCTCAAAGATGGATGCTGAATGTTTTCCATAAAAAGCTTGATCTTTTTATCAAAGGCTTTCTTAACATGATGCGGGAGTTTCTTAAAGTCCTTTTAAAAGAGTCAGTTCTGACTATTTTCATGTATTTAGATCATTGAGGAGTTCATCTACTGAAGAGAATTCCTTAACCCTTCCTGATGCTATATCGGCGTCTGCTTCTTTTTCTGCCATTTCCCAGTCAAAATCCCGGAAATACCGAGGAAGTGTCAGTGCATACCTGATAAGCTCATATATTGCAGACTTTTCATTTGGAAGGTTTGATTCCTCTTTGAACTTCATTACTTCCTCAAACATACTATCTGGTAATTCTAAAGAGATTTTTTTACCCATTTTTACCTCCCCTTTTTGATAAAGATTAACACGGGATATATTTTATTTCAACCATAGAGGCTATGAAGATGGAATTTGAAAGGAAAAGATACCATGTCCGTTTAGATATTGCTCCGTTGGTGGATGTTGTCCTTAACCTCCTTCTCTTTTTTATGCTTACATCACATTTGGTTGAGGAGCCTGCAATCAAAATAAAGCTTCCTGATTCAAACACAGCGGAATCGATTAGGGAGACCTCTAAAACGATAACCATTACAAAGCATGGGGAGCTCTATTTCATGGATAAACGTGTTGACTTAAAGAATCTGCGGGTAGCCATTAAGGAGATTCTCCCTGAAAAAGAAAAGGGATTTTTAAGAATAAAGGCAGATAGAGAAGTAGAGGTTGGATTACTGGTGAGGGTGATTGATGAAGTGAGGCTTGCGGGGGTAAAAAACTTCAGCGTCTTGACGGAGAGGCCTAATAGGTGAAGAAGAGCTTGACAACAGTAAAATTTATATGTAAATTAAGTTTTGAAAAAGCAAAAAATAAGAAGATTTTATGAAAAAGGAGCCAATAAGATATATTGAAAATGCAAAGGAGATTTTGGGAAAGTCTTCTGTAGAAGATAGTTTCTATACCGATATGAAATATGTTAAGTATGCTTTTGGCACTGCATATTTGGGAGTTTTGAAGGCAATAGATGAGTTTTTATTAAGCAGGGGGGTTGAGAAGGATAAGCTTCCTAAGAAGGTTGAGGAATACGAAAAGTTATTAAAGAAATTTGCTGGAGTATATAATGGTAGATTGATTCGACAGTTTGAAACCATTTATAATGAGTTACATATTGCAGGTTATTATAGAGGAGTTTTACAAAGGGTAAGTATTGTGAAAGATGCAATTGCGAATGCAAAGGATTTTATAGAGAAGATTGATAGGCTAATGAAAGCTCATTAGCCCTTCCAGAAGGTCAATTAAAAAGACTTAAAGAATTACTGAAAATAAAAGCCACGAAGGCAAGATGTCATGAAGACATTGTTTTCGTGGCTTTTTTATTTTGGGATAGGGCGTGACCATCTGCCCAAGAATTGGCCCACGCCCCATCCCCGGGAAAGCAAAGGTATTAAACCCATGCCCCCTTCAACTAAATCTAACACAAAAAAGGGGGTGAGAAAAGACTTTAAGGGAGGTGTGTCATGAGGAAGTTTCAAAAATTGTTTTTTGGTCTCATCTTGAGTTTGGTGCTTTGCGTATCAATGTCAGTAGCAGAAGAAAAGGAGAAAAAAGAAGAAGCAACGCTTGAGGAGATTGTGGTAACTGCCACAAGGACGGAGAAAGAATTAGAATCAGCTCCAGGCAGTGTTTTAGTTGTAACCAAAAGGGAGATAGAAAAAAGAAATATCCAGGCAGTTGATCAGGCACTAAATACACTTCCAGGGGTATTTAACCGCCGTAGTAAAGCTTTACTCGATACATTACCAAATATAAGTCTGAGAGGAATACCGGGTCCTTACAGGACATTACTTATGGTGGATGGCCTCCCTCTAAATGATCCCTATTGGGGTGGTCAAAAAAGTCTTATTGGAGTTGCTCCAGAGAATGTTGAAAGGGTTGAACTTGTCAAGGGTCCGTTTTCAAGCCTATATGGTGGATATGCAATGGGAGGTGTTGTAAATATCATTACGAAGATGCCAGAAAAGAGGGAATTTAATTTAAAGACAGGCTATGGCTCAAGCTGGGATAGAGGAGATGCCATGGATAATTTGAGAAAAGTATATCTCTCTTATGGAGATAAACTTAAGGATAAACTCAGCCTCTTTTTGAGTTATGGATATAAAGACACAAATGGTTATCCTTCAGATTTGAATGTCCAAAGCACACAACCAACCACAGGCATCACAGGATGGTCTTATACAAGAGACCCTTATGGTAATACACGCTATTTAATCGGAGACAGGGGAGATAATGAATGGTGGGATGACAACATAACCTTTAAAGCAGGATATAATTTTACAGAGGCAACAAAGCTCAGACTTTCATTTCTAAGAAGCCGTTATGAATATAATTATGATGACCCCCATACATATCTCAGAAACCCGGCAGGTGCTGAAGTCTGGTCATACGGCACTGTAAGAGAATCATCTTTTCTTTCAGGCTCTGGAGGCAGAGAGGAAAACATCTACAATCTCGGTTTTGAGACAGAACTCACCACAATTAAGCTCAAATTCTCCATTGGTTTAATTGATGGTGAAAAGTCATGGTATACATCTCCCGGAACAACAGCTACAAGAGCAGGGGGGCCGGGAAGGGTATCAAATACTCCATATGAAAGGTTCAATTCAGATCTCCAGTTAACAGTCCCCATTTTCAACAGGCATATTCTTACCTTCGGTGGTTCTTTCAGTCACGGATGGGCAGATACAAAGGAACACAACCTCACAAACTGGAAGGATGAGGATTCAAAGACAACCCTTGCATATAGATCAAAGGGAAAGGATAAGAATTATTCTTTATATGTTCAGGATGAGATAATGCTCTTAGATAATCTTACAGCATATATTGGCTTCAGACAGGACTGGTGGGAGACATATGATGGTTATATTAATCAAATAGGGGTTGCCGGATATCCAAGGACATATGATGAAAGGGATGCATCATCCTTTAGCCCAAAGGTGGCCGTTGTGTATAAACCCCTTGAAAAAACGACATTGAGGACATCTATAGGGAAGGCATTCAGACCACCAACGGTTTATGACCTTTACAGGACATGGACATCAACATGGGGCATCACTTATGCGGGGAATCCAGATTTAAAGCCTGAGACGACCATTTCATGGGATATAGGGATTAATCAGAGTCTCTGGAAAGGCGCCAGAGCGGGGATTAGCTATTTTGAGAATCACATGGAGGATTTGATTTACAGTAAGACCGTTTCTTCAACTCTTCAGGAAAAGATAAACGCAGGAAAGGCAACGAGTAAAGGAATAGAGATCGAGGCGGAGCAGAGGTTTGATAAGTGGTTGAGGCTCTTTGCCAATTTCACCTATACCGATGCAAAGATTAAGGAAAACGATGCAAAGCCTTCTACCGTGGGCAAGAAACTTACAGATGTGCCTGAGAGAATGTTCAATATGGGGGTCGATTTTGAAAAGGGACCATTTTCAGCATTTCTAACTGGTAGATATGTCTCTAAAAGATATACAGATGATGAAAACCGCGATAGAGTAAATAATGTATATACCTCACGTGATCCCTATTTCGTGGCTGATGCAAAGGTTTCCTATAAACTCACAAAGTTTGCCATTATTTCTTTATCTGTAGATAACATCTTTGACAAAGATTACTTTGATTATTATAAGGCGCCGGGGAGATCATGGTTTTGCGAACTGAACTTGAGGTTTTAATAGAGAAAACTTTCTCGCTTATAGTATATATCCTGATAATCATTGCGATTACAGTCACATCAGAGGCTGCTACCTTATTTTACACAGACAAAATGGGTAGGACTATAAATATATCTGTTCCTGTAAAACGGGCTGTCTTCTTTATTACCTATGAATTGATTCCCGCATTGGAAATCTGGGACAGTGTTGTGGGTATTGGAAGATGGGCTTATGACAATGATTTGATGAGAGCAACTAAACCGGATATTGAGAAGATTCCTTCTGCCGGTTCAGGTAGCGATGTAAACATAGAATCCCTGCTCAGATTGAAACCCGATCTTGTTCTGACCTGGACTTATAAGCCAGAGACAGTGAGATTTATGGAAGAAAAGCAATTGAAAGTAATAGCGATATATCCCGAAAGCCTTTCTGAACTTTATGAAGTGATGATACTTCACGGAAAACTCTTTAAAAAGGAAGCGATGATGGAACACTCAATTGCAAAGATGGAAGAGATATTCGGACTTGTAAGAAGCAGGGCATCAAAGATTCCTGCTAATAAAAAGAAGAAGGCTCTTTGGCTTGGGGGAAAGCCAACATCTGTTGCCTGTGGTATTGGGGTCACCAATGATATTTTCAAACTTATCAATGGGATTAACCCGGCATCTTCCATACCGCAAAGGAATGCGGATGTCCCGATGGAAAGGATAATTGCCTGGAATCCTGATATAATATTTATCTGGGGAAATGCTAGCTATACAGCTAAGAGCATCCTCAAAAGTTCACAATGGCGATTTATTGAGGCAGTGAAGGAAGGTAAGGTCTATAAGGCTCCTGAATGGTCAACATGGTCTCCACGCCTTGCACCTATAGCGCTCTGGATGGCGATGAAGACCTACCCGGAGTATTTCTGCGATATAAATTTTGAAAAGATTATCGATGATTTCTACAGAAAGGTCTTTGGTATTCCATACAGAATGGTGAAAAAGATTGAAGACTGATTCACTGAAATATCTATTGGTATTGATTACACCTTTTATTGCCGGCTGGCTTGCCCTTTTTATTGGGGCATTCAATGTATCACCGGTTATGGTTCTTAAAATTCTTTTGAATGACATCATCCAATCTCCCTATTTATCAAACATACCTGAAAGGGCGATTATCCTTGACATCAGGCTGCCGAGGGTAATCCTTGCAGGACTTGTGGGTATTGCGCTTTCAGGCTCCGGTGTTACTCTGCAAGGGATTTTTAGGAATCCTCTTGTTGATCCATTCATACTGGGCATATCTGCAGGTGCTGCTCTGGGGTGTGCGTTATCGGTTGGTTTCTTTCCTCAAATCCCCGTTCAGCTTACGTCATTTGTCTTTGGGGTTGCTGCAGTTATCCTTACCTATACAATATCCAGTACACAGGGAGAGGTTTCGAGGCTTCCACTGATATTATCGGGTGTAATCATTTCAGCATTTTTTACAGCCATGGTTTCAATTGTCAAGTTCCTTGTTGAGCCTCACAAGCTTCAGAGCATCGTCTTCTGGCTTATGGGGAGTTTCTCTTTGTCAGACTGGAGGCTGGTAAAGATTGCCGGGGCAGGCATTATTGCAGGACTACTCCCTGTTTTTCTTATGAGGTGGCGACTCAATGCAATGAGTATGGGAGAGGATGAGGCAAAGACATTGGGAGTGAATGTGAGGAGGGAAATGATAATATTTATTGGAGCATCCTCCCTTGCCGTGAGTATTGCAGTATCTGTAAGCGGGATTATAGGCTGGGTTGGGCTGATGGTTCCCCATCTTGTGAGGATGCTGATAGGTCCTGACCATAAAACCCTCGTCCCTTTAAGCATGGCCGGTGGGGCTGCGTTCATGATATTTGCTGACACAATTGCAAGAAGTCTGACTGATTTCGATATACCTGTCGGGATAATAACAGCAATTGTAGGTGCTCCTTTTTTCGTTTATCTCATGAAAAAGGGAGGTAGGGAGAGCTGGGGGAGGTAATTAGCAGTGAGCAATGGACATAGGATTAAAAGTGGGGAGAAATGTTAGAGGTTAAAGGGATACATTTCAGGCATCAACATTTAGAGGAGGATGTCCTTAAAGGAGTGGAATTTGATGCGGTGGGAGGAGAAATAACCACTCTTCTGGGCCCAAATGGTTCTGGCAAGACAACAGTATTTAAATGCATAGCAGGATTATGGAAGCCTCAAAGGGGTGAAATACTATTTAACAAGAAAGATATCTCAAATCTCCCCTATGAAAAAAGGGCTAAAATGCTTGCCATTGTTCCGCAGGAACACGAACCTCCCTTCCCCTATTCTGTTTTAGATGCTGTTCTTATGGGAAGGGTTTCCCATGTAAGCTTATTTTCATCTCCATCAAAATACGACTACTTCAAAGCTGAAGAGGCTATTGAATCAGTGGGGATATCTCACTTAAAAGAGAAGGCATATACAAGGGTAAGCGGGGGTGAGAGGCAGCTTGTTCTTATTGCAAGGGCGCTGGCACAGGAAGCGCCGGTCATGCTCCTTGATGAACCTACATCTCATCTTGATTTCAGAAACCAGGTAATTGTTTT
>Ga0207433_10007583_pt1 | contig 18068 bp, 7 predicted proteins | sample YelNatPaOPGAMG01_FD_187559 | JGI IMG/M metagenome (GOLD analysis project Ga0207433, IMG submission 187559) | Hot spring thermophilic microbial communities from Obsidian Pool, Yellowstone National Park, USA - OP-RAMG-01 (SPAdes) (version 3) | ecosystem: Environmental > Aquatic > Thermal springs >... | reverse complement strand
TCTGCGTTGCAGTAAAAGTATTTGTTATAACTGTAGTATTTGTTCTTGTTGCTGTCCCTGTATATGTGTTTGTTGCTTGTGGTGTATTTGTCCGCGTTGCAGTCCCTGTCCAGACCGCTGTAGCTGTCCGTGTGCTTGTTGACGTTACTGTTCTTGTCGTTGTCCTTGTTACACTTACAACTTGTGAACTTGTAACTGTTATTGTTACTGTACGTGTAAATGTAGGCGATGTTGTTCGTGTTAATGAGCAAGTACTCGTTGATGTTGTAGTCGATGTCCTTGTATTTGTTAAAGTCAAGGTTCTTGTATAAGTTATTGTTGGAGTCCGTGATAGAGTTAATGTTAGACTCCGCGTTATTGTATATGTTATTATAGGGGATCGTGAATTCGTCGGTATTGGAGAAATGGCAGGAGTCCTTGTATATGTAATAGTTTGAGTTCTTGATAACGATGGGGACGGTGATAAAGTTGGTGTGCTTGATAAAGTTCTAGTATATGTTGTAGTTATTGTCCACATAGGTGTTCTAGTTTTAGTTTCTGTATATGTTATGGTTGCGGGAGTTTCACATAACCATATATACAAATTATTTAAATAAGTATTGCATCTTTGATCTGTATGCCAAGTCCACACATCATCATATATGTGATTTTCATAAAAATAAAATTTTGCCGTTGCCGGAACCCATGTTCCATAAAAATTAACCCATCCATCATTTATTCTCCACACTCCATTTTCATATATATCATAAGTCGCCCATCCAGTATTAAATCCTTTAAGCATTAGCATCCAAAAGTCTGCTGAACATCTAAAATCCGAAAGTGTTGCATTAGCAAATTCTGGTTTTTTAGTTCTCATTTCTTGCTGAGCTTGAAATGCAAACCAGCATAATTTTCGTAAACCCATATCCATAGAAACAACCGGGTCAACAAAATAGATGTCCCTAAGTGGTGCTTGTGGAAAATCTGGAACATACTCCGGCATCCAACCCGAACAATTATTTAAAAATGCTGTTTCTGCTGTCTGTATTAAACCATAAGCATGTGCAGGATTCATACACCAATTTGGGGTATAAGCAGTTTCGAGCGCTGGATTTAAAGTTGATTCAAGTGTAGAATGTCCTAACATAAATGCATATGCTTTTATTTTTGATGGAAATGGAATATAATTAATAATAACCTCCCAATATCTATCAATCCTATTTCTAATTATTCTTTTTGATTGTTCTTTACTGATATTAGCATTTTGCATACGAATATATGCAGCTGAACTACCTGGGGGAAAATACATCTCTCCAGAATAATCACCAGATGCATTATATAAAGTTATTATATTTTCTGCTTCTATTTCACCCGCCTTTAATTTTAAATTATTTATAAAAAAAGATATAATGATTAATAAAATAACTACTTTAATTGTTTTTTCAAAATAAAACATTCCTGCTCCCACAAAAAATTACAGTTAATTAAAAATTTAAATTTCCCCTGAGCCCTGGAAAAGCCAAGGCTCAAGGGAGCTTTTTCTAAAAACTATTTAAGCATTAGTATCACAAATGTCTTACTTTCAATCTTTCCTTTTGAATTTATTGTGACTTTGAAAATATATGTTCCTGCTGCCAGATTATGTCCACCAGATGTTTTTCCATCCCAGTAGATTGCATGTTTACCAGCTGATATATTTGCCGCACCTGTTAATTCTTTTTCCCATATTAATCTTCCTGTCGATGTGAAAATCTGCAACTTTACTTTTGCATCCGGGTCTGGTACTACGTAATTCATTTCTTGCGAAGATATACCAGAACCAGATATATTGTATTCAAGGGTCACACCATTATTTGAATTTGCCGGGTTAGGATAACTCTGCACAGATGCTATTATTGAATTTTGATTTGAAATTGTAGCAGTAGGTTCATTACCCCAGACAAGCATTCCATTTAAATATGCAGTAATCCTATCCCATGTTGTAAAATTAGAATATGCCGCAAAGCTCCAGTCATTATCTTGTTGCATATTGCTCCAATCACTCTTATTAAATCTAAATTGTACTTCTGCATATTCATTCTTCTGTAGAGTAACGCCACCTGTAAATTTTATACTTACATAATGAGTTTGTGTTCCTTTATTTGTAGTAACAACTGATATCTGCACATTATTATTAATTGTGGTTCCTTGTGGCAATTTCCCTGCCCAGTTAAGCCATGCCTGAACACCTTGTCCAGTTCCATCATAATTGAACCAATAACGAACCTCTATATTATTTAAATTCAATGATGAAGAACTTGTATTCAAAACTCTAATAAATGGCTGTGGACAGTTTGTAACATTATTTGTAATCAAGCTTCTCATAGTAAGATTAAAATTAATAGATGCAGATGGTGTCGCGGTCGGAACAAATGGTGTATTAGTTGGTATCGGAGTTGTTGGCGTTGCACTTGGTGTAACTGGTGTGTCTGTTGATATCGGAGTTGTTGGCGTTGCACTTAGAACTATTGGTGTATTTGTTGATATTGGTGTGATTTGTGTTGATGTTGGCAGCATCGGAGTTGCTGTTTTTGTTGGTGTGTTTGTAGGTGGTATTGGCGTGTTTGTCCGTGTAAATGTATTAGTTGGCGGCACCGGGGTATTTGTTCTCGTGTATGTCGGTGTATTTGTTGGAGATTGTAATACAAAATTTACATAATTCAAATTGCCCATGTATCCGTTTGATGCAACACTATCTACCACAATTCTCATTTCCTGTACACCTGTTGATAATGTAACTGGCACTGTTATATCTACCCAGTTCTGCCATCCTCCTGTATCTGGAACTGTCAATGTACCGCTTTTATTAATACCATCAAATGTTATATGGAATGTCCCGCCTGTTCCTGAACTTGCTACCCTGACTACCATATTATATGTCCCTGACTGCTGCACATTTAATGAATATGCAAGCCATTCTCCTGATTGTATTGCTGCTATATTATATCCACCATCTGCATCTGTACATACTTCTATATCTACTCCATCGCTCCTGTATGCTCCTTTTTCATTTACCGCATCTGTATCATGATATGCTACACCATCTCCCCCGGTTTTATAATTTTCACATTCTAGTTTTCCAGGAATTATATATGGTGTTGGTGTATTAGTAGGAATTGCTGTATTTGTGGGAGTTTGATTAACTGAACAATTTTTTAAATTAGGCAATTCATCTCTTGTAATTATATACGAATGGTTGTAAACTTGCTGTGTATGCCATAATTCATTTGTACCAGAATCTCTAATAAACGACCCATTCCATGTACTAAAATATAACCAGTTTGCATTTTCATTTTTCATTCTATCTGCATCTGGAATAGCGCCATTTTCTGCTATTGCAGCCATTTTTCTATAATTTGTTAATCTTTCAACTGCATCAAACAATCCTTTCGCAGACTGATAATCTCTACCACTTAAATAGAGATCCACTGCATTTATATCTACTCTATCGTTTCCCGGATACCAATACTGTGCATTTCCTGAAAGACTTGTACTGCAGCAATTAACTGTCCACACCCAGACTAAATTATTTAATTTATGATAATTTGTAAATCTATCATACATTAAATACCACAATCTCTTGCACGCATCCGCTCCTTTTGCTCCCCACCAAAACCACGCACCTTCTGCTTCATGTAAAGGTCTCCATAATACAGGCACACCTGCATCCTGTAATCTTTTTAATTGAGTTGCAATTAAATCCAAATCAGTAATTATTGCTTTGTATTCATCAGAATTCGGATTGTTTAAAGCATATTGCACATCAAAATTTGTTTTGTTTGAATAAAATGCCTTATACCATTCACCTGTATTATGCATCGGTGCATTCCAATGCCATTGAAATGCAACTATTCCACCATTATTCCACCAATTTATTGCTCTATCAACATCTGTTGATTTTGCTCCATTATTTATAGAAGTGGTAGAATAATACATCATATCAAAGCCACAAATCGCAGGATATTTGCCTGTGTTATCTTTTAACCATTGTGCATCACCGTCTGTATCCTGTCCTGCCAAACAATTTTTTTTGTAAATACTCAAAAGATAATTGTATAAACATTTTGCTGCATTATTTGCATTTGGATTTACTAAATTCAAATCCGCTGCAATCAGTTTTACATCAGGCACTGATGCTAAAAATAAAAAAGTAAAGAACAACACTAAGAATAATTTTAATCCTTTCATTTTCTTCCTCCTTCTTTCAAATTTTTTTGCATTTCTTTCTTTCATTAACTCACCTCCTTGATTTTTGATTTACCGATAAATCATAAATGCAAAAAAAATGATTTTAATTTTTTTTTTCTATCTCTTTTACTTTCAAATAACTGATTTACCGTTAAATCTCATTTATAATATATAAAATAATTTTAATATTGTCAAGCTAATTTTAAATTTTGATTTTATTTTATGGCATATTGTTTCATATAAAGAAACACAAATACTCATCTATATTATATATTATTAAATAGTATTTATGTTTCCTGAGAATGCTTTTTATCCACATTTATCATTTTTTAATTATCAATTCTCAATTATTGGATTCCCGCTTAAGTTTATCCCTGATTTCTCAGAGATAAATTCCAACAGTAATCCAGTTTTTATACATTCGGGCGACCACACAGGGTCGCCCCTATCAATAATCTCATTTCTCGCTCTCTTGTTCAATTCTCGCTCTCGCTCTAATCTCGCTCTCTTGTTCTCTTGTCATTCCTGCACCTGAATAAATCAGGTGTAAACTCCAGCAGGAATCCAGTTCTTTGTTTTTTCAATCGACAATCGGCAATCAGCAATCGGCAAGGTATTTATCTCCCCCTCACCTTTATCCTCTCCCCGTTGGGAGCTTGTGCAAAAAATAGGAAAAAACATAAAAAACAAAAAACTAACACATAAAAATGATTAAAAAATAAGGAAAAAATAAAAATATAAAAAGTTAAAATGCTCAATTTTATATTTTTTGCACAGGCTCTTGGGTAGTGGAATTTTTAATTATCAATTGCCATTTGCCGAATGTCGTTTTCGGGCGACCGCACAGGGTCGCCCCTACCAATAATCTCATTTCTCGCTCTCTTGCTCAATTCTCGCTCTCGCTCTAATCTCGCTCTCTTGTTCTCTTGTCATTCCTGCCCATAAATAAATCAGGTGTAAACTCCAGCAGGGAGCCAGTTTTTGTTTTTTTCAATTGACAATTAGCAACCTGCAATCGACAATGTAGTTATCCCCCCTCACCTTTATCCTCTCCCCGCTGGGTAGAGGAAATTTTTTCCAATCAACAATTGACAACCGGCAATAGGCAAGGTAGTTAAAATCTCCCCTTCCCCCTCTTTTTCCTGCCGTAAAATTCATTTCGTTCATCACTGCACTTTGAAAGAGGGGCAATTACTTATCTTCTTTTCTCCCTTTCACAAAGCTGACCATTACCCACATCTTTATATAATAAGAAGCAGGTATATCCTGATTTTTGAGGAAAATTACGGGCGATTTGTGGCGTTGTCTATTTTACTTAATCCCAATTTTAACGCCCTTCTTAATCCTATCTAAGGGTTGTTGCGTAAGCCTCGTCTACTTTTGACTGTAAATTCTTTGCATGACTTTTCCTCAACCGTTTTTTACGAAAAAATCAGCGGTATACCTGCTTCTTGATACTTATGGGTAGTGGACAGGACTAAATCAGGGAGAAACTCCAGCAGGAATCCATTTTTTTCATACATTCGGGCGACCACACAGGGACGCCCCTACGTCAATCAATTATTAATTCTCAATTAATGGATTCCCGCTTGCGCGGGAATGACATTTCTTGTTTGCAACGCTGCTTTATTTTGTCATTCCTGTCCCTGACTGAATCCTGTCCACATTACCCATATCTCTTAATAAGAAGCAGGTATATCCTGATTTTTGAGGAAAATTACGGGCGTTTTGTGGCGTTGTCTAGTTTACTTACTCCCAATTTTAACGCCCTTCTTAATCCTATCTAAGGGGTGTTGCGTAAGCCTCGCCTACTATTGACTGTAAATTCTTTGCATGACTTTTTCTCAACCGTTTTTTACGAAAAATAAAGCGGTATACCTGCTTCTTGATACTTATGGATAATGGACAGCCCTGCAGGGTAGAGGAAATTTTTTTCAATTTCCGTTTTTCGGTTTCCAATTTTTTAAATCGTAAACTGAAAATGTTTTTACTTTTTTTCATTAAAAATAAAAATATTATTATTATACCCTTTTATTCTTTTATATTCCAAATCATCACAAAAGTTAAAAATTATTTTTATACCCATTTTGCCGCCAATTCCATTTTTTATTCTTTCTTTTAAATCTTCTGTCTTTGCCTTTAAAATATTAAATTTTTTTCCTTTATCACTTACAATTATTTTTGCTACAGGATAATTTAAATCCAGCTTAATATAAATCTTTCCTTTGCTATTTTTATAACCATATTTAATTATATTTTCCAGATGCTCGGTAATTGTAATTATTGCTGAAATTATTTTATTTGTAGAAAAACCATTTACTTTCATTTCTTTTGTAATCAATTCTCTTACTTTTTTCAGATTTTTCTTTGATGCAGAAATTATTAAATTAAAATTTGTATCTTTTTTCATTGTTTAATCCTTTGTTGCATCTTCTATTGATTCATAATATTTAATTAAAACATTTATTCCAACAACATCAAAAATCCTTTTCATTTTTTTATTCAGGCATGCAATTTTCATATCACCTGATGCTGCCCGTAACTTTTTACATTCCTCAATTATGGCTGACCATCCTGAAGAACTTATGAATTCCATATTTTTCATATCAAGTATTATTTTTTTTGCTTTGCATTCCCAGATTTTTTTTAACTTTGATAAAAATTCAGGCACAGATGATGAATCAAGTTCCCCTGATAATTCTACAATTATAAAACCATTTTTTTCATAACTTTTTAATTCAAACATTTTTTCCTCCTTTTTATTTTATCCTCTCTATCAAAAGCATTGCAATATCATCTTCTTGTTCAGTATCTTCCATAAATTCATTAATTGCAAATTTTATTTTATTCATTATTTCATCTCCTGATTTTGCATAACTAATCTTAAGGATATCATACAATCTTTTCATTTCAAATCTTTCATTTTGCTTATTTTTAGCATCAATCAATCCATCAGTAAATAACAATAGTTTATCTCCAATATCTATATTTAATGTAATCTCTTCTGTTTGTTTTTGTAAAATTTCATTATCAACAATCCCAATTGCAACACCTTTTGAAAAAATTGAACGCACATCTCCTTTTACACTACAAAATAACATCTCATTATGACCCGCAAAAACCATATTTATTTTATTTTGTTTAGTATCAAGAACACCATAAAAAGCAGTTATAAATACATTTTCTGAAAATCTTGAAATTATTTCATTATTTAAATTACAAATAAGTGTTTGGGGGTTAAAATTTTCATTTACTTTTATTTTAAAAATACCGCTGAACATCATCATCATAAGGGCAGCCGGTATTCCCTTGCCGGCTATATCAGAAATTAAAATAACAAATTTATCATCACCAACCTGTATAATATCAAAATAATCTCCACCTATCTCTATTGATGGCTTATAAAAAGAAATTAATCTGTAATTTTTTATGCCGGGGAAATTGCCGGGTAGTATTGCTTCCTGGATTTTCCTTGCGATTTCCAGTTCTTTTTTTATTGCAATTTGTTTTAATTCTTTTTCACGCGCTTGTCTTAAACTTTCTGTCATTTTATTAAAATGAAATGCTAAAACCCCTATTTCATTTTTTTCTTTGACATCAATTTTATATTCCAAATCACCCTCACCTATTTTTTTTATACCTTCAACAAGCTTTTTTATGGGTTCTGTAAGTGTTGCACTTATAAAAAAACTACCTATTATACTTAAAACTACAGCAATTAAAGTTATTATAATAATATTAAAATATGTTTTTTTAATAGTTTCCTCAATTATTGAATATGAAATACCGATATGCACTGTGCCTATATTAATTTTACCTTTTGCTTTTGCAATTGAGGAAAAATCAATATAGCCCCCTGTATTTTTATCAAAATAAACAGGAGTTTTATTGACAGATAAATAAAATTTAAAACAACAGGGTAAAAAATTAGCTCCGACAAATTGCATATCATTGTGTGCAAGAATTTTATTATCTTTGTCAACAACAAGTGCATATATTATACTTTTATCTTTTGTTGTTTCTTTTAGAATTTTTGCAACTTCTAAATCGTATTTTATAAGTAACAAATCCGCAACATTATTTGCAATATTTTGTGCAATTGTTGTTCCCCTTAATTCTATTTCTCTTATCATATTCTGTTTTTGTGTTTTTACCATTAAAAAAGTAACACAGATAAAAATAAAAAATATCAGCAATAAAAACATACCCATTATATACCATCTTATACTTATGAATTTTTCTTTCACTTTATGCCTCTTTTTTCCAGTTCTTCTATTTCAGCATTTACCTTTTCCAGATTACGAAGTGTTTTTATATTTTCCGGGTCAATCAATAAAATCTTTTGCCAGATGAACACGGCTTTTTTTAAATTTCCTGATGTGTATTCATTTACTCCCTCATAATACAAACTTTCTATTTTTTTCTTCTGTTCTTCATCTATTATTTCTCTTTTTTGTTTAGTTTGTGGTTTTATTTTATTGATATAATATCTTATAATTTTGTTATCTGGTTCCTGCTGAAGTGCTTTTTCCCATTCTGCAACTGCTTTGTCAAATCTCTTTCGTATATAATAATTAATGCCGGAAATAAATTTTTCATTTTTTATATCTCTGAATTCAACTTTTGTTTCATTTATGATTTTTTCTTTTATCTTTTCTTCTAAAAATTTTATCATCTTTTTTGCATTTTCATTTTGTGGATTCCAGTCAAGCGATTTTTCTGCCATCTGTAAAGCTGTCTCAAAATCACCTTGTTTATAAAATTCATATGCTTTTTTATAATACTCATTTGATTTAATAGCTATTTTTTGACTTAATTTTTCATCTACAATTTTTTTAACTTCCGCAAAAATCTTTTTTCTCTTTTCTTCTTGCTGCTCTGATAAAGTTTGTCCAAATTTATACAACACAGAAAATTTATGAAGCGGACCTAAAAAATCATTGTTGATATATGCATAATCAAACGATAAATTAAAAATAAAAATACCACCGCCAAAAGTAAACAATCCATCATTAAAACCAGCCCTTAAATTTATTAATTTAGCCCAGTTAATTTCTGTTCCTGCTTTTATTTTAAAATTCTCATTTTCACCAATTGATAAATCTGTATCAAGCAACAAGCCAAAATTATTAAAATTAAAATCAAAACCAAATGCGAGTATATAACGCTGCCCCAAACTTTCTGTTGTTGTTTTCATAACAAATGTTGGTTTTATTAAATTCTGAACTACAAAACCGATTTTAAATATATCAAACGGTGTATAAATCAAACCAGCGTTTAAACCAAATCCAAAGGCATTAAAATCAGTTAACTTTCTATTAAAAATATTTATATCTGTACCTAAATAAAATTTTTCATAAATTTTGTTTGAATAACAGATGGATAATTTATAATCAGTAAGATTGATTTCCTCTGCCGGCTTGTCTGATTCATCAAAACCTTCTATAATACCTGAGTAAAATCTGAAAATACCTGAAGATAAAACACCAAACTCAAGGACAGGCAGAGTATAGGCAACAAAATCATAGGTAGTATTTTCATAAAGTTGAGTGTGTAAAAAAACAACTTCCTGCCTTTGAATTAAAGCAAGCCCCGCTGGATTATAAAAAATGGATGCTGTATCATTTGCAATTGCTGTATATGCGCCACCCATTGCTTCTGCTCTTGCACCTGCACCTGCTGAAAAAACACTCTCAGTGCCATAATCACCCTGAAAAGAAAATAAAACTGAACAAAAAAACAAAAACAATAAAATCAAATTTATTTTTTTCATTTCAGGGCCACTACCTTTTTTGTTAATTTTACAACTTTTTTATCTATTTTATCTTTTACTTCTATGGAGTATAAATAAACACCTGATATTACATCTTTGCCTGACTGATTTTTACCATCCCATACATCTTCATAATGCAATCCCTTTTTTTTCACTGCTTTTTCTATAATTGTTTTTACAAGATTTCCGTTTATTGTCCATATTTTTATTGTTACCTCTGCATCCTGCTCTAGATAATATTCAATTTTCATATTTTGCTTTTGTGGGTTAAATGGATTTGGGAAAGAATGAAAAGAGTTTATTAAACTTTTTTCCTGAATAGAAACGCATCCTGATTTCATATTTCCAAAATAATCTCCTTCTGCCGGATTTACTGATGCAAGTGGTAGTGTTTTTACATCTTCCCCTGTCTCAAGTTCTAAATAAAATGGTTCTTCTGCTGTTTCTATTATATCAACTGTTACTTTTATTTCCCTTTCTGCTCCTGATGGTATTATATAATTTATCGGAGTTATATTTATCTTATTCTCTGACCCGGGATTTATTATAATAATTAAATTATTTTCCCTGTCCTGCAATTTTATTGACTTTAATACACTATTTGCTGAAATATTTTTCCCGCCACACTCCTTTACTGCAATTGCAATAGATGTTACTGCTATTGGTATTGCATTATAATTCTCAAACTTTAATGATAAGGCATCTACTCCGCTGCTTCCCTGTGCAACTGAAACAGGCATCAAATCTTTGTGTCCTACTTTAAAATTATATGCAAGTGCTGTTATTGTTATCGGATTTGATTCAAATGGAAAAACATCTGCATTTACTGCTGTTACTGTCACATATCCGTATGGTAAAGCAAATCTTGAAATATACTCTTGTGAATTAATTTCTAATTTATAAACTCCTTCCTTAGCATACAATGATATATCCCCTGATACATATGCCGTCTTTGTGTTTAAAACATCTGATAAAAATGGCCTTTCAAAATTTATAAAAAAAGAATTATTTCCAATGTTAGAAAAATCTGTATAATAGGCATAAGTAATATTTTCATTTAAATCTGTTATATAAATACTTTTAAAAATTTTAGAAGGATCTATTATATTCGAATCTAAATCTTTAACTGTAAAAGTTATACCATTTATTAAAACATCAGAAGTACCTGGTGTGCCTGGATTAAAATAATAAAGTATCATAAATTTTACATTTGGTTGTCCAATCCCTACCATTGTTGGTGCTATATTACTGTTATGCCATATATAAAGATCGGTTGCAGGCGCCACAAAAATTCCAGTCGCTTCTGTCTCCCATGGAAAATCAGGTGAATTTGATTTTATTACTTCATATTTTGAATTTGCATCAACAATTGAAATATTTCCAGCATCTTGCAAAGCTATTTTAAAATTTGGAGCAAAAGCAGTTGATAATATGTCTGCAAATAATCTAAAATACTGACTCTGGCCATAAGAAAATATATAAGGTGTTATTAATTTTAAATACACTTCACTTCCTACTCCAGCTATCGCACTCCCTAAAGTATTTCCTAAACTATCAGTTATATATAATTTTTCTAATGCTGAATTTGCAGAAAGAGGAAGTCCTGAATCATTTTTAACAGTTATAGTAATCGAATTAAATTCTGCTTTTGCACTTAAAGGATTTGAATTATTATAAACTCTAAAATTAAAAAGTGAAACATATCTTTGCCCTTTTACAACACCTAAAGGGAGTAACGGTAAAAAATTATCAACAATAATACTATTTAATTTTTCCTGTATCACAGCTGCTGTTGTTTGTTTTGGGAAATTAGATAAAGAAGATATAATAACAGGAACGCTTGAGTTTGTATCAACAGCATACAAATCTCCTGTATTTTCAAGAGTTATCTTTATCGATGAGGAAGAATAATTTGTTGCTACATCAAATAACAAAGCGCAAGAAACAGATTGAGTCGCAGGAACTATTAAAGGCGCAGTAAGCAAAATAGTAACTTTGCTTGTTGTAGTTGCTTCTGATTCTCCGTATATAAAACTTTCATCTATACTTGTTATCTTTATTTTTTTTATAACACTTGATGCAGGTATTAAATTATCAAAAAAATCTTTTATATAAAAAGTTATTCTGGAAATTTTAATACTTGCGGTCATCGTATTTCCTGTATTTTCAAAATTTAATTGCATTGCTTTAATATTTTTCTGGTCTGTTGAGATATAATTTGGCATTGTATTTAAATGATTCAACCGCAACTCTGTTGCTTTATTTTGAATATATGTAACAGATGAGCCCATAGGAAATGAAAATCCAGAAGAAGAAACAACAGTCAATGAATTTCCGGTAAAATAATCAACCGCAAAAATATCAGAAGGTGAATTTATTTCAATTTTAAAATCTTTTATATCATCTGTAATTTTATTTGTTATCCCTAAAACAATATAAATATTTTTTTCTGAATATTGATTTATATTTAATCCCAAAAGTATAGGGCACCAAATAAAAGAATCAATTGTACTAATTGATGTATTAAAATAAAATGTATTTTCATCTCTTATACCAACGCTTGTTATAACAGCAGATGCTGTGATTGTATTTGAATTTTTATCTTTTACCGTTAAAGTTATGCCTTTTATTGTAGCAATACCACTTGATGGATTTTTAATTTTAAACATTACTGCATAAACATCTTTCTGCTCTGTAGAAACAGATGCAGGCATAAGGTCATAATTTGAAACAGAAATTAGATTTGCATTAATTGGTGTGCAAGTCATTGTTGGCGTATTTGTCATAGTTGGAGTAGCAGAGGGGACAACACATCCAGCATTTGAAACCAATTCTGATACCCATGCTATATAATCAAAATTTGGTCCGCCTTCACTGGATAATGCATTAAACTCTAATTCATTATATCCTTTATTTAAATTTATTGATATATTTTTAATTATCCATGTATTCCAATTACCGGTTGTTGGAAAATCTATGTTTGAGATTGCCAGTTGTCCATTTATATATAATTCCATATTTCTATTATTTTCACTTCCGTTTGCATATCTTATTAAAAGATCAATCGTTGTTGAGTTTATTGCATTTAACGAAAATATTATTTTTGTTCCAACTGCATTATTAGGATTTGCATAGCCAGTACCTTCATAACCCCCATTTAAATTTTCTATAAATCCATCTAAATAACATGGATTTTCACCTTCTATTCTGCCATAACCTATTGCAACTGTAAACGTAGGACTGGGTAGGGCTGGCGTATATGTCATTGTTGCTGTTCGTGTAGGCGTAGCAGTAGGGGTTGCTGTAAATGTAGCAGTAATAAAATCAATACTATCCACATAAATAAAACCAGAATAATTACTTATTGAACCAATTATTATACCCAATCTTTTTACAGGATTATTAAATATTGTACTTGATATATCCCAATTCAAATCAGTCCAAGAATTAATTGTTAAAAACACAGGTGTACTTTCAAATAATTGCCAATTTGTGTCTTGTAAAAAAATTTTTGCAAGAATATTAGAAGGTGCACCTGCTGGTAAATAAACTTTTGCACTTATGTTTTGGGACGGTATTTGATTGTCAACTGCAATACCTGCCTGATTCCATATTGAACCATTGCCAGTGAAATTAACTGTAACCCTTGCAGATTTAGAACCAATTGCAAAATCCTCAGAGACTGTTAAAGTTATTCCCTGCGCACTATTTATTGTATCGAGATAAAACCCCTGCAATGTACCATCTTCAAAATTAAAACGAGCAGTATCTATTGTTGCACAAAAAATATATTTATAATTAATAAGTAACATTAAAACAAAAAGAAATAAAAATTTTTTTACAATCTTTTCCTCCTGATTTTATTTTTTATCAATATAATACATTTTTTGTTCTTTGTAAATTTATATTTAAAATAAGATTCTGTCCATAAAGGTAGTTTTATTAGTTTTCTCAAGAACTCATTTCACTCCTATAGGTTATGCTTTAATATTTATTGTTTTAACAGCAATTAACCCCTTCTATATTATTATATTTTTTGAACCATCTTTATGATTACTCTTTCTGTCTCATATAACACTTTTCCCTTTATTCTCTCTATGTTTTTTGCATCTAACCTTTTTTCTGCTATTTCTCTAATTTTTATTATAAATCTTATTTGGTTTTAACTCATCTATTTTTAAATTACACATTCTAAAATGTGAACTTATTTTAATTTTTTATATCTTTTCAATACCTATAATTTTGAGTGCCGGCTTAAAATAAAAATCAAATGGTCATAATTTGAAATTTTTATTATTAAAAAAAATAATTTTTATGCAAATTTTTTCTATATAAGTAAAAATTATTTTTCGCCTATGAATATGAATAAGCAATACAAATAAATCCTCAACACATACTTATTATTCCAAAATCAATTTTAAATCCTAATTTGTATATTAAACCTTGCTTGAACTTTCTAAAAATTATCTTAATATAACTAATTCTACTGGTCTACTCCTCTCTTCTATTGCTTCTCTGTTTTTTCCAACTAATAAAACATAATATATTCCGTTTGCTAATCTATTTAAATATCTGCTTTCTATGTTTATCGTATTTTCTCCTGCTTTGTATTCGCCTTCCATTGTTATCTGCTTTATTAATCTGAATCCGCTTGTGTATATCCTCACCTTTATCACTTTACTCCCCTGTGTTATATCAAATCTGATTTTTAAATTTCCTTCCGTCGGATTATATGGGTTCGGAAAAATTACTATATCCTCTATCTTAAACTCTCCCTTATCTGGTATTACTGTCTGTGTAAAACTCGGTATTATTGTATTTGTTGCTGTTATGCTCGTTGTTATTGTTAACGTTGCTGTTCGTGTCCAACTCGGCGTTGCTGTTATTGTATTTGTTACTGTATCTGTCGATGTTGCTGTTCTTGTACTTGTCATCGTATAAGTCGGCGTCACTGTCGATGTGTTTGATGATATCGTGTCTGTATATGTATATGTCGGCGTTTGTGTATTTGTATTAGTAAACGTTGATGTCGGCGTCCGTGTCCGTGTATTTGTCGCACTCGTTGTCCAGGTATTTGTATATGTCTGTGTTGCTGTCCGTGTGCTTGTTAACGTTACTGTTCTTGTGTATGTTAATGTTTGCGTTGCTGTCCTTATTTCTGTACTTGTTACTGTCCTTGTTGCACTTTCAACCTGTGAACTTGTTATTGTATTTGTCGGTGTTGATGTCCTTGTTCTTGTCATTGTATAAGTTGATGTTGCTGTTGGTGTATTTGATGATATTGTGTCTGTATATGTAAATGTTGGGGTTCGTGTATTTGTATAAGTAAATGTAGATGAAGGTGTTGGGGTTCGTGTATTTGTTGGTGTCAGAGTTCTTGTATATGTTGATGGCACTGTTCTTGTATTTGTTGGGGAAGAAGTTAGTGGTGCTGTATATGTTGACGTTGGCGAGACAGTATTTGTGTATGTCGGCATTGGAGTTCGTGTAAATGTAAATGTTAATATTGGTGTCCGCGATGGCGTTGGTGATGGTGTATTTGAAGGCGTTAAAGTGTGTGACGGTGTTGGCGATGAGCTTGACGTCGGCGTTCTCGTATAAGTTGGTGTTAGTGTTGCTGACAATGTTGCCGTGTTTGTCCGTGTTGCTATTCCTGTGAATGTGTTTGTTGGTTGCACCGTGTTTGTCCTTGTTGATGTTTGCGTTGCACTCGGCGTTGTCGTCCTCGTATAAGTTGGTGTAGGTGTCAGTGACGGACTTGACGTTGGTGTTCTGGTGTAAGTTGGAGTTGGTGTCCTTGTCAGTGTTGGTGATGGTGTATTTAAAGAAGTTGATGTCCATGACGGTGTTGATGTTGGACTCAGTGTTTGTGTTCTTGTCATTGTCCCTGACGCTGTTCGTGTAAATGTCGCGGTTATCTGTGGTGTATTTGTTCTCGTGCTTGTATATGTTACTGTTCGTGTCGGTGTATTTGTTAGTGTATTTGTTTGCGTTACTGTTCTTGTAAAAGAAGATGTCACTGTGCGTGTCCCTGTAAATGTATTTGTTGGTTGTTGCGTGTTTGTTCTTGTTACTGTTACTGTATTTGTTGATGTTGGTGTCCTTGTCGCTGTTACTGTCCAAGTAGTCGTTGCAGTTCTTGTCCTTGTATTTGTTATTGTTCGTGTCGGTGTCCCCCCTAAATTACAATTATATACATTTGATAATTCATCCCGTGTTGTAATATATGAATGATTAAATACATATTGAACATGGGATAAACTATTCTGAGCTGAATTGCTTTCAAATCCATCCCATGTCATAAACCATATCCAGTGTGCATCCTGTGCTACCATCGCATCCGGGTCAGGTATTGTTCCATTTTCTGTCATTGCAACCAGTTTTTGATTACCTGTCAAATTAAATAATCCATAAAACATACTTGTAGATGGACTGTAATTTCCACCTGACAAATAAATATCTGCACCTATCACATCAACATAGTTATTTCCCGGATACCAGCTCGATGCATTTGCAGATGTTGTTGATGTCCAAACCCAGATTAAATTATTTAATCCATGATAATTCGTAAATCTGTCAAACATTAAATAATAAAGTTGTTTGCAGGGTCCTGGTCCTTTTGCTCCCCACCAGAACCAACCTCCCTCTGCCTCATGTAATGGTCTCCATAACACTGGCACCCCTGCATCTCTTAATCTTTTTAATTGTGTTGCTATTGCATCTAAATCTCTGATTATTAATTGATATTCATTTGATGATGGGTTGTTCATTGCATATTGAATATCAAAACAGGTGCATTCTGTATAAAATCCCCGCCACCAAGGACAATCACTTGTATCATAAAGACAGGTTGGTGCATTCCAGTGCCACTCAAATTCTACAATACCTCCCTGTTGATACCAGGCGATTGCTTTTTCTACTTCGGTAGAACTTGCTCCACGCTCAACTCTCGATGGAGAATAATCTATCATATCAAATCCACATAATGCAGGATATTTACCAGTATTGTTATATACCCAATCTACATCACTTCTATTATGTTGACCTGCTATTGTCTTATTTCCAAAATTATCAACTAGATAACTCATCAAACATTTTGTTGCATTTGTAGAATTTGGATTTACAAGATTTTTTGATACAACAAGAGGGGGTAAAGTTGCTGCCTCAACCCCAAACCAGTCAAGATAAAACCATCCCCAGTTATATTGTATTCGCAAAGTGTTATTTCCAGCATTTAATGGAACCATTCCTGCTGTAACTGATGTAAAACCAGAAGAACTTGGAAAAGTTACAGATGTTTGAAAAACGCCATTCACATATAAATCATTTATTTTTTGACCCATTGTTGCCGCATACCCTATAGTAATTGTATACATTCCTGCAGTGGGAACATTGACTGTTACCTGGCAGTAATCCCCCGCGTTATCAAATCCATCGACATAGCCGGTTCCCTGATATCCGGCCAAAGAATTGCTCACATATGTTCCATTTAATGTCCCATTTTCCGCCTGATATATAGTCGCTGCTTTTATATAAAATACAATTAAAAAAAACTGAATGCAAATATAAAAAAATTTTTTAAAATACATATAACTTTTCCTTTTTTATTTTATCTTAATATAACTAATTCTACTGGTCTACTCCTCTCTTCTATTGCTTCTCTGTTTTTTCCAACTAATAAAACATAATATATTCCGTTTGCTAATCTATCTAAATATCTGCTTTCTATGTTTATCGTATTTTCTCCTGCTCTGTATTCGCCTTCCATTGTTATCTGCTTTATTAATCTGAAGCCGCTTGTGTATATCCTCACCTTTATTATTTTCATATCCTGCGTTATATTAAACCCTATCTTTAAATCTCCTTGCTTGTACGGATTGGGATACAAAACTATTTTGTCAATTGCTGGTTGCTGATTGCTGATTTGTGTTTTTGTTGCTGTTGGTGTTGCTGTCATTGTTGGTTGCTGGCTGCTGGTTGCTGTTTGAGAAAACGTGGGTGTTGATGTGCTTGTTCTTGTTAATGTGCTTGTTGGTGTATTTGTAGGTGTATTTGTTCTTGTATATGTTGATATCTGCGTTACTGTCCT
>Ga0207433_10007582_pt1 | contig 18068 bp, 17 predicted proteins | sample YelNatPaOPGAMG01_FD_187559 | JGI IMG/M metagenome (GOLD analysis project Ga0207433, IMG submission 187559) | Hot spring thermophilic microbial communities from Obsidian Pool, Yellowstone National Park, USA - OP-RAMG-01 (SPAdes) (version 3) | ecosystem: Environmental > Aquatic > Thermal springs... | reverse complement strand
GTTATATGCCTCCTCTCATTTTGGACTTCGTTAGTTCCTCTGATTTATTTATTAAAGAAGAGTCATGTAAACAATTTGCAACTTTTAGAGGTGTTCGCGATGTATTTGACACTTACTATTGTGTATTTGTGTCAATGTGAAATCTTGGTTGATTTTTATAAAATAATTTTGTAAATATATAATTCGTATAAAGAAAAATCTGGATAGAATTTAATGAGTGTAGAAAAAAAATATTTGAATATAATACAAGGTGAGGATTTTTATTATGGTACTTATATGGATTTTAGTATCAACACTTGTTATTAGTGCTGTATCATTAATTGGTATATTAAGTCTTGCTATAAACGAAAAGTTGATGAACAAGGTGCTTTTTTTGATGATTGGTTTTGCTGCAGGAACACTGATTGGAGCCGCATTCCTACACCTTTTACCTGAATCAGTTGAGTTATGTAGTGGAAAGTTAGTTTTTCTATATACTCTTTTTGGATTTTCTTTCTTTTTTATAATGGAACGATATTTCTACTGGAGACATTGTCATAATGGTGTATGTGATGTTCATGCTTTCACTTATCTTAATCTTATTGGTGATGGTATACACAATTTTGCAGATGGTGTAATAGTATCTATTGCTTTTACTACCGATATTAAACTTGGAATGGTCACGACATTGGCTATAATTTTCCATGAGATTCCTCAGGAACTTAGTGATTTTGCTATACTTGTTTATGGTGGATTTAGTAAATCAAAAGCATTATTATTTAATTTTTTGTGTGCTTTAACCGCAGTTTTAGGTGCGATGATAGGTTATATTATGACTGGTTTTGTGAGTAATCTTTCAGTGTTCCTAATTCCTTTTTCTGCAGGTGGGTTTATTTATATTGCTGCTTCTGACCTCTTACCTGAATTACATAGAGAAAAGGATGTAAAAAAGTCAAACTTATCTTTGATAACTTTTCTATTTGGTATTCTATTTATGTGGTTAACAGGGTTTTTACATGAATAATACTAATTAATAGATTTATCTTTTTGTAATAATAAAAAACTATTTCTGTCAAAAAGCAAAAGTAACTTCAATAAATCATTATTTTCCTTATAAGATATCTTGGGCTTAATATAAAAGGATGCAAGTATTTCTTTGAATCTTAGCAATTCTTTTAGTCTTCGCCTTTCGTTCAGTGTAGTAATTGTAAGATATACTAATTCCAATGCACGCTCATAGCAAAGTTTTACTTCACTGACATCATTATTTTTTATCCAGTAGTTTGCTCTGTTTAATTCATTAGCAATCATTAAAATCTGTTTATAGAAAGGGAAAGAAGCCCATTTCTGTTCAGTTAGTGTCTTATGATATTTAAGTTTCATATTCAATTAGATTGAAAATAATTTTTTCTATCTCTTTCCTTATTTCTGGATTCTCAATCTCCATAGAATAATTATCTTGTGAAGGACGTATATTTATTAAAGCAGTATATTCAATAAAATTATTTTTATCTTTTTGTGGATATAAGTTTATTCCCCATAAATTTTCTTGTTTTGAACCATTTTCTATTAGAAGTTTTTCTAAATCCGAGTGCAGTTCTGCATCAAGTGCAATTACTTTTTTTTCAATATCAACAACAGATTTTGTCATGGTTTTAAAATAAGTAAGATATTTTTCTATAAGTTGTTTTTTTGTTATTTTGGTTCTTATTATTTCCATATTTAATATTATATAAAAAAAAGTAATCCATGTCTATTTGTTATTCTTGTCTCTTTGTTAACGATTTTAATAAAATCTGTTATTTTTTTGTAATTGATTTTATATTAGAAAACTTGTAAAATATCAACAATGAAAGAGTACTTTAAATTACCAGATAGAATAATATCGTATATTTATACCAATTTTGACAAATTTATTATTTTTGAGACAACTAAGTTTGATCTTGTAAATTATCATTCGTATATTTTTATTAGTCCCGTTGATATCATAGAAATATATGATATTAAAGATATAAAATATGTTTTCAATGAAATTGAATCGCGGTTATCAAAAAAATATTATATAGCAGGTTTCTTCTCATATGAATTAGGTTACGGATTAGATTATGTGCCAAATAATAATGTGCAAACCCATTATCGTTTTCCATTAGCTTTTTTTTATGTGTTCAAATCACCAATAGTTTATGACCATATCAACGGACATTTTATTAATAGTAATCTCAATAATGTATATGATACCACAGAACTATCACTTGATTATAAAATAACAAATCTTCATCTTAATATATCTGCCAAAGATTACAAGAATAATATCTATAAAATAAAAAAATATATAGCATCAGGTGATACATATCAGGTGAATTATACTATTAAAAGTAAGTTTAAATTCAGTGGTTCACTGTTGGGCTTGTATTATAATCTTAGAAAAATGCAGAGTGTATCGTATTCTTCGTTTATTAAAACCCCTAAATTTAGTATTATGTCGTTTTCTCCTGAACTGTTTTTCCGTAAAACAGATAGAAACATAGTAATGAAACCAATGAAAGGAACAATTGCACATGGAAAAAATTTAATTGAAGATAGAAATCAGAAGTTGAAGTTATTCAAAAGTATAAAAAATAGAAGTGAGAACGTTATGATAGTTGATCTGTTAAGAAACGATTTAGGAAAGATTTCTGATAACGGAGAAGTAAATGTAAAGCATCTTTTTGAAATAGAAAATTACGAAACATTATTCCAAATGACATCAACTATAACATCAAAATTAAAACAAGATATAACCTTGTATGATTTATTTAAAGCTATATTCCCATCTGGTTCTGTTACTGGTGCACCTAAAATAAGAACAATGCAAATTATAAATGAATTAGAAAAAGAAACACGCGGTGTTTATACAGGAGCAATAGGATTCTTTTCCCCAGATAACAATGCCATATTTAATGTTGCAATCCGTACTATTTTAATTGAAGGGGAAAATGGTGAGTTAGGAATTGGTAGTGGAATTGTATGGGATTCAGATCCTAAAAAAGAGTTTGAAGAATGTAAACTTAAGTCACAATTTTTTATCAAGAAACCGGTTAAATTCAGGCTAATTGAGACAATGTTATGGTCAGGAAATAAAAAAGATAAATTTACGAAACATGGATATTTTCTTCTTAATGAACATATCAAAAGATTAAAAGAATCAGCAAGTTATTTTGGGTTTAGTTATAATGAAAACGAAATATTAAGGAAATTATTGAAATTGAAAGAGAGATTTAATAAAAAAGAAAGATATAAAGTAAGATTATTGCTATCATATAACGGTAAAATTGTTCTTACATCAACAAAAATTTATCTTTTAAATGACAAAAATAGAATAATATTATCAAGTTATAAAACAAACCCTGAAGATAAGTTTCTTTATCACAAAACTACTAGAAGAAAATTGTATAACTCCGAATATAAAAAATATCATCAAATGGGTTATTTAGATGTATTGTTTGAAAATAAATATGGTGAAATAACGGAAACAAGTAGAGGTAATATTTTTATTAAAATCGGTAAAAAATATTTTACTCCACCTGTAAAATGCGGATTATTGCCTGGCGTTTATAGAGAATATTTTATTAAATTGCTTAAGAAAAATATTGTAGAGAAAATTCTGACTAAACAAGATATAATTAATGCCGATAAAATTTTCGTTACTAACTCAGTAATTGGTATAAAAGAAGTAAAAATTGATTTATTAAATAAAAAAAAGTATAATTATAGATATTGACGATAAAATTAAAGTTGTAATTCAATAAAAACATGGTTTATTTGCCTAAAAGATGGGTTATAAAAACTCCAGATTTAAATTTAGTTGATGATATAGTTAATAACTTAAATATTAGTCGTAATGTAGCCAAAGTTATTGTGAATCGTGGTATAAATTCTGTAAAAGAAGCAATTGATTTTTATAATCCTAATTTATTTCATCTTCAGGAACCATTTTTATTACCAGATATGTATAAAGCAGTAGATCGTTTACGAAAAGCAATTGATAATAACGAACGGATACTTATTTATGGTGACCGTGATGTGGATGGTGTTACTGCAACATCAATTGTTGATTATACATTAAAATCTTTAGGTAATGTTCCTCTGTATTTTATTCCTTCCGAAGAAGGTTACGGGTTACATAAAAGTATTATTGAACAGCATATAGGTAAAATTGATTTGATACTAACTGTTGACTGTGGGATAACTGCATCAGAAGAGGTAAAATATGCAAAAGAAAACGGAATTGATGTGATTATTACTGACCACCATGAGATACCATCAAATTTTAACTATATTCCTGATGCAATAGCTGTTATTAATCCTAAAAGACAGGATTGTAAATATGAATTCAAAGAACTTGCAGGTTGTACGGTCGCTTTTAAATTAATGCAAGGTCTAATGCTATCATATGAAGAAAATTATAATAATCAGAATATGAGACAGGTCTGGTCGAGAAGAATGGAATTTTTTCTGAAAGATCATCTTGATTTATTAACATTGGGTATTATTGGTGACTCAATGCCACTTATTTCTGAAAATAGAACAATTGTTAAATATGGATTACAACTATTTAAGAGTTCGCGTAAACCCGGTATAAAACTTTTGGTAGAACATCTATTTAGATATAAAGATACCATCATGACAAAAGATATTTCAATTAATATTATTCCGATATTGAATGCATGTGGCCGTCTTGAACAAGGTAAATTAGCTGTAGAATTTCTTACAACTGATAATTTTATACAAGCAGAAAAATTATTAAATAAGATATTACAAATTAATGATGATAGACGGATTCTACAAAGTACATATATGGATACAATTATGCAAATTATTAATGAACAGTGTAATATAGAGGCAGATAAAATATTTATTATTACAATGAAAGAGATTGAACAAGGTATCTCAGGTATACTCGCAACACAGATTGCACATCAGTATCACCGTCTGGTAATAATATTAAATATTATTGGAACTGAAACAATTGGTACTTGTAGGTCAATCGAGAATTTCAATATTTATAAGATTATAGAAAAATGTAGTGATATTTTAATAAAATATGGTGGACATAAACAAGCAGCAGGTTTTACATTAAAAACAGAATACATTGATGAGTTTAAAAAACGTGTAAATGAGATTATCAATAAGGAATTGTCAATTGAGGAACTTATTCCTACTATAGAGATTGACGGTGAACTTAAACCCGAAGAAGTAAATATAGAACTTGTTAAAGAACTCGCTGTTCTTGAACCTTACGGTAATTTAAATCCGTATCCCATATTTATGTTGCGTAATATTAAAATAGAAGAATTTTCAAAACAGAGTCAGACCAGTAAAAATATAAAATTTAAATTAAAATTAAATAATAATTTTATAACTGCTGTCGGATTAGGATTAGGATATGGTCCGGAACAAGGATTAATGCGTATTCCAAAATATGCAGATTTGGTTATCCAGATGCAAATTAATACATGGCAGAATAAGGATTATTTACAGTTGTTCATTATTGATTTAAAACCAACTGTATGAGAGGTGGTTAATAAATGAAAAATAAGATTGAAAATATTACTAAAATAGGTATAATTGGCGGCAGTGGTTTATATCAAATTGAAGGAATAAAATATATTGAAGAAATAAAAATCAAAACACCATTTGGTGATCCTTCAGATAATATTATTGTAGGAGCAATAACAGATACAGTTAATAATACTGTAATAAAAATAGCATTTTTACCGCGTCACGGTAAGGGTCACAGAATTTTACCATCAGAAATAAATTATTTAGCTAATATTTATGCTTTGAAACAAATTGGTGTTGAACAAATTATCTCTATTTCTGCTTGTGGGTCACTTAAAGAGGAAATTCATCCGTGTGATTTTGTTATCCCTGACCAAATTTTTGATAGAACAAGATGTAGAAAAAATAGTTTCTTTGGTAACGGTATAGTTGGCCATATTGGATTTGCTAATCCTTTTTGCAGTAATATTAGTAAACTTATATATGAAGAATCAGTAAAATTAGGAATAAAAACACATTTTGGCGGAACATATGTTTGTATTGAAGGACCTCAATTTTCAACTAAAATTGAATCAGAAGTAAACCGTAAACTGGGTTTCAGTATAGTCGGTATGACTGCATCTCCAGAAGCGAAACTTGCTCGGGAAGCAGAAATATGTTACGCAATGATTGGTTTAGTAACTGATTATGATGTATGGAAAGAAGGTGAGGAAGTATCAGTTGATAAAATAGTGGATAATCTTAATAGAAATATAGATAATGTAAAAAAAATAATTAAAAATGTAATACCACATTTAGGAAAAGAAAGGACATGCGAATGTGCCTCCTCATTAAAATATGCTATTTTTACACAGAAAGAGTATATGGATAAGAAAACATTGAAAAAATTGAATATTCTTATCTCAAAATATATAAAATAGGTGACTAAAATGAGTATAGTTGTTGTCGGTTCGGTTGCATTTGATACAATAGAAACACCATACGGGAAAGTTAAAAATGCTATCGGTGGTTCTTCTATATATTTCTCTTTATCAGCAAGTTATTTTACACCTATTAAACTTGTTGCTGTGATAGGAACAGATTTTCCTGAAAAATTCTGTAAATTGTTGGAAAAACATAATATTAATTTACTCGGATTAAAAAGAATTAAAGGGAAAACTTTTAGTTGGGAAGGAAGATATTGTAATGATTTGAATCGGGCAGAAACTATCAGAACAAATTTAAATGTGCTTAATAAGTTTTTACCAGAATTACCTAAGCAATATAGAAAAACAAAATATGTATTTTTAGGCAACATTGACCCTAAACTACAATTGAAAGTTATTACACAGATAACTGATCCTGAACTTGTTTTATGTGATACAATGAATTACTGGATTGAGACACAAAAGGAAAATTTATTAAAAGTATTAAAAAAAGTCGATATAATTGTCATTAATGAATCAGAAGCGAAACAACTTGCTCAAGAAAACAACATAATTAAAGCAGGTAAAAAGATTATTTCGTTAGGTCCTAAATCAATAGTAATAAAACGTGGAGAATATGGTGTATTTTATATGAATGATAATACAATATTGTCTATTCCAGCATATCCTGTTGAAAATGTAAAAGATCCAACTGGTGCAGGTGATAGTTTTGCTGGCGGTTTTATGGGTTATTTGATAAAAAGTATCAATGAGAATAAGAATAAAAATAAATTGAATATCAGAAATATTTTCAACGCACTTATTTATGGTAGTATAATGGGCTCATTTTGTGTAGAGAATTTTAGTGTAAAAAGTTTTATTAAATTGAACTATTCACAAATAAATAGGAGATATAATGAATATATAAAAATTATAGGATTGAACTTAAAATAAAATGATAAAACTTGTCATATTTGATATCGATAATACATTATTGGATTTTATGAAAATGAAACGTTTTGCTGTTGAATCAGCTGTCGATTCAATGATAGATGTAGGTTTAAAAGTTGAAAAGAAAAAAATGATTGAAGAAATATATAAACAATATTGGAAAGAAGGAATAGAAGATCAACAAGTGTTTGATAAAGTGCTAAAAAATATATTGGGACAGATTGATTATAAAATACTCGCTGCAGGTATTCTTGGGTACAGAAGAGGAAAAGAAGGCGCAATGGTATTATATCCACATGTTAAACATACATTAATTACATTAGCCAAAATGGGTTTAGAAATGGCTGCTATCTCGGATGCACCTAAGTTACCTGTTTGGATGAGAATAGTTGCTTTAGAATTACATCACTATTTTAGTTATGTTGTTACTCCTGATGATACAGGTGTGAAAAAACCTTCCCAAAAACCTTTTCTAACTGTTCTTGAACATTTTAATATTAAGAATAATGAAGCAATAATGATTGGTGATTGGGTAGAAAGAGATATTGAAGGTGCAAAACAAGTAGGTATTAAAACTGTCTTTGCACGATACGGAAATGAATCGAAAGTTGAAGACTCAGGTGCTGATTATGAAATAGAAGATATAATAGAACTTATAGATATAATAAAAGAATTAAATAAGAATAATTAAAAAGGAGTGATATCCTATGCAATATTTTGATAAATATATACTTTATATTTTTTTACCAATTATATCAGGATTAACCTTTTTTGCATTGGCAGGATTCGTAAAATATATCGGTCCGATAAGACAGTTTGCTGCTGGTAAACAAACATATACGAGAGCGTTTATCGGATTTATTGCTTTTGGATTATATCTTATAACGAGACCCGTCCAGATTTTGGTCGGACCACATCCTATGCCTCTAATAATCAATAACATAAGGGAATTTTTTATGATAGGTGTTTTTAGCCCATCAGTATTTCTTGCAATTTATGGATTAGCTTTCGGCGGAGAAAATATAAAAAAATGGATGTACTGGGTGCTATATAGTTTTTGTATTGTTATTGCTGTAATATTTGTTATTGTTAATATAAATGCTATTGGCGGTTCAGAAGAAATTTTTAGGATAGGAAACTATATTGCTTACGACGGATTATGGTTCAAAAACTTAACACCATATAGAAGAAATCTTATGTCAATATTGTTCGCATGTCGGCTAATCAGTCCAGTAATAATACTCGCAATAGGAGCAACTGCTGCTTTAGGTAGAGCATTGACTTATCCTGAGATAAGAAAAAAAATATATAATAATATGCCTAAAAAAATTATCTTGTCTTCAATTGGAACTTATTGTTTCAGTTTTTCTATGCTCGCCGTAGGATTGTTGTATATTTACGGTGATATACCAAATCAGTGGTGGGGATATTATATCGGTGCATTATTAGCAGGAATATTTGAAACATGGAGTATATCTTTACCACTCAGAAAAGAATAATGTAAATAATTAGGAAAAATAGTATAAACAATGCTTAATATCCGTCAGTGTATAATAATTTTAATTATATCATTTTTTTGTCTCTCAAAAGGTTCTGCTATGAATATAGAAAAGTTCATTATTAAACCGGGATACAATGTAAATGTTGTAAGCGGCGAAATATTAGTCAAGTTTAAAAGTTATGTCTCTGATTCTAAAAAAGTTGAGTTAAATAAAAAATATAATTTGTCTAAAATCAGTGAACTTGATTTAACATTGAAGGAAAGATATATTATAGAAAAGATTAAATTACCATCTGGGATGTCTGTAAATGAAGGAGTTGAACTTTATCGTAATTTGCCTGAAGTGGAATTTGTAGAACCGAATTATATTTTGCATGCTTTTGAAGTAGTTCCTAATGATATATACTATACTTCACAATGGGGTTTGAGTAAAATTCATGCTAGTCAGGCATGGGAAATTGTTACCGGGTCACCAACAGTTATTATTGCTGTCATTGATACAGGTGTGGATTATAATCATGAAGATTTAAAAACAAATATAATAACTTCAAATGACTACGATTTTGTTAATAATGATCCTTATGCTATGGATGACAATGGACACGGAACACATGTCGCTGGGATAATTGCTGCTGTATCAAATAATGGTATCGGGATAACAGGATTAACCTGGAATTGTAAAATTTTACCTATAAAAGTATTGGATGGAGATGGTAATGGAGATGATTTTAATATTGCTAAAGGAATACAATATGCTGCTGATAACGGAGCAAAAATTATTAATATGAGTTTCGGGGATACAAATTATCCGCCTGTAGCATCTATTGTTATTTCAACTACATGTCAATATGCTTATGAAAAAGGTTGTATTCTAATTGCAGCAAGTGGTAACGGATATGATACTAATAATGATGGTTATCCTGATAGATTTGATTGTGTAAGTTATCCTGCTGGACTTGATACCGTTATTGCTGTTGGTGCTTGTGATAACACAGATAATAGAGCAAGTTACTCTAATTACGGGATTAATCTTGATATTGTTGCACCAGGTGGTAGCGGTAGAAACGGAACAGGAGAGAATATATTAAGCACTATACCTGGTAATAAGTATGCAGAAGAAGCTGGAACATCTATGGCAGCACCTTTTGTAAGTGGAGTCGTAGGATTGATTTTATCAAGAAATCCGAATATGAGTCAACACGCGATAAAAGATGCTATTTGTGAAAGTGCTGACGATATAGGACTTCCTGGTATCGATATATATACGGGACATGGCAGAATAAATGCTTTCGGTGCACTTACTTGGCAACCACCACCTTCTGTGAAGAATTTGATAAATTATCCAAACCCATTCAATCCTAAAATTGGTCAAAAGACATTTATACTTATTCCTGAGGAACTATTAGGAACACATATTATTGTAAAGATATTTAATATTGCTGGAGACCTTGTAAGTATACTCGATAAACCCGGTGAAATTATGTCGTCGTATGCTAAATGGGATGGTAAGAATGATTACGGAGATGTTGTTTCACCAGGACTGTATTTCTATTATATTGAAACAGATAAAGGTAAAGCAAAAGGTAAATTAACAGTAATAAATTAAAAAATATATCATGAAAATTTTTGTTTTTTTGTTTTGTGTATTTTATTTCGTATCGTGTAGTTATCCCGAAATTTTATCCAATCCAGGGACAGCAGGAGCAAATTTTCTTAAAATTAATTTGTCAGCACGTGCTGAAGGTTTAGCACAGAATTTCTGCGGATTATCAGATGATCCATCTGCAATATATTTTAATCCTGCCGGAATTGCTCAGATTAGAGAAAAGAAATTACAAATGAATCATATTACTTGGTATGAAGATGTCTATGCTGATAATGTTGTATTTGTTATACCTGTGTTATCAATAGCTACTATTGGATTTGATTACAGAACATTATTAGGTGAAGATTATGTGAGAACTTTAGAAAATGATATTGTTATCCAGAAGGATAAAATAATTCTATCAGATACAGCATTTTCAGTTAGTTTTGCAATGAAATTTTCTGTTGGCGAGTTTAAAGAAGATAATTTATATTTTGGTGCAACAGGAAAATATATTGATGAAAAATTATTTAATAATGAAAATTATTCTTACGCATGCGATTTTGGAATTTTGTATGATTATAAGAAGATGAATAGTATGTATGGGATAAGTTTACAGAATATCGGACCTAATATAGGTGAATATATATTACCATGGACCTTACGAATAGGAACTTCATATAAATCAAATGATTATCTAATCAGTTGGGAAATTAGTCAAGGTATTGATACACGAACGAGAGCAGGGTTCGGAGTAGAATTAAAAACATCAGATATAGTGGTTTTACGTATTGGTGGATTTTATCAATCTGACCAGTTATCATATACTCTTGGATTAGGAATAAATACAGGATATTTTGAGTTTGATTATGCATATGCCAAACACCCTGATGGTAATCTGTCCGAATTGGGCTTCGTATCTAATAAAGTGAGTTTAACTTTAAAATTCAATAAGTTTTGAAAAACATGGCTGAAGTAATATTGAAAGAAATAACAAAGAAATTTGGTAATATTACTGCTTTAAATAAAATAAATTTGGAGATAAAAGATAAAGATTTTTTTGTAATTGTAGGTCCATCCGGAAGTGGTAAAACAACAATACTGAGATTAATTGCCGGATTGGAACAACCGACACAAGGCGAAATATTTATTGATAATAAAAATGTTAATAATGTTTTACCTAAGGATAGAGACATAGCTATGGTATTCCAAAATTTTACACTTTATCCACATATGAATGTTTATGACAATATGTCGTTTGGTCTTAAAATGAAGAAATTTAATAAACAGGAAATTGATAGTAGAGTTAGATCTGCTGCTGAGTTATTAAAAATAACTCATTTGCTATATCGTAAACCTAAAGAACTTTCTATAGGAGAAAAACAACGGGTCGCTATAGGCAGAACTATTGTGAGAAATCCAAAAGTTTTTCTTTTTGATGAACCATTGTCAAATCTTGATGCTAAATTGAGAACACAAATGCGTATTGAATTGAAAAAACTTTATGAGAAATTAGGTTCAACTGTTATTTATGTAACACATAACCAGAATGAGGCAATGACACTTGCTAAAAGATTATGCGTATTAAAAAACGGTGAAGTTCAACAAGTTGGAACACAATCTGATATTTTTAATTATCCATCTAATATGTTTGTGGCTAGTTTCATAGGAACACCACCAATGAATTTTTTTGAATTAGATGTCATCAGAACAAATGAAAATATGTATTTTTCAAACTGTAACATTAAACTCACTCCTGATGATACTATAAAACAAAAACTTATAACATATAATTTGAATAAAATTATTCTTGGTGTAAGACCAGAAAATATTTATCCTGTTTTAAATATAGAAACAGAGAATGTAATTGAATCAAAAATTGATTTTGTTGAACAAATCGGGACAGAAATATATGTATATATGACAATAAATAAAAAAAATTTTATAGCAAGATGGCTCAATACCAATATACAAATAAAACCCGGAAATAATATTAGAGTTGTATTTGATATGCAAAAAATTAATATTTTTCATCCTGAAACAGAACAATTAATAACATAAAAATTTGACTTATTCTTATAAATTATATATTATTAGCAATTGATAATAATGACTGCTTATTTTGGTTAAATAAGGATATTATTATGCGTATATTAAATCCAGAAATAAGTGAATTCAGAAAAAAAAGAATTTTGTATGCAACTATATATCATTATATAAAAACTAATAGACCAGTTAGTTCTAATGTCATAGCAAAAGATTATAACTTGGGTATTTCTTCGGCTACAGTAAGAATTATTCTGTCAGAATTAGTTAAAGAAGGTTTCTTGAAACATACACATGTTTCAAGTGGTTGTGTTCCAACTGATAAAGGATATCGGTATTTCGTTGATTCATTAACAACTTTACATAAATTAGCATACGAAGAACGGAGAAAGGTTGTTGAAGAATTGAGAAAACATATAAAAGAGATGGATGACTTGTTTATACATACTTCACATTTACTAGCTCTGGTTTCAAATTATGCTGGTTTCGTATTAGCTCCTAACTTATTAAAGGAGAAAATTGAGTATTTGCAATTGGTTAAAATTAAAGATGATGAATTATTACTTATTTTTGTTACATATTCAGGATTAGTTAAACACCAAATATTTAAGTTAGGAATACCAATATCTGATAGTTTAGTAAAAGATATATCCGATTTGATGAACGAAAAGTTTAGAAACCTAACTTTAAATGAACTCAAATTACGTTTATTAGAAATATTTGATGAAATAAAACAAAATCAAATGATTGTGTCTAAAATTGTTAATAATATTTATGAACAACTTAATTATGAACAGGAAAAAAGAATTATGCTTGATGGTGTAAGTAATATTATACCTGCTATGACTAATCTTGAATATAATAAAGTTTATAACGCTTTACAATTAATTGAACAAAAAAAACGACTTGCAGATTTATTTGAAAAAGAGTTAGAATTACTAAATAATACTAAAATTTCTATTGGTAAAGAGAATCCATATCCAGAATTCGAAGAAATGAGTTTAATAAGAACAAGTTATAAAATAGATGGGACTCCTATTGGTGTTCTAGGTATAATCGGGCCTAAAAGAATGGAATATGATAAAATGATTTCAATTGTTAATTTTATTGGTGATATGGTAAATAAAATTATAAATGAATATTTTAAAAAACCTAAAATTATTAATAAATAAATTTAGGAGTGATAATTAATGATTAAACATAAAGAACAATCTAAAGAAAATAGTCAAGAAAAAGAAAACAATAATACTGAAGAAAAAGAAAACAATAAAATAGTTAATAACAAAAATATTGAAAAAACAAAGGTATTATCTGATGAAAATAAAACTACTATTCAAACTGATTATAAGAAGTTATGTGAACAAAAAGAAAATGAATTAAAAGATCTTAATAGTCAGTTACTTCGTCTTAGAGCAGAATTTGATAACTATCGTAAAAGAGTTGAAAAAGAAAAAGAAATGAGCTTTAATTTTGGTAAACAATCAGTTTTATTTAAACTTGTAAATTTAATTGATATATTTGATAATGCTTTAAAACAATTTGTTAAAACAGAAAATTTAGATATAAATAATGTAATAGAAGGCGTAAAACTTATTCATAAAGAATTTATTTCGTTTATATTAAAAGAAGGAATATGTCCAATAGAATCAATTGGTAAAAAATTTAGTCCTGTATATCACGAGATTGTTGGCTATGAATATAATGATGAATGTGAAGAAAATACTATTATAAGAGAGATACAAACAGGATATATGTGTGATGAAGAAGTAATTCGTCCAGCAAAGGTTATTGTAAGTAAAAAAAATGAATCCAAAGACATAATTCAAACATCTAAATAAAATGAAAGTTCAATAAGGTTAGATAGATTGAAACAATAGGAGGTTGATTGAATATGGCAAAAATAATCGGAATAGATCTCGGAACAAGTAATTCAGCAGCAGCTGTTATGGAAGGAGGTAAACCAACAATAATACCTGCAGCAGAAGGTGTAACTGCTGGTGGGAAAGCTTTTCCTTCTTATGTTGCATTTACTAAGGACGGACAGTTACTTGTTGGAGAACCAGCAAGAAGACAAGCAGTGGCTAATCCTGAAGGCACTTTTAGCACATTCAAACGAAAAATGGGTACAGATTATAAATTTAAGGCATATAATAAAGAATATACACCTCAACAGTTATCAGCATTTTTATTACAGAAAATAAAACGTGATGCAGAAGCATTTTTGGGAGATAAAGTTGAAAAAGCAGTAATAAGTGTACCTGCATACTTCAATGATAACCAAAGACAGGCAACTAAAGATGCAGGGAAAATAGCAGGACTTGATGTCGTAAGGATTATAAATGAACCTACAGCAGCATGTTTGGCTTACGGAATTGATAAAGCAGGTAGAGAAGAAAAAATTATGGTATTTGACCTGGGTGGCGGTACTCTTGATGTGACAATAATGAAATTTTGGGAAGTTAACGGTGTGAGAAGCTTTGATGTTATATCTACTGCAGGTGATACACAACTTGGTGGAACAGATATGGATAACGCAATTGTTGATTATATTGCTGAACAATTCAAAAAAGAAAATGGAATTGATTTGCGAAACGATAAAATGGCACTACAACGCCTTAAAGAAGCTGCCGAAAAAGCAAAAATAGAATTATCAAATGTACTTGAAACAGATATAAATTTACCATTTATTACAGCTGATGCAACGGGACCTAAACATTTAACAATGAAACTAACTCGTGCCACACTTGAGTCAATAGTAAGAAATATTGTTGAACGCTGTGGAAAATCTATTGATCAAGCAATAAGTGATGCAAAATTATCAAAAAGAGATATATCAAAAATCGTTCTTGTTGGCGGACCAACACGTATGCCTATTGTCCAGAAATTTGTTGAAGATTATGTTGGAATTAAGGTTGAACGTGGTATTGACCCAATGGAATGTGTTGCACTCGGAGCAGCAATAGAAGCAGCATTATATGCTGGAGAAGTAAAAGATATGGTACATCTTGATGTAACCCCACTTTCATTAGGTGTTGAAACATTGGGAAATGTAATGACACGGTTAATTGAACGGAATACAACTATTCCAACCAGAAGATCAGAAGTTTTTACTACTGCTGTTGATAATCAAACCTCAGTTGAAATACATGTATTGCAAGGTGAAAGACCAATGGCAAGCGATAATGTAAGTTTGGGTAGGTTTATCCTTGATGGAATTCTACCAGCACCACGTGGAGTACCACAAATAGAAGTAACTTTTGATATTGATGAAAATGGAATATTACATGTATCAGCAAAAGATAAAGGAACAGGGAAAGAACAACATATAACTATATCAGCTCCAAACAAACTTTCAAAAGAAGAAATTGATAGATATATAAAGGAAGCAGAAAGATATGCTGAACAAGATAAGAAAAGAAAAGAATTGGTTGAACAAAGAAATGAACTTGATAGTTTAATTTATCATACTGAAAAATCTTTAAAAGAACATGGTGATAAAATTTCACAAGATGAGAGATTGGATATAGAACGTGCTTTGTCAGAGGCTAAAGATGCTGTTAAGACAGAAGATATTAATCGTATAAAAGATACAAAAGAAAAATTAACTAAAGCAACACATAAACTCGCAGAAGTAATCTATCAAGAAGCATCAAAAAAACAGCAAAGTTCACAAGAACAAAGAACATCTCAAACACAACAACAAACACAAGAGAAGGATAAAGGTAAAGATGATGTTATTGATGCTGAATTTAAAGAAAAATAAGTAAGAGAGAAAATAGGGAGTGTGAGTAAAATTGACTGTAAAACGTGATTATTATGAACTTTTAGGTGTTCCAAGAAATGCTACTCAACAAGAAATAGAACAGGCTTATCGTAAACGTGCTATTGAATATCATCCTGATAGAGTGCCACCAGAAAAAAAGGATGAAGCAAGAGAAAAGTTTAAAGATATTTCCGAAGCATATGCAGTATTATCTGACCCACAAAAAAGAAAACAATATGATATGTTTGGTCATGCTGGCATTGATAGCAGATATACTCAGGAAGATATATTTCGCGGTGTTGATTTTTCAAGTATATTTGAAAATTTAGGGTTTGGAAACAGCGGGTTTGGTGATACTTTTGAAGATATATTTGATTTATTTAATTTAGGTAGGACTAAAACAAGAAATAGACCACGTAAAGGTCCTGATATTGAGTACCCAGTTTCAATTACTTTAGAAGAAGCATACAAAGGAACTGAAAAACAGATACAATATTATCATACTCAAACCTGTCCTGTTTGTAAAGGAACAGGAGTGCGACCAGGAACAAATAAAAAAACTTGTCCTGTTTGTAAAGGGACAGGACATCAGACATCTTTATTGGGTGGATTCATGACATTTTCTCAGACATGTTCACGTTGTAATGGGACAGGTGAAATAATTGAGACACCATGTAAAGAATGTAAAGGACGAGGTAAAATTAAAAAGAGTAGTGAATTAACCGTAAAAATTCCTCCCGGTGTTAATACAGGAACATATATCCGTGTCCAAGGTAAAGGGGAGGCTGGAGAATTAGGCGGACCTCCTGGCGATTTATATGTGCAGACAAATGTCTTACCACATAGTATTTTTAGACGTGAAAATAATAATTTATTTATAGAGAAAAAAATACCATATACTGTTGCATGTTTGGGTGGTGAAGTAGAAGTTCCTACATTGGATGGAAAAATAAGTATGAAGATACCACCAGGAACAGAATCAAATAAAACTTTCCGTATAAAAGAAAAAGGTATGCCTGATCTACATACAGGTAAACACGGCGATTTATATGTTATTGTAACTATTGATGTTCCTACCAAACTTACTGAAAAACAGAAAGAATTACTTCGTGAATTAAGTAAAACATTTTGAAAATAATATATAATGAATATCTAATAATTTTTGAAAAAATAATATTATTTAATAAACTAATTAAGAATTATGACACAATTTTTAGTTAAATCAGAAAACATAAAAAATGGAGAATTTATTATTAATGATACACAGTTGAAACATTTGGTTAAAGTTTTAAGAGTAAAACCTTTCGATAAAATACGTATTTTTGATGGGTATAATAAATCTTTTATAGGTGAGATTGTTGAAATTGGTAAGGACTATTTAAGAGGATTTATAATAAAAGAGATCATAACTAAACAAAATAAAATATGTTTAAATCTGTTCCAATCTCTAATTAAAATTAACAGATTCGAACTTATCCTTGAGAAGGTTACTGAACTCGGAGTAAATAAAATAATTCCAATGCTCACAAGAAGAACAATAATAAAAATACCTGAGAATAAAATTAAAAATAAAATTGAGCGATGGAAAAAAATATTGATTTCAGCAAGTGAACAATGCTGTAGAGTATCTATACCTGAATTGTATGAAATTATTAAGTTTGAAAATGTAATGGATTATGTTAAAGAAAATGAACTGAATCTAATTGCATATGAACACGAAAATTTAAATACATTAAAAGAAATATTTTCTAATATTAATTATAAATTATCAACAATAAATATTTTCATAGGTCCAGA
>Ga0207433_10007580_pt1 | contig 18077 bp, 14 predicted proteins | sample YelNatPaOPGAMG01_FD_187559 | JGI IMG/M metagenome (GOLD analysis project Ga0207433, IMG submission 187559) | Hot spring thermophilic microbial communities from Obsidian Pool, Yellowstone National Park, USA - OP-RAMG-01 (SPAdes) (version 3) | ecosystem: Environmental > Aquatic > Thermal springs... | reverse complement strand
CTGGAGAATCATCAACATTAACATTTGATATAACTAACACAGGAGGCGGAACACTTACAGGTTCAATAACAACAGACCAGGAATGGCTCACAGTTGCACCTAATATCTTCAATAGTGCTCCTGCTATAATAAATGTCACAGTAGACGGAACAACATTAAACCAGATAGAAGGCACATATAATGGGACAATAACAGTAACATCCAATGGTGGCACAGCAACAGTTAATGTGACAGTGACAGCAACATGCGTATTAGTAAAGCCGAACCCGTATAATCCGAATAAAGGGTTATTAACATTCTTTGGTGATGGAATTGTTCCAGGTGAGACAACAATAAAGATATACACGCTCTCAGGTGAATTAGTGAAAGATTTGTCTGCAAAAACTGATGAATTAGTATGGGATGGTAAAACAGAGAACGGAGAACCAGTAGCAAGTGGAATATATTTATACACATACGAATCGCCAAAAGAGAAAGGAATTGGCAAATTTACAGTAATAATAAAATAAAAGGGACGGAGGTAATTTATTCGGTTCAGCGTCATTAACGATATAAACAGACGCATTGACACACAGTCAATGCAATCCATAAATTGAGGAGGTATAACAAGTTATGACCAAATTATCAAAACTATTCAGTATTGTATTATTCATATTGTCTGTAACAGCACCGGTATCATGGTCAGAGACATTATCAGGAACAGTCACAGATGCGAGCACATCACAGCCAATAAACGGTGCGACAGTAACAATAGTGGAATTAGGGCAATCAAGAACAACAAACAGTTCTGGACAGTATGATTTCGGTAATGTAGCCAATGGAACATATACATTGCGTGCTTCAGCAACAGGATATATTACACAGGATATACCACTTACATTACCAAAACCACCTGCTGCACCAACAGGACTAACTATTACTGTCGGAAATAGAAAATTAGACCTCGATTGGAACGATAACACTGAATTGGATTTAGCCGGCTACAATGTATACAGAAGTTTAACTTCTGGCTCAGGTTATACAAAACTTAATACATCTTTACTAACAAGTTCAATGTATTCTGATACCGGGTTGGTCAATGGAACAACATATTATTATCGTGTCTCCGCTGTTGATACAAGTAATAACGAAAGTTCGTATGCAACAAAAAGTGCTGCTCCTTCAGGGTCATTACCATCACTTATATTAAGCACAAATACAATTTATTTTGATAGTTTAAATTTTGGACAAACAAAATCAATGACATTCACTATCACAAATTCAGGTTCAGGAACATTATCAGGAACAATAAGTGATGACCAGGAATGGATAACAGTTGACCCAACTCAATTTGCTGTTTCTGCACAAGATGGACCACAAACTATTACTGTTACTGTTGATAACAATATCTTAAAACAGACACAAGGTGAATATACAGGAATAATACTAATAGATAGTAATGCCGGAATAGAAACAGTTAAAGTAATCGTTTCAGCAACTTGCGTATTAGTAAAACCGAACCCGTATAATCCGAATAAAGGGTTATTAACATTTTTTGGTGATGGAATTGTTCCGGGACAGACAACAATAAAGATATACACGCTCTCAGGTGAATTAGTGAAGCAATTAACATCAGAAGCAGGTAAACAGTTCGTCTGGGACGGTAAAACAGAGAACGGAGAACCAGTAGCAAGTGGTATATATTTATACACATACGAATCGCCGAAAGAGAAAGGAACAAGTAAATTCACAGTAATAATAAAATAAAAGGGACGGAGGTAATTTATCCAGTTCAGCGTCAGTAATGATGTAAACAGATGCAGTAACACACAGTCAATGTAATCCATAATTATTCAGGAGGTATTAAACAAAATATGAACAGACCTATATGTTATCTAATTACTATTTTTCTTTGTTTATGTGTCGCAAACCTGAGCGCAGAAATAGTTAATATTGCATTACAGAAACAAGGGGCAACAGAATGGACACAACTTGCACATGATGCTCAGAGAACAGGATGGACTCCAGAAGTCGTTTCAACACCATGGCGTTTCAAATGGTTAAGGTCAGATGTTGATGCTCGTAGCCAATACAGTATGTATCCTATCACTGGTAACGGGAAAGTATATATTACTGCTGCTAATAATAATGTGTATGCATTAAATTTAAGTAACGGGCAGAATGCTTGGGCAGTAGCACCGGGTGGAACACTTAATAGCACACCAGCATACGACCCTGATACACAATCATTATTCGTGTGTTCATCAAACGGTAATTTATATAAACTCAATACATCTAATGGTAGCACTATTGGAACATTTAATGCTGGTTCAGCACTTGATACAGCACCATTAATCGTCGGTGATAGAGTATATGTTACTGCCAATAACGGTACTTTGTTTGCTATAAACAAAAATACAATGCAAAAAATCTGGCAATATGATGTTGTTCCCGGAACATGGACAATTAACAGAGTAACAGCACCTTCGTATTCAGCAACAAGGGATATAATAATTTATTGCACTGACCAGGATTTACATGTGCGTGCTGTCCGCTCTAACGGAACATTAGCATGGGATGTTAAACCGACTGTGAATGATTGGCGCTCCTGGACAGGTGGTGGCTGGACAGGACAACAACAGATAGAGTTCAGACACGGCTGGCCAATGGTTGCTGATAATGCCGGTATCGTTCTTGTAAGATTATGTTTGGGTTACGATTCACTTGAAGTAGGTGGCGGTGCCCCGATGCCAAAAACTAATGCTGAAATAAAACAGTTATTGATAAATAATCCGCAACACCAGGCTGTATTCGCACTTGACCTTGATGATGGATCCAAAGCATTTATACCAGCAATAAAAAACGGTGCTTACGGTGACGGTTATTTGGGTATAGGTCCAATGCTATGTATACGAACACTACCAAACGGTAAACAGGTTGTGTATACTGTCTATTGTAACGGACAAGTTTGCGAAAGTATGGGATGGTGTGATTATCGCGAAGATTCAACTATCGGCGAAATGGTACTTGATAATACAACTGTTCCTGGATATGAAGCTGGCGATTGTCGGTTTTTTGATTGGATGCAACAGGGTATCCAGACAGATGAACAAGGTCCAATTAGTGGTGCTGGTGATATGGTATTTTTTGCACATTGGGACTGGCCTTCAGAAGGTATACAAATAACAGATAGGTCCGATTCTGTTGGCTGGCCTTTATCTAACCCAATAAAAGGAACCTGGACACCTTGGGTCGTTACAGAAAATAGTTCCGGCTGTGGTTGTTCACCCGGTGGCTCTTCTCATTATTGTTCAAATAATACATGTGCAGAAAACGCTGGACGCTGGGGACCACCCGGATTTTTTGTTGGTGATAGTGGCTGGCATCTTTATCCATATACAATTGTAAGTTCAAGTCATGTTATTGTGAAATCAATTTCAGCAACTATTTTTGTTATGGAACACGGTAATCCATATTAAAAAATATTCTCCTAAATAAAAATATCAACAGAAAAAAACAAATCACTATCCTCACTTATACTATAAACCTATTTTTTATTGAATGCTCTACTTCTTTTCTATCCCCCATTACTAATAAAAAAAATTTGATTTCCAAATTTAAAATAATATATAATAGTTATGAAACTATACATACAAATTTTATAAGAAAGGAAGTTGATGTGTATGGTAAATATTGAACAGGAATACAAATTAGCAAAAGAGAAATATGCTGAGTTGGATATTGATACTGACTCCGCCTTGGAAAAATTGGGCAATATATCACTCTCATTACATTGCTGGCAAGCAGATGATGTTTGCGGATTCGAAAAACCTGATAGTTCTTTATCAGGTGGCGGAATACAGGTCACCGGAAATTATCCAGGAAAAGCAAGAAATATTGATGAATTACGTGAAGATTTGGAAAAAGTGTTTTCTTTATTACCGGGTCATCACCGTCTCAATCTTCATGCAATATATGGTGAATTCGGAAACAAATTTGTTGACCGCGATGAAATTACTGTTGACCATTTTAAAGGATGGGTTAATTGGGCAAAGAAAAATAATCTTAAACTCGATTTCAATCCTACTTGTTTCTCGCACCCCAAAGCGAGTTCAGGATATACATTGAGCAGTAAAGATAAAAATATAAGAAAATTCTGGATTGAACATGTGAATAGATGCAGAGTAATCAGCGCATTCTTCGGCAGAAGTTTGAAAAGTCCTTGTATACATAACATATGGATACCAGATGGCTCAAAAGATATAAATGTTGATAAATGGACATACAGACAACTGTTAAAAGAGTCACTGGATGAAATATTTGAAGTAAAATATTATCCTGAAGAAATGAGCGATTCTCTTGAAAGTAAATTGTTCGGAATAGGCAGCGAATCGTTTGTCGTAGGCTCAAATGAATTCTATTTAAGTTATGCTATAAAAAATGATAAAATGGTATGTTTTGATTTAGGACATTTTCATCCAACTGAATCCATTGCTGACAAAATCTCAGCTGTGTTACAGTTTTCAGAAGAATTACTTATACATGTTAGTCGCGCTGTAAGATGGGATAGCGACCATGTGGTTATTCTTAATGATGAACTAAAAAATGTTGCTGAAGAAATAGTGCGTGCTAACCTTATTGAACGCGTGCATATCGCACTCGATTTCTTTGATGCAAGTATGAACCGTGTCGGTGCATATGTTATCGGAGCAAGAGCAACTTTGAAATCTTTACTGCTGGCTTTGTTAGAACCACATAATAAACTTGTTGAATACGATAATAACGGTAACGCTTTTGCTCGTCTATCATTACTTGAAACAATTAAAATGATGCCATTCGGAACCGTCTGGGATTATTACTGTATAAAAAATAATGTTATCCCGGATAAAAACTTGATTGATGAAATAATGGATTATGAAGAAAAAATAATAAGTAAACGGACATAACAAAATTTTTAATTCGAGATACTAAAAATGATTAAATCAATTTATATCTTAAATAATGAAAGTATAGTTGAAACAAAAACAGAAAATATTCCAAAAATTATAGAACAGAAACCAAAACTTCTATGGATTGATATTAAAATAGAAAATAATGAATTTGACAATGAGGAATTAAGTTTATTAACAGAAACTTTCAAATTCCATGAACTTTCAATTGAGGACTGTCTTATACCACAATATCATTCTAAAATAGAAGAATTCGAAAATTATGTGTTTATTGCTATACATGGAATAAAATCAAAAATAGCTGACCTGTCTGAATTCGAAAACTCTATCTACGAGATTGATATGTTCATTTTAAAAGATTGTGTAGTAACAGTCCATACCGATGATATCCTTATACTGGAAAGTATATTTGAAAAAGCAAAAATTAAACCACAAGTAGAACTGAAAAATATTGAGAACCTATTATATAATATTTTTTCTAAAGTTCTTGATAACTATGAGTTCTATATTGATAAAATGAATGATAAAATTGACCAGATTGAAGATAAAGTGCTTGAAAATCCATCAAATGAGATTATGTCTGAAATATTTTTATTGAAAAAAATTTTTCTTACAATGCGAAAAATAATTGAACCACAGAAAAATGTTTATTCATATTTTACACGCGAAGTATCTCCGTTTATCTCAAAAAAATCAATAGCTTATTTTCGCGATATTTTCTACCAGTATGATAGATTGAGCCAAACCATACTCTCATTTAACCAGATAATCAGCAGTTTCCTTGAAGTATATGTCTCAAGATTAGAAGTTCAACTAAACCAGATTATTAAGTTCTTAACTATTATTGCAACAATTTTTATGCCCGCCGTCCTGATAACAAGTTATTACGGAATGAATGTCGCTTTCCCGGAACATACTATTCTCGGAAGTAAATATGCTTGGTATTTTGTGTTTTTCTTAATTATTGCATCAACTCTCGCCGTATATTTCTATATCAAACGCAAAAAATGGTTCTGAATTTGAAAAAAATACCTAAATTTGATATTATATTTTTGTTATTACTTTATTGATAATTCAATTGGAGTCCAACCTCTCAGCAACAAATGTGTAATAAAAGCACTGAGATGGTCAATAAATCCTAAAAAAACAAATAAACTGGAGAGGTGACCGAGCGGTTTATGGTGCTGGTCTTGAAAACCAGTGTGGTCGTCAGATCACCGGGGGTTCGAATCCCTCCCTCTCCGCCAATTTACAATTTTGAAGTTTTTTAAAAAAATACTTTCTAATACTCGGTTATAAGTAACCAATAAAATCGCATATACATCCAGACAAAAGTACTTATTTATATTTTCTGATTTCAATATAATCGGAGAACTGTATCTTTGCCAGGTATAATGGTAAAGTAAAGTTTGAAGACGGGACTAAAATAAATACAAAAGATTGGGATTATAAATTAATTAAACCGTTAATTGGAAAAAGTAATTTAAAATAAAAACTTATGGCGATTTGTATTTTCGGTGATAGTATAACATGGGGTGCAGGTGATTCTGAAAAGGGTGGATGGGCAGAACGCCTGAAAGTTTATTTTGCAAAAAAATACTATATTAATATTTATAATCTTGGTATTTCTGGAAACACAACTGAAGATTTATTAAAAAGAATTGAAAGTGAATCAAAATTTCGAGAGCCAAACATAATTGTTTTTGCAATTGGAATAAATGATGCACAATTTATTCACTCAACAAACAGTAATCGGATTTCAGATAATGATTTTAGAAATAATATCGAAAAACTTTACACAATCGCTAAAAAATTCACTACAAAAATAATTTTTATTGGATTAACTCAGGTTGATGAATCAAAAACAAGACCGATTCCTTGGGATACTAATAAAACATATACGAATGAAAGAATAAAGCAATTTGACCAAATTATCAAAGATTTTTGCTCAGAAAATAATTTGAAATTTATCCCTGTTAATGATTTATTGAATAATGACGATTTGATTGACGGATTACATCCAAATACACAAGGACATATTAAGATGTTTAAAAGAATAAAACCTGAAATAGAATCTGTTATCAAAAAAGAAATTCAGATATGATTTTCGTTGTGATACATTAAGTAAAATTTAACCAATTTTTTTCTATATGCTGTAACTAATTCCTTTATAATTAGTTATTATCGGATGAGTTCGTTTATAGTTGAAGTTAATAATTTATGAGAATTTTTTAGACGGACTTTTAATTCAGTCAGTTTCTTATTATTGTTATTGAGAACCTGTTTCCTTATACTAATCATTCTCTTTACTTCTTCTGGTGAAGGACTACCAATATTCGTTTTTCTCGTAATACTTTCATATGGGTCAAAAACCTTATTTATTTCATCCTTTGTCAAAATTATTTTTTTGCCTATTGATTCTAAACTGATTCGCTCTATTGTATCAGGTGTAATATCTTTTAAATATATTAATCCTGAAACCATTTTTCTAACAATATTGCCAACAAGATAATTCGCTTGCCTGAAACTTATGTTCTTTTTAAGTATAAGATATTCTACTAAATCAGTTGCTAATACATAATTTCTAATAACAAGTTCTTTCATTCGCTCTTTATTAATAGTTAGTGTCTCAAAAACAGTTTTAATAATATCTAATGACGATACTGTTATATCAATAATTTTCCATAACGAAATTTTTGTTTCCTGTAAATCACGGTTATAACCTGTCGGTAACCCTTTCCCAATAATAAACAACTGATTAACTAATCCAATAACAGTTGATGTTTTACCACGTAGAAGTTCTAATGGGTCAGGATTCTTTTTCTGTGGCATAGCAGTACTAATATCAGCAACTTTATCATCGAGGGCTACAATATTAAATTCTTGTGTTGACCATATAATCAAATCTTCAGCGATTCTACTTAATGTTACCATTATATTTCCAAGTTCACAACCAAGTTCTAACATAAAATCACGATTTGAGACAGCATCAATTGTGTTTTCAATAATACCATCAAATCCAAGTAATTTAGAAGTATAATATCTATCAATTTTTAATGATGAGCCAGCTAATGCACCGGCTCCTAAAGGATTAAGATTTATTCGGGAGTATATCTCAAATAATTTTTCAATATCACGGTTTAGAACATCAACATAAGATAATAAATAATGAGCAAAACTTGTTGTCTGTGCGGATTGTAAATGAGTATAACATGCCATAACAGTGTCTATGTGTGACTGCGAAATTTTAATAAGTGTTTCATTGAACGATATAACCATATCTATTATTTTAATAATATCATTTCTGGCACTTATTCTTATATCAGCACAAACCTGATCATTTCTGCTTTTTGCTGAATGTATTTTTCCCCCTACTTCAATATCAGTCATATCAATAATATATTTTTCAATAGCGGGATGAATATCATTAAAATTTTCTGTATCCAATTTAAGTTTACCTTCCTGCCACTGCTTTCTTGCGTTCTCAAATCCAGTTAGAATAAGTTTTATCTCTTTTTTAGTAATATAACCCTGTTTATATAACATTAAACAATGTGATTCAGCAACATCAATATCAATCTCAATTATCCTCTTATCATCTTCAATAGAACTGATATACTGTTTAATTTTCGAATCAATTTTATTGTCCTTTAATCTACCACGCCATAAATCTTTATGCATATTAAATTCTACCCTCTTTAAACGCAGATATATAATTCATACAGTATTCATCTTTACCTAATAACGCTTCTGTTGCCCTTAAACTTGCTATAATATTTTTATCAGTCGGATCAACTAATGCTGCATCAAGTCCAGCATATAAACAGAGTATAAGAAAAGTTGAATTTATTAATTTTCTTTTTGGTAATCCGAAAGATACATTACTCAACCCACAAATCGTCTTTGATTGCGGGAATAATCGTTTTATAATCTGTAGTCCATTAAGAAACTCTAATGGCTGCTCTGGTTCAGTACTAACAGGTCTGACAAGTAAATCAAAGTAAATGTTCTCTGGTCTAATCTCATATTGCTCTGTTATTATTTTATACATCTTTTCTGCAATACTAACTCGTTCTGATGCTGTTTTTGGCATTCCTTTATCACTCATTGTTAACACTACAATATCAGAACCTGTTTCTTTAGTAAGTTGAAGAATCTTTGATATTTTTTTATTACTTTGTTGTGATTCTATTTCCCCTGTTATAGAATTTATTATTGTTTTACCTCTACGAATTTTCAGTCCACGCTCTATTGCAACAGGATTAGAACTATCAATCATTAGCGGAACATCTAACTTTTCTTGAACAATCTTTACTAACCATTCCATATCATCTGGTTCTTGATTTATATCAATAGCACAATTTATATCAATACAATCAGCACCACAATTGACCTGATTAACTGCTTCTTGCAAAATAAATTCATTGTCCTTTTTCTGTATTGCTTCACGGATAGTTTTCCGTGTCGCATTTATAAGTTCTCCAATAATTATCAACCTGTTTTTCTCCTTTTTTCAATCAGCAAAAAAAAATTTCATTTTTCTTTTATGCAATACCAAGTAATTCTTTCGCTTTATCAACAGCAGATGCAGCATCAGGTGCGTATCCGTCAGCATTTATTTCATCAGCAAAACTCTGTGTAACTGGTGCACCTCCAACCATCACTTTAACATTTATCCCTGACTTCTTTAATGTATCAATAACAACTTTCATTACAGGCATAGTTGTAGTAAGAAGTGCTGATAATCCGATAATATGCACATTCTCTTTTTTTGCTACTTCTACAAATTTTTCCGGTGCTACATCAATTCCTAAATCAATTACTTCAAATCCTGCTCCTTCCATCATCATTGCAACAAGATTTTTACCTATATCGTGTAAATCACCTTTTACTGTTCCTATAGCAAATTTACCTGTTCTCTTTACTCCTGATTTAACAAGTAACGGTTTGAGTATATCCATTCCAGCATGCATTGCTCGTGCTGCAATAAGTACTTCAGGTATATAGAACTCATTCGCCTTAAATTTCTGTCCGACATAATCCATGCCAGCAATAAGTCCTTCTTTAAGTATTTTTTCTGGTGGAATATTTTCTCCTAATGCTCTCTGAACAAGTTCCTTAACTTTATGTGCTTGCCCTTTAATCAAACAATCTGAAATCTCTTTTAATTCAACCATATTTACTCCTCCATTATTATAAAATTTTTTCTGGTTTTAGATTTATGCAAGTGAAAAATTTCTTCTTAATATAGGAATTAAACTTGCTACCATTTTTATCCTAATATTTTTTTTATCTTTAATTTTAATTCTTCTAATGATACTGGTTTGACAATATAATCAGATATTTTTGATGACCAAACTTCATATTCAACACGGTATGTATCATATGCAGAACACATTATTATAGGTAAATCAGGAAATTTAGTTCTCAGTTCTTCAAGTAGTTCCAGACCATCCATATCAGGTAATTTTATATCTATTATTACTAAATCCGGTTTTTTTATATTAACTAAATTTAACGCTGTTGCTCCATCTTCTGCTATTAAAACTTCATAGCCATCTTTTTCTAATGAATCCTTGTATACTTGCGAAAGTAGTTCTTCATCTTCTGTTATTAAAATTGTTTTCTTTGCCATATCTAATTTATGATACTTGTTGAGTAATCGGTAACGAAATTATAAATGTTGATCCTACTCCTAATTTACTTTTAACTGTTATCTCACCTTTATGCGCATTTATAATATTTTTACTGATAGATAATCCGAGTCCTGTTCCTTTCACTTTCGTAGTAAAGAAAGGTTCAAATATTTTATTGATATTTTCTGGTGGTATACCTGGTCCAGTATCACTTATTGAAATAAATACATGTGTTGTATTGAAATATGTTTTTATTTCAATCTGTCTTATTTTACTATTTGTCATAAAATGACACGCATTCTGAATTATATTCAATAACACCTGTTTTATCTGTTCTATATCAACTTGTATAATAGGGATATTCGGGTCAAGATCCTTGTAGCATTGAACATTATATTTAACAAAATCACTTGCTTCAAGAAACAAACATATCTGTTCTATAATATTGTTAATATTTACTTTATTGAATATAGGTTTCGGAACAGCACTAAATGAAAGTATGTCAGTAACTATACGATTTAATCTATCCACTTCCTGAATAACAAAAGAAATATATTTTTTACTCGGATGATTATCGGGTATTGTCTCATTTATTAGTTCAGTTGAACCTCTTATTGTTGATAGCGGATTACGGACTTCATGTGTAACAATAGCAGCCATTTCTCCTAATGCCGCAAGTTTTTCACTCTGAATAAGTTGTGCCTGTGTTTCTTGAAGTTTTTTTATTGCTATATCAACTTGACGCTGAAGTTCTTCTTTGAACTTTTTCTCTGTTTCATAAAGACGCGCATTTTCTATTGCTAATCCTGCCTGGTTTGTGAAAACAAGTAAATCTCGTAAATCATTTTCAGTAATAACTCGTTTACTGCTAATATTATCAACAATAACAACTCCTATTATTTTGCTTCTTGCTTCAAGTGGTATAACTGCAATTATATTATTTTCTTTAATGTTTGAATACAACTTTAACGAGTTATTAAGTGTTTTTATTATACGAGGCCGTTTTTCCATAACTGACATAACAATCGGATTCGTTTTATCATTTAACGAAATCTCTACATCAGTTATTTTTTCATTAAATCCAATAGAATGTGTTGGTTTAAGGACTCTATTGTTTTCATCAATAAGAAATATAACTGCATGGTCATAATGTAAATATTTGCATATACCATCTAAAATTATTCCTAAAATTCTATCAAGGTCCATTATCTGTGTCATCTCACGAATAATTTTATGTAAGTTTGATAATTGGTCATTAACAAGCATTAATTGCATGTTCTTCTTTTCTGTCTCTTCCTGTAATCGTTTCATTGAAAGTGTTGCATCTTTAAGTTCATCCTGATAATGTTTCATCACCATTATCACTACTCTGATTTTTGAAAATAAAATAATGAAAAATATTACAGAAAAAATTATTACTGCAATTATATTTATTGCAATAATAAATCCTGGTGTAAACCATACAGAAAATTTTTCTAATGTTAACCGCTGAAATATCAAAAACAATATACCAAATACCGATAATGTTATAATAGATATAAATCTTAAACGATTAATTTGTTTAATTGGGTCCATTTTTTTTTCTCTTATCCTTTTTAATTGTTTTTTTTAAATAATAGTTTCTTCTGTATCTTTATCAAAAATATGTAGTTTTTCTATATCAAATACAAGTTCTATATTCTGTCCTGGTGATGCCATATTATACGGACTGGTTTTTACAACAAAATTACTTTTCCCTGTGGTAACATGTATATGTTTTTCGCTTCCTAAAGGCTCGACAATATCAACTGTAGCCATAATAGTATTTTCTGGTGTTGATATACTTGTGTATAATCTATCGAAAATATCTTCCGGTCTTATCCCTAATATTACTTCCTTATCAATATATGATGTTAAATTATCCATAAATTCATCAAATAATTTTATTTCAAATTTTCCTTCATTAAACCATAAACTACTATTTTTCTTGATTATTCTACCTTCAATAAAATTCATTGGTGGAGAACCTATAAAGCCAGCTACAAATTTGTTTACGGGTTTAGCATAAAGTGTTAGCGGATCTGCTACTTGTAGTATATTTCCATCTTTCATTACAACAATCATATCACCTAATGTCATTGCTTCAACTTGGTCGTGTGTAACATAAATTATTGTAGTTTGTAATCGCTCATGAAGTTTTTTCAGTTCTGCACGCATCTCTACCCTGAGTTTTGCATCAAGATTTGATAATGGTTCATCAAATAGAAAAACTTTGGGTTTTCTCACTATTGCTCTACCAACAGCAACTCTCTGTCGCTGTCCACCTGATAGCGCTTTTGGCTGCCTGTCTAATAAATTACGTATACTTAAAATATCACTTGCATTAAATACTCTTTGGTCTATCTCTTGTTTTGTATATCCTCGTAACCTCAATCCAAATGCCATATTATCGTATGCCTTCATATGTGGATATAATGCATAGTTCTGGAATACCATTGCTATATCTCTATCTTTGGGTGGAACATCATTAACAAGTTTATCATCAATCCAAATCTCACCTTCTGTTATTTCTTCAAGACCGGCTATCATTCTAAGTGTTGTTGTTTTACCGCAGCCCGAAGGACCAACAAGAACACAAAATTGTTTATCTTTTATCTCCAAACTTATTTTATTAACTGCTATAACTTTATCAAATTTTTTAACAATGTTTTTTAGAATAACAGTTGCCATAATTTTCACCTTTCATTTTTTTTCTAAAACTAATGAATTGTATAAAAAAAAAATTTAAAAATCAACAATATTAGATTTTTTTAATACAGCAATATATCGCTTTTGTATAGTTTCTGGTAGTTTGTATTCTGCATAATTTATACACTGTAATCCTGACTCCTTCAGTGTCCGTTCAGAAAATTCTATTTCTGTGCGCTGGTTCTCTGTTATCCAGAACAATAATAATCCATATTGTCTAATCATCGGTGCTAAAAGTTTAATACTTGTACCTATCTTGCCTAATGCACGTGATACCGATATATCAAAATATCCTATATATTCATTAATATTTCTGTTATGTTCAATAGTCATATTCACAATTTCAATATTTTGAAGTTCAAGTTTTTTCTTAATATTTTCAAGAAAAAAACATTTCTTTTTCTTGGATTCAATCAATGTAAAACTTGGTTCTGAATAAATTATTTTCAGAGGAATAGAAGGAAATCCTGCTCCAGAACCTACATCAACAATCTTCAGTTTTTTTGATTCAGTATTGATATTATTTTGTTTAAAGACAATATTAACTGAAAGCGAATCAGAAAAATGAAAATAAATAATTCCTTTTTCGTCTACGATACTGGTGAGATTAATTTTTTTATTCCATAAAATAAGTTCAGTTAAATATAATTTAAATTTTTCTGTCTGTTCTTCAGACAGTATTATTCCATATTCGCTTTTAACAAAATTTTTAAATTCTATAAAAATGTCTTCCCGCATTTATATATTATCTTATGGCTTACTACATACTTTTAGACACATACCACAAACCATATGCCCTAAAGAACGCGTCTTCTGAAATTCTCTTAATTTAGCCGAACAAAGTTTAATATCAAATCCTGTTTCTGTGATTGCTTTTGCTGGACATACAGTAATACATTTTTTACATTCTCCACAAGACATTTTCAGTAATTCTATATTTGCTTCAAGTGGCATATCAGTAATAATAGATGCATATCTCACTTGTGACCCATATTCAGGATTAACAATAAGATTATTTCTACCAAACCAACCTAATCCTGCTAAATACGCTATTTTTTTATGTGAAATAGCAAATTTACTATCTGAACTTCTTTCCTGATAATTATTTATATCGCCCCAATTGATAACTTGTGATGCTGGAATAGGAAATGCACTGTAACCTTCATTATGAATATAACTACTTATTTTAAGTGCTGCTAAATCTAAAAGAATATTTACACGCTGATAATGAAAATAGTATATCTTGTCAGGCCCATCAATGAGTGTTTCAAGAATAGATTTAGATAAACGGTATCCTATTGAAATAGCATATTTATATTGCTGTCCGAACCCTAAATCAGTAGAACTTATATCTGCTACACCGAATAGATTCATACCATCATTTATAGCGATATTTTTTAATAACTGAAAATTTTTTTCTTCTGTTTTCATATCACTCTATTGGTTTTAAAATCCTTCTGTCTCCTCTGTCGGTACCGATATATAAGTTGTTGTCGTTACTGCCCCAACTGTTTTCGGTTCTGTTCCGGATATAAATACTTCTTCATAACCATAACTTGTGTTTTTTGCTAATAGTCCAGTTTTAGGATCAATTCTAACAAATGTTATTCCTGATTCAGGAACAATAAAATCAGATACAGGAGTATCTTCAAGCACATTTTTCATAAATTCAGTCCATATCGGACAAGCAACAACACCGCCTGTCATCTTATCGCCAAGTGATGCTCTTGTATCATAGCCAACCCATACACCACAAATGAGTTCAGGAGTATATCCAATAAACCAAGCATCAGAATAATTATTGGTTGTTCCTGTTTTACCTGCACAAGGACGATTCAGTTTTTTAGCATATTTTCCTGTTCCATTCTGAATAACACCTTTTAGAAGTGATGTTATTATATATGCTGTCTGCTCAGATAATACTTCTTCTTCTTTTCTGGAATTCAGTTCAACAATTTTACCATTCTTATCCTCAATCCGTATTACTGAGTATGGTTCTACTTTTATTCCTCTGTTTGCAAATACATTATATGCTCTTACTAATTCAAGTAATGTAACATCACTTGCACCTAATGCTAATGAGTATGTCATCACTAATGGACTGGTTATACCTAAGCGCCGTGCATAACTAATAACAGTTGTCGGTCCTATTTCTTCAATAACTCTGACAGCACAAACATTCAATGAGAACTCTAATGCTTTCCTCAGTAACACATTACCATAATATCTCTTTTTATAATTTTCTGGAATCCATACTCGCATGGGGTCCTTGACCATTTCAGGAGGAAGTTGTTTGAGATAATCAGTAGTTTTTGCAGCAAGATGCCAGTCACGTCCATCATTTACATATACAACAGGAGTATCTTCAATAATTGTTGAAGGTGTATATCCTCTCTCTATCGCAGCAGTATATATAATAGGTTTAAAAGCGCTACCTGGCTGACGACTTGCTTGAATAACACGATTAAACTGCGATTCTTTAAAATTTCTTCCACCAACCATCGCTCGTATTTCACCTGTTTTTACATCCATAGCAATAAGTGCACATTGAACTTTTTCGTATGTTGATTGCTTAATATTATATGAGTTCTGCTTTAATTTATCAAATTCACTTAATCTCTCGTTAATAACTCGTTCTGCTGTATTCTGCATATTCAAATCAAGTGTTGTATATATACTCCAACCCGAATTATATATTTTTTCTGAACCATATTTTGATTCGAGTAATAATTTTATGTACTCAATAAAATATTGTGCTGTTGTTGTAGAAATAGAAATCTTTTCTGTATTAATTGGCTCGGAATTAGCAATCGAAAATTCGCGATCTGTTATATATCCTAATTCTCTCATCCTCTGTAATACTGTTGCTCTACGATATATTGCTCTCTTAGGGTTATTAAAAGGAGAGTAATAACCAGGTGACCTTATCATCCCTGCAAGTAGTGCCGATTCACTTAAACTCAGTTCATAAGCATGTTTTGAAAAAAATACATTTGATGCTTGTTCTACTCCATAAGCACCATGTCCAAAATAAACTTGATTTAAATACATTTCTAATATCTCTTGTTTAGAGAAATTCCTTTCCAGAATAATCGCTAGTAATAATTCTTTTAGTTTACGAGTAAGCGTCCTTTCCTGAGTAAGAAAAGCTATTTTTGCTAACTGTTGGGTGATTGTTGAACCACCGGAAACAACTTTTCTCTTCCTTAAATTATTTAAAAATGCACGCAATATACCACGAACCGAAATCCCTGTATGACGAAAAAAGTTATGGTCTTCAATTGCTATAACAGCATTTTGTAAATCAACAGGAATGGATTTCAAAGGCACCCATGTCCTTCGTTCCACAAAAAGTTCTGTTATAAGTTCGTTATTTACATCATAAATTTTTGTTGATAATGTTGGTGTGTAGTCAAGTAATGTTTCTGGTGACGGCAATTCGGATAATATCTGTCGAAAATATAATCCGAGTAACCCTATCAATATCAATATTAAAATATAAAGGTATATTATTTGTCTATACATGCCTTTTTTTGAGAATAACTTTCAACTGGAAGGAGAAAGGTTTATGGTATAACAGTAATGATTTTCCTCACATATTCAGGATATTTCGCTATAAATTTTAGTTCATCATCGGTTAATGGTTTCTGTGTATGGACATTAGCATATCTTGTTAATTCAAGGATTTTCGTTGCTTCTTCATCTGATTTGAATTCAATTTCTAATTTACCAGCAACATTTCTGAATCCTTTTATCCCGGAATATTCTCCTGCAACAATCTGTCTACCTGTCTCTATAATTTCTGGTTCACCACGTCCCAATTCTTCATAATGATAAAGTTCATAATTACGCCAGTCCTTTAATGCACCATCAGCATGTATACCTGATTCGTGAGCGAACGCATTCGCACCTACTCCAGGTTGATTTATCGGTATATCTACTCTAAATGCATAAGAAGCATATTTGGCTATTTTCCAAGATTTTGTTAAATCAACTTTTTCATCAAGTATGTATTTGTCTTTAAAACCACTTGATTTCTTTATTGCAAGTATAACTGATACTAAATCAGCATTACCACACCGTTCACCTATACCATTTATTGTTGTATTTATATAAGCATCAACACCAGCATCTATTGCTGCTTTAGCACCCATTAATGAACATCCAACTGCCATTCCAAGATCATTATGACAATGTAGTTCAATAGGTATCTTTACTTTCTCTGCTAATTTAAAAATTCGTTCATACACAGTATCAGGTGAATCATATCCTAAAGTATCACAATATCTTATTCTATCAGCACCATTTTCTTTTGCTGCTAATGAAAACTCTATAAGATAATTCATATCTGTCCTAGAAGCATCTTCAGCATTAACACCTACTGTTTCTAATCCTGACTGTTTCGCTAACTTTAATGATTCAACCATTTCCTTTATGACTGATTGGCGGTCATATTTACCACGAAACTTATAATTAATCATCTGGTCTGATGTTGAAATTGAGATATTGACATGTTTTAATTTAGGCACATTTTTTAAACATAATTCTACATCAGATTTCGTCGCACGCAGCCAGCCACTTAATCGTATCGGAGAAATTACTCCTATTTCCTGTAATTCTAAATTAGCATTCAAATAATTAATCTCATGATTGGTAACAGGAAAACCAAATTCTGACTGAAATATTCCCATCTGATTTAAATAATAATTTATTATTGTCTTTTCCAGTTTTGCTAATCCGAGACGCGCTGTTTGAACTCCATCACGATTGGTTGCATCAATAATGT